>Ga0325405_1007962_pt1 | contig 10594 bp, 6 predicted proteins | sample PopdelMetagenome_21_FD_205663 | JGI IMG/M metagenome (GOLD analysis project Ga0325405, IMG submission 205663) | Populus deltoides microbial communities from Bellville, Georgia, United States - Xylem-Control-R2 | ecosystem: Host-associated > Plants > Phyllosphere > Stem > Wood/Secondary xylem...
CACAAGGAAACACAGTATATGCGACTTAAAAGGCACAAGATTTGTGTTGATGATTTTGACCTTTTGACAATAATAGGCAGAGGGGCATTTGGAGAGGTTAGATGTATGCACTTACTGTATAAGTTTGGATGGAGGTTTCCTTTCGATGATCGTCAATGTTATTTATTATACTTTCATTGTTTGGAAACTGTGAACTTTGATCTGCATATCCCACTAAGTAGCCCAACAGTAAGGTCTTGGCTTTTACATTTTGAAGTGGAGGGCTGAGCAGCACTCAGCTTTTTAGTACCTACATGAGAAGTATTGTTGTACCTGGCAACTAACAGATGACAATCTCTCACCATTATAAACTTAAAATCTTGTCATAAAATGATTATATTCTCTAAAAACATGGGGCACATATTTTCCTTATATTGAAATTTGATTTCTCCCAAAGACTGGTCTACTTGTAGATAAGGTCTCAGAGATCACTAAAAAAAACTGAGACGAAAAGGCAACATTAAAAGTGTTGTGGTGGTAATAGTGGCAAAGCCATTAAATGGTGTTGATGGCTCTAGTCAGGCTTTTTTAAAATGAGATGATATATTTTTTTTATTAAATCCCGTGCAGTTTCATGTAGTCATTCTTCTTTGATATTTTTTCTCATCTTCAATAATTTGTTCTCTACATCCCCCCCTTTAATATTTTTTTTCTAGACATTCAAAATAATGTTGTTGGCTGATTCTGAGTATAACATGCTTTTCCAGGGTACATTTAGTTATAAAATCACACTTCCTGGATTTATTTTATTTCTTGTACATTCTGAGGCTTCTATATTTAAGTGGTAGACTATTAAAGTGCTTATATTTTATTGTTTTACAGGTTAGGTTATGCAGGGAGAAGAAGTCAGGCGACATCTATGCTATGAAAAAGTTGAAGAAGTCAGAAATGCTTAGTAGGGGGCAGGTGAGATTGAAACTATAGAATGTTTAACTCTTTCTAAAAGATGCACTTAAATTTTATGATTTTACTCTTTAATTTATTTGTTCTGTATTTACTGGATACCTGGGTTATGGTATTGGTGATGCCTCCATGCTTGACTCTGTCAGTTGTTCTGTAACATCTCGTGCTTCATAATTTACCAAGTTAATAATAATGAGAGACAGGTCATGGTCAAAAGAACTTTTCAGATAAGGTGGACTGCTAGTACATAATAGGTTCATAGATTGGACGTAAAAAAAATTCTAGGGGAAACAGAGGATTAGCTAAGGTTGTTGTTAATATGAAACCAAGTTTTTATCATCTTTGCTACACCTCAGGTGCATCATTTACCGGATGTTGATTCTGACAAGGTATCTGGTGAACTTTTTCATGCATTCATTTTGGAATTATGATTGAGACAGTTGTGTAGTTTCATTTCAGGCTTATCTTCTTTCTTGTGATTTTTTTGAAGACATTAATGAGAAAATCTCATTCCATTTGTCAGTATCTATGCACTGGCATAACTGTTCAATTAAGATAATGTGGTTTGCTGAATGTTGATGCTTTAGGCACCTCATGTTATCTGTTATCACTTTCAATTTCCAAAGAGGATCTGTGAAGCCTCTGTAGTTTGTGATGTGTCGATAAGCTAGTCTCCTAGGATTTGAATGTGGAAACTAGAATCATACACTTTTTAAGCAGATTCATAGGACCCATTTGGCATCATGGTTATGGAGCCAAACTACATTTTCTGTTCCAAAGGCTTCATATTTCATATTGAATTATATGCTTATATTCAAAACATCACCTTTTCCTGAATATAATCTTACTCAAAAACTGTGATTTGCTGAACCATATGAAATCCCACTTTCTCCAATCACACTACAATCTATGCTCCCATTGCAAGGGCAAGGCCCCCTCATTAACTTTCATTTTATCCAATTTCATCCTTGTAAACCATGTATCCAATAACATTAACAGTTGCTCACTAGTCATTGAATTTACATGTATTCATCATTTTTTAATATGATTTCAAATTTTCTGAAAAACTAAAAAATTGACGCATATGTTATTGAAATATAAGTTGGATATCATATTCTTTGCCATGAGGGATGCTGAACCGGAGCTGCAAAGGAAATGGATAGTGTAGGATGCCAATTCAGCTACTGGTAATTGGAAAAGTAATATATTCTACCAAAAAGTAACTGTAGGTATATGGACATCTAACAAAATACTAAAAATAAAACTAATTAATTTTTTTTCATTAAAATTAAGTTAGAAAGGACTTATTCTGTATTTGTCATTGCACTTCAACGGTTGTTTTAATTGCATTTTAAGCTGAACAGAGATAAACTGAAATTTTTAGCTTAACACAGTTTTTATAGAAAACAAATTCCTCCACATACTTTTGCAAACAATAACTGCAACAAGCAATAGTGGGTCCTTACTGTAGCAAGTACAGTCTGTCTTTAAATTGTAATTCCATCTAAAGAAACACATTTTAACTTGTATTTAGTTCCTATCAATTTTCTTGTATGTCTCATATGCTTGCTAACTGTGTTTGTATGGCACAGGTTGAGCATGTCAAAGCTGAAAGGAATTTGCTTGCAGAAGTTGCAAGTCACTGTATTGTGAAACTATACTATTCTTTTCAAGATGCTGAATACTTATACCTGATCATGGAATATCTGCCTGGAGGTGACATCATGACTTTGTTGATAAGAGAAGAGACTTTGACTGAAACCATGGCTAGATTTTACATTTCCCAAAGTGTTCTTGCTATAGAATCTATTCATAAACACAACTACATTCACAGGTCGGTATTCACCTGAAATAACATTTTCAGAAACATAAGAGGAACTGAAGTATCTTAAATTGCTTTATCTTTACTTCTAAGATAATCTTTTGCCCCGGCTTTCTCAATGACAGCCATATGTATATTTTTTTCAGAGATATCAAACCTGACAATCTATTGTTAGACAAAAATGGTCATATGAAGCTCTCTGATTTTGGTCTTTGCAAGCCTCTTGACTGCACAAATTTATCAGCTATAAATGAAAATGAAGCACTCGATGATGAAAATTTGAAGGAATCCATGGATGCTGATGGACACTTTCCAGAAGCTGGTGGAAGGCGCTGGAAAAGTCCCCTTGAACAACTACAACACTGGCAGATAAACAGGAGAAAATTGGTATTCAATTAAATCATCGTTTTCAGATATTACAACTATGTCATTCCTTATGTCTTCAATTTGATTCCAGGGTGTCTCTGATGAACACATTCACAAATTTTTGCAGAAGGAATTATAGTGACATTACATAATTTAGCAAGAAAATCTGCCTCGTCTAACATCCTTTTCTTCTTTCTAGTTTGGATTTTTTAGATGTTTTAAGCTTTAGGATTAGGATTTTATGCTCTAAATGTGTGTGCATATGTGCAGTATGCAATTTTATTTGTATTTATATGTGCGTGGGTTGCATTTTTTTCTTCCTTCGAAAATGAATTCTTACTTAGGATCAATGTTAAGAACAAAAATACGAGGTCAAAGGTGTAGATGCACCTATCAAAATTAAAAAGGGTGTAATCCTATCCTGCCATATTACAGGGATGATTTATCAGTTTATCTTTTTGATGCTACCCGACAATAATGTTATTTACTTTTCATCTTCTCATCATCATTAGTTTATCCATCCTAGAATTTCTATCATATAGAGGTCTTATTTCTGAGATTCTTTCTTCACTTTGTTTGAATTGCAGGCCTATTCCACAGTCGGCACACCAGATTACATTGCTCCAGAAGTGCTGTTGAAGAAAGGATATGGCATTGAGTGTGACTGGTAAGTAAATAAGGATGAATTTTACTTTCTCTTGGAACTTGCAAAATATTTGATTGCATTTTTTTTTATGTTTACAGTTGTAGCTAAGCATTGGAATAAATCATCTAAAGCATTTTTCTTTTCATTTTTTTCAACAAATTTCATTCAGAAAATGAAAAAAAATGAAAAACATGGAAACATGACTAATTACTCTATAACCATGGATGACATGTCTTGATTACTGCTGTGGTTGTTGCCTATGACCAACATGATGCTGCCATTATCACCACAACCACTGAGCCATCATTAACATCATCCACCATCACCACTGCCATCACTGTGCCTTCAACATCACCATTGCAATTTTAACATCACATCATCACTCTTATATCAACACCAACAATACACCAACACCACGAGTATTCCTGGCCTCTCATGCTACCATCACAACTGCGACAACTTTGGCATTATTGCTATTGTTGCCAAAACCATGAATGCCACTGCCCACTGCTAGTCTGAGACCATCCACTGCCATCAAATCCATACTATTATTTCTTCATCACAATTTCTCTCCATTTCTAACTGTGCAATATCTATTATCGGAATTTCTTTTCTTTTTTGATAAATCAGTTCTTCCACTTGCCTAACTTTATAACATAGGATCCTAGTTCATAGAAAAAGATAACTAAATTATTTATCCTTTCATACTAGAAGAACTGGATCATCTAACAATTCTTATTTTATTTAGGGCTCTTGAGATATTTTATAGGGAATTAGCTTTTGTTCAATTTGATTGATGTAAGCTCTTCAAATTAGGAGTGGACTCAACATTTGATGATTGAATATTTGTCTGAAATTCTAGTACTCTTTTTCCTCTGAATTGCGTAAGCTTTTTGCTATTGGTGAAATTTTTTGCATCATTCCGAAATTCGGATCATTGTCGCCCCAATTAAGAACTATTCTTTCACTACAATTGGTATGTTTTTTTTCTTCCACAACATTTCATAAGGGCTTTATGATGCAAAACCTGTACCATCATGCCATCATCGAAATACATGATTATTTAAGTGAAAATGAATACCTATTTTTCTTTCTTACAGGTGGTCTCTTGGTGCAATAATGTACGAGATGCTAGTTGGTTATCCTCCATTTTATTCTGATGATCCAGTAACAACTTGCAGAAAGGTCTGGTTGTTATTTTCATTTGTTTGATTTCTTCTCTTTCAGTTGAACCATGACACCTGGTTAGCTTTAATGTTATGCAGATCTATTTTGATATTATGAGAGATACTCTTCATTATCATATTATTTGGTGTCAATGTGTGTGATGCTGTGTTATAACATGCACTTACATTTTGCTTATACATGCACTGTTTTTTTAATTTAACATCAACTTGTTGATTTCAAGAAAAAAAATGAAACCTTGTGTCGGCAATGCTTCATGGTATGCACTCCATTATCATATCATCGTTCAGTTTGGTGTCTCTGTGATGTTGTGTTATAATATATACTTGGATTTTGCATATGCGCCACTTTGTTTTTTAATTCATCATCCAAAGAATGAAATCTTGTGTTTCCTATTGAAGTATTGTGAACTCAACTAGAATTAACTAAGCTTAAATCTCCCTTTTTTTCAGGCAATTTTTAGAAATTAACTTCTTTCTTATAACTTAACCTAAGCTATTTTTGTTCTACCTTTTCCATTACTATCCCATATACCTAAATGTTGTCCCTCTTTCTCATTGTGAGATGTACAACATTCTTTGCTGTATTACTATTCTTTCAAGAGACTCTACTAAAGAAGCTTTTGATTTTTCACTGGAAATTGATAAACCACTATGTATTTATGATATCATTTGGTTGGCCTGGCTGTTCATGATAGCATTTCATTGTGATCTGTAGTTCATAGGGACTGCTTTAATTACATCGCATTGGGACCTGGACATCTTAGGATAATGTCACTTCTGTTGTTACTGCTGGGGAAGAAGCAACATGTTCTTGATATAGTACTAATATGAAGAACTGTTATAGTACTCAAGCCTCTTGTTTGTTGTTTATGTACCATGTAGTTACTTAAGAATACTGTCATATAGATATCTATCGTTTCCCTCTAGTTTTCGTGTTTATCTAGTATTATTACGAGTCACTTTAACTCGCTGAGATGATAACTAATGTATTCCAGATTGTGCATTGGAGAAATCACTTAATATTCCCAGAGGAGGCAAGGCTGACACCTGAAGCGAAGGATCTGATCTGTAGATTGCTTTGTGACGTTGATCATAGGCTTGGTACTCTGGGGGCAGACCAAATTAAAGTATACTTCTGTATTTATTCCGACATGAATACTTATATTCTTTCTCTCTCTTTTTTTTTAGTTTGACTGTAACATCATTGTTCTTCCTGGCATCTACTAACACTGATTATTATCAGGCTCATCCTTGGTTCAAAGATATTGTATGGGACAAACTTTATGAAATGGAGGCAGCATTTAAACCAGAGGTCAATGGGGAGCTTGATACACAAAATTTTATGAAATTTGATGAGGTGATTTGTTGCATATGGCTCTTTTCCACTTTTAGTGAGGACTATCGATGTTGCTACATTGGACTCTTATCTGAATTATCTCATTTTCTTTATTTTATGAACTTCATATGATAAAGGTGGTGTGCTGAGCTAGCTTTCTTAGTAAAGTTGTGGACTTAGAGTCTATCTTCTTTGAGATTCTGGTGAGGAAGCGGGTTGGTATTGGCAGGGAGGATGCATAACACAAAAAATAAAAAAATAAAAACCAATAAGCTAGTTTGCCCCTGTAGTCTAACACTTGGTTCCATTTTAGTCACTGAAGAAGGATTCAATATTACCCTCTTCATTTCTTATTTATAGCAACTGGGTCTTGAGCTTCCAAATTGATAACTGACAGCAGGATATGCTTGTTCTTACATGAAAATTAATATGGAATTCTAACGTTGTGTGAGCTCCATGAGTTTTGATGTGAATTCAAATTTTAAGGCTCCATAACACATGAATTTAAATTCTATATAGATGTCAACTGTGGATCTGATGGATGATCTAACTCGAGAGGATAGAATGAAACTTCACTCTGTGTTCTCACTGCTTGTGCTTGGTACTCGAGAATTTTCTATTTGTGCACCTCAACTAAGCTCTTTTGCTCATGAATGTCAGGCCTTCTTTGTTTACCTCATTTGTAAACTTTAATGCTTATTTCCTTTTCATTTCAAGAGATTTCCCTTGACATTTTCATTTGGTTATCTGTGTTTGTGGTACAATACCTTTGTAGAAGTGTATTTTTGACAGAAATTCTTTTTTGAGATAGGTTGAACCCCCATCAACAAGAAGAGGATCCGGACCCATGAGGAAGGTACTTGTCAATCATAAATTTCTGCTGTTTAAGTCAAAGTAGTTCATCATAGATAAGCCTAATGAAACATTGCAAACATGTCTGTCTTAAACGATAGTGAATGGTCATTGGGTTTTATGTCTGGAGTATTCTTAGGGATGAGATGCAAGTATGAATAAAGCGAGGGCTAAAATGATTAAATTAATCTGTATAATGGAAAGGATGGAACAAGCCATAGTGTGATGAAAAGTTTAGAGGTAAGGTAAAGTTGTTTTGTGGGGTTTCTAATGCAATTTGGGGTTTGATTTTTTTATTTATTTATAAAATTTGGACTTTAAACATAGATTTGCATAGCTAGCCACTTTGATGCTTATGAATTTACTGTTTTAGAGGAGTCTAAGCTCGCTTGTTTTCAGAGACTGGAATATTGGGATATGGATTGATGTTTTTCACTTTCTTATGGTTTTTTTCTACTTTTAAGGCTTACCCTTTACATTTGTAAAGTTTGTGTAGATTTTTTGTTCCTTCCAATCATGTATATTACTCTTGCATGCAATTAATATGAGTGAAAATTATTCTCTGAGGAATATAATGTAATTGACTATACATAGATGACATTATATTATGGACTTATGGTGTAAAACACAATTAAATTGAGATTATTGAGTGAAGTTTCAATCCACCTGCTCCAATTTGGTAGGCATGTTTCAAACTCATTGACATTTGGTACATCCCTCAAGAATTTGGTACCTCATGCTAGTCTTGATGTGGATGAAGAACAACTAAATTGGAAATTATGATGAATTAATACACGGACCTAGTCCATCACCTAAGATCATGGACCAAACCAATAGAACTATTACAAATAATTAAATTTGTTCAAATCATCTAGTTAGTAAATCATATTTGGAATGCAAATTTTTTCACATTTAATAGCACATTTATAATTATGGAATGAAATAATTAATAATGCATCCATCACAAAATGACTAGGACAAATTTAGTGATATGTGAAAATTCTGTTAGTTTGGCTCATGATGTTAGGAGGTGGATCATGTAATATTGTTTTGGAAAGTAGAATATGATTTTTCTGGATTCTTGGTAGTTGGTGCTATTTAGGAATGTTAGCATTTAGTTTTTAGTTGTTAAAATAGGAAGCTAATTTATTTCATTTCGTAGGTTTTCCTATTCTTATTGGGAGCAAGTCTTTAATTTTTTTCAATTTTCTTGCTTCGATTGGAATTTAATTTTCTTGTTTCAATTTGGTTTGGTTCCTATAAAATGTGCACCGCACCCTAGTTAGACATTCTAGTTATGTTATGATGCTTTGAATATTGAATGATCAAATATATTGAGTTTTTAGATAAATATTTTTTCTGTTGGGTATGTGTTATTTCTGTGTTCCTCAATTGGTTCTACATCAAGTCTTTATTGTCATCAACTTGCATCTGGTCATCTTCAAATCACAAAGCTAACCTAATTTGATTACGCTCTAACTAGTGATATGCTTCTTAGTGTTTGTGGTTTATCAAGGCATGTTATTCATTTCCTACTACCTTTTTGGCAGACAATGTTGAATCCTCAAGATCTTAGTTTTGTTGGTTACACGTACAAGAACTTTGATGCTGTGAAAGGGCTACATCACTCTTTTGGTATGAGAATTTTGCGTAATCCTTGTTCAATTGTTAGATGTAATATGCTATCAGCAAAAGATTCTTATGACATTGTATGTTTGTTTGTGACGTCAGGATTCTCATGTTCATGTAGATAGTCATGCTTATAAACGTCATGCAAATACAATCATTGTTTGTATCCACACTAAGCTACTTCCGAATGTAAATGGAAAGAAGTTGTATCCATCTTTACTCAATTTATAGATGCACATGATTTTGCTAATTGGGTGGCCCCAATCACAACTAGTTCTTTGAGGTTGCATTTGGTTAGTGTCTGATGACAGAAGAGACACATAGAAGAGACAAAAACATTGAAGACATAGAGACAGATATAAAATAAATATATCCTTGATTGGTTTTGAAGTGAATTTCTGTATTTTCAAAACAAGAAGTGAGTGAAATATAGGGAGACATGTCCTTGCTATCTCTGTCTCTCGTGTCTCAAGATAATAACCCAACTCTACCTAAGTGCTTTCCTTTCTTGTGGCTTCAACTGCAAGTGGAATTCGAAGGGAAAAAATGATTGCAGCCTGCATTATTTTGTTTGTAGTTTTGATGGACCTGCTTTTGCAATTGTTTCTTATGTGACGGTCAATTAATAAGTTTTCTTTATCTGTTAAACTCTTGCAGATGTGAAGAGAAGCTCATTACCGAGGCAGGCATCCACCGATTCTTGTCACAGTAATAAATCCAATTCAAATATTAAGCAATTGTTTATACTTTTCTAAAGAACAGTGCTTCATACTTTTCTAAATGTTGATTTCCATCAGGTGATTCTGCAGTGGACTACTCATCCAAGGACTCAATTGGTGACTTACACGCACTGACTCTTTCCTCTTCAGTAGATGCCTGTCACAGTGAAGAGCTGTCCAATTCCTTACGTGGAAACCATCTGGCATGATGGATGCAATGTCCCTGTTGTGAAGGCGGTGGGTCTGCCTGCTTATTTTTTAGTCAGGCACGGCCCAAACATGCACTGTTAACGAAGCTTGCCATAACATAGTGTAAAACGTTTATAAATTTGCAGGAAATATTGGAAGGACTTGTGCTAAACCAATTGTGGGGAAGTTGGTAAAATAGTTGTAATCAAGTTTAAAGGTTTTGGATCTATGTAAAAAATGACAGATTATACTGTGGTTTTGACTGCCCAGGTTGGCAGACTAATAGCATATGCCTTCTCTTGTGGCAGTTTAAGCCTCCACTCTCTGGTTGTGTTTTTTTGATAGTCTAGGAAGCGGGAATGACCCTCAGTTGTGTCGTGGACACCAGCATATAGGTATTGTACGGAGAGCCACTGGCCTTTTTGTGACTGAAATATACTGAAGTTTAATTCTCACTTTTATAAAGGTTGTGATCCCTTTTTGGGATTTTTTTATTGGACAAGATTTTAGTAGATCAATTCTTGTTGATTCTCTTTCAATGAGAAGAAATTATAATTATAATCAGGAACTTTATTTCGAGCAAGACCGAGTACAATCTTGCAAGTCAAAGACTGAAGATTGTAGAGTTTTTAACTTGATTTTAAGAAGTAAAAAAGAAAAAAAAGGTAATGCCAATATTATAGCTTTAGAAAAAGCGATAAAGATTAAGAAAGTTGTCAGGAAAAGTGATAAATAAAAGTTATAAATTGCAATAAAGAAAAGAGGTGAAAAAATTGCTGAAAGCTTGTGAATAAATTATGCATACAGAGCAAAACATCATTTCCAGTTGCTGGATGAATTATAATATTATAATGATAAAATTTATATAAATATAAAATTTTAATTCTATACAAATTGTCTAGTGCA
>Ga0325405_1007968_pt1 | contig 10587 bp, 13 predicted proteins | sample PopdelMetagenome_21_FD_205663 | JGI IMG/M metagenome (GOLD analysis project Ga0325405, IMG submission 205663) | Populus deltoides microbial communities from Bellville, Georgia, United States - Xylem-Control-R2 | ecosystem: Host-associated > Plants > Phyllosphere > Stem > Wood/Secondary xylem...
AAATCATGTTTTGAAGATGGGGACATGGTAACTACAGTTTTGGATTCAAGACCATAAAGAATCAAGACGACTTCACTAGCAAGGACTCTCTCCACTCCCACCGAAACCACCATCAAAATCTCCCCAGTCCCCATGGCTTCTCAATTCTCTTTGCTCATCCTCATCCTCATCCTCATCCTCTTCAACCTAGCTTCAATTCATGGTAAATTTTCATTCCTAACACGTTGGTTTTTACTTTTTATTTTGTTTATAAAGCAAGTTTTAATAAACTGCCCTATGTTTCAGTGACAGGAGATCAGATCATGTTAGAAGATGGGTACATGGTAACTACAGTTTTGGATGGACACAAATTAAACATAAACCCTCATGCAGTTCAACTCAGATCATCTGAAATTGTTGTCCTCGATTCTTCTCGTAGTGTTTTTTACACTCTACCATTTCCCATTTCTCAGGGTAATAATTTCATTTCACGTTACTGTTTTTTTTTTTTTTAAGTGTTGAATTATATATGTGTAATTTTTATAAAGATTATAGCTTGTTTGTAACCAAAGGTGTAGCACCAGATTCGTTAACTCGAGCCTTTCTAATTCCAAAATTGCAGCCAGCGTGATGGTTAAACGGTTATCTGGAGAGGGGAAAACTGGGTACATAGATGGAGAACCGGGTTTGGCTCGGTTCAATAAACCAAGGAGTTTTGCTGTTGATCTTAGAGGGAATGTTTATGTGGCTGATCAACAAAACCATGCTGTCAGAAAGATAAGCACCTCAGGTGCTTGTGATCACATATTTTTGCATTGAATTTGGATTAGCTTTGCTTGTGTATTGGAAGAAAAGCAAATTACAGACACTTGTTTTCTTTTTCTGGTTTTTTAGGGGTGACCTCCACCATTGTCGGTAATTACTCCCAGACAGGGCGGCAAGATGGTCCGGGGAAAACTGCAACATTCTCCAGTGATTTTGAGGTGCTTTTTGCCCCTCAAATATGTGCTTTGCTAATTTCAGATCATGGAAATCAACTGCTTCGCCAGATTGATCTTAAGCCCGAGGATTGTGTAATTGGTTCTCAATCTGGTGAGAATCTGAACATCTTACAATCTTTTACTTCAGGTTCTTTCAGAACTAAATTGACACTGGATCATACTTTTGGATAGTAGGCCTGATTTATCTTGAACTCAAAACAAGGCTTCTCGTTTTTTTTAATGAATCTTATCATTTTTAAACTTACAGCACTCGGAGCTGTTAAATTTTGGGTTCTTGGACTGGCGCTTTCATGTTTGCTTGGCATAGTCATTGGGATTGCAACTCGCCCTTATGTTATCCCCCATGTAATTAGTTACTTTTGTTCATATTGTGTTCTTCAAGATCAATCAACTTGGACAGCTTTTCTAACCCAATTATGTAGACAGGAAGGCTCCAGACCCCTTCATTTCAGCAAGACATGGAAGCATTGCCTAATCAATCTGGCGAGTCTAGTACTGATGAGTTGCTTCGACGTCAGAAACGCAATTGCTAGTTCCAGTCTTTACCTGCTTTCAAAGAGACTCTTAAGGCTGAGCCTGTCTCATCTTTCACTCATGTTCCAAATTAATACTGTAGGACCTAAGGTTTCAAACAAGGATTTCATATCCTTGATGGATTCTGATATAAATAATCCTGTGGTCGGCAAGTCACAGACGTTTGCTGATCAGTTGAAGGAAATGATAGATTCTAATGTTCACTCGCAATTATCAAGCTCGTCGAGTGACATCTTGAAGCTAGGAGAAGGGGGTCTGGAGAGATGTGACGCTTCATTAGATGTCAATGGAAGGATAAATGATATGATCCAGGCTAACATCATGGGATTCGGTAAGCTGTCCAAAGAAACATCTCCAGTTGATGTCCCTTTGGAAGGGAGTCCGGGTTTAGTTAAGAGGAGATGAAGTTGCTAAGAGTGAATTCTCCATGTTTCTTTATGCTATATTTGCTAGGGCTTTGTATGCTAATATAACATGATTGGTAGTGACCCAGAATTATGTGTTGTGATGTACATAATCTACTTTATGCTTTCTTTGAATTCATCTTCTTGTTTTTGTGGCGTCTTCATCTTCTTGTTTTTGTGGATGTTAAGGGCATTGGTTCTCATGAGCAAGTTCATAAACACAGCCATTTGCTAATCATCACAACAACAAAATTCTTTCATATCACACTGGATGGATTGATTTAGACTGAAGCAATCATGTTCATGGGACCAGCTGAATTAACCAATCATGAATTTATGTGCCATCTATTGTAACCGAGGCAAAATAATGTGTTAAAAATAATAAAAATATTATTTTAATATATTTATAAGTAAAGAAATTTTTAACCGTAATTATTACTATATTTTCAAAGCTAATCCCCATTTGATTTGAGGTAAGTTGATAAAAAAAGTTAATCTAGAATTAATATAGTTAAAATTTAAATTGATCTCTTTTAAATAATATTATTTTACTTTTTATAATTTTTTTATCAGGTTAACGTACTTGATTTGTAATATAAATTTTTTGCAAGTTAAAACTTGAGTAGATTTAATAACAATGCTTTTAAATATTATTATTAATTAATTAAAACATGCTTGAGAATATAGTATATATTATTTTTTAAAATATTTTTTGTTTGAAAATATATTAAAATAATATATTTTTATTTTTAAAACTTTCAAAATAATAATCTGAAGATAAAAATTTAAAAATACAAAAAATTTAAAAAACGCAGTTAGACGAAAAAACAAAAACAATCTAAAAAAGCACCTCCCTCTCTCTGCGTCCACACGATTCTTTTAGTACAGGCGCACTCACCATAAAACTCCAATTGCAAATAAAACCCCTCAACAGTTTTACGCGCGACCCTTTATTTTTGCTTTGTGAAAATCTCACAGACAACAACAAAATGCGTACAAGAAGCAACAACAAACAATCTTCAGGTACTGTCATTTCAACTATTGTCTCTTACAATAACATTAGCTTTTACTATGAAACAAATGGGTGTTTTGATTTCCTTAAAAGTTCTTTTTTTTCCCTTTGTCGTTGTATAAAATTACTGAATTTCCTTTGAGGGTTTTGATGGGTATTTGTTTTTAGTTTGAATTTTATGTTTCTTGGTCGGAAAAGTTGGTAATATGGAAAAACTGAGACATGGGTTCTTGTTGGTTTTCATTTTGTGATGCAAAGTTTGGAACTTTAGTGGCTCCAAATTGAGTGTTATTGAAAACAAAGTATTTTATCAGGTAAAAGATTGAATCTTTACTTAATTTCTGTTGCTCTAAATTGAATTTTATTTAGAATATTGAGTTTGGGCTGCTTTAAGAGTTGTGGATTTTTATGATATAAAACTGCACTGCATCAATTTGTACCATTCGTTTTGATTTAGACTTATTTGTTTATTCCCTTTTGTTTTGGAAGGGAAGGAGAGTGCAGTGAGTGCTATACGTGATGTGGATAGTGAAAGTCTAGCTGACATGTCAAATGAGGCAGTGGATAAGCTTGTAAGACGTGTGAAGGGGCGGGGATCATCTGGGAAGAAGAAACAAGATAATCGGCTGCAATGTGATTCTGCTGCCACTGTTAGTTTATTTAGCTTAATGAGACTGCTTATATGTTCTAGCGATGGTTCCTTTTGATATTATATGATAGAGAACATTTGGCCAAATAAGTTTCTTGATTTAGTGAATTTTCTTTCTGAGGGACTTGAGTGGTTGATTTACTGTTTGCATAGTTTAGAAGTAATATAGTTCTTGGTACTTCTCTTCCCCTTTCCTAAAAAATGAAAGCGTAACTTGGAGGATGCTCTTTCACTGTTGGTATCAACTACATCTAACTTTTTCTTTTTTCTTTTTTTTCCCTATTCCTCTGATTTTATCTTCAGGGTGAGAATGGGCTAAAAAGTAATGGAAAACAAGTTGTAGATGCAAGAGTTACTTGGAATGACTTGGATGCTCGGGGTCTTGCTCAAGATCCTGCCGCAAATGACACTAGAGAAGTTGAAGGGGGAGGTTTTCAGACTACTTTTCAGGAGAGTGATCAAGAGATGGATGATATAGATTGGGAAGATGGTTCGTCTTCCATACTGGGTCATGTAAAAAATCATACAGGTGATGGCATTAGGGAGGTCACTATTGAATTCGGTGAGTCACCTGACTCTGCTAAACGGAAGCCCATTCGTCGAGCTACTGCTGAAGAAAAGGTGACATGCACTTCTTTCACTAGCACTGCACATGCAATATTTTGTGCATCTTGTTAATGAATGAAAAAGATGACTACTCTTTCTTCCTCAGGGATTGGCTGAGCTTGTGCATAAGGTTCACCTGCTTTGTTTACTTGCAAGGGGCAGAATAATTGATCATGCTTGTGATGATCCTCTCATTCAGGTCAGCTACAATAACTTTTTAATGAAATGTACAATCTAGCCATGACTTGTAGATTATATGGGTGTTTGTGATTGATTTTAACTTCCATATCTTGTCTGTTTGTTAATACTGAGCGTTACTAGCCTTTTGGTTTTCACACTGTCTGCACTGTCTAAAGGTTTTTGCTAGAATTGGAAAAGGTACAGATTATGTTTGACTTGCTAGACTTCCTTTGTGCATCTCTCCCTCAGACACAAAATGTAATTTTGTTTTTGCCCCATCAAATGGTGAAATAAACAGACATGTATACCATTATTTTCTTGCATCTGAGAAAATATATTATAATGACAGGCCTCTTTACTTTCTATTCTACCGGCGCATTTGTCGAATACATTAGGGGACCCAAAACTTCATGCTAAGGCTTTATCTCCTCTTGCCCATTGGGTAAGTTTATACTTTATATATATTCTTCAATAGGAATCAGACCAGCTTTCTTGGGTCATAGTTGACACTGTTTTGTAAAATTTGCAGTTTCATAATAACTTTCATGTTGTAAGTTCAGTCAGTGAAAAGAGATCATTTCATTCTGCTTTGTCATGTGCTCTTGAAACTCGCGAAGGGACTCTAGAGGAGGTAGTATCCTGATCTCTTGAACTTGGTTCTGCTTCCAGATTCTAGATTTTCCCCTATTTATTTACTTGTATTGATTATAAATTTGCTACTTTTATGAGAAAATTTTCTTCATGGAGGATTAATCTTCATTTTTTGTGGCCATTTTCTGGTATAAAGTATCAAGCCTTGGGATGGACTTATCAAACAATTAAAGTTTTTGGTTTGGATCCCTTCTGTTAATTTCTATCATTTTTTATACAACACATATCTGCAAATTGACAAAATGATATTTTTCGGATGGCTAAAGATACAACAGAAGTGGCAAATTACCTGAAACTAACAAAAAGGGTTCAAATAGAACATTTGAATAATTTTAGTCTGCAAATCAAAATTTCTAAAGTTGGAGAGGTTTCGTTAAACGGGCCATAATTTAATGTCCCTTTATGGTTTGACCTAATTATTATCCTGGTCATTTTATCATATGTGAAGCCTGTATAACATAATTACAGTTCATATTGATTGTCTTTTTCTTTTTGGAAGGATGTAAAAGTTTACAGGTCTTCTTTTCTTGCAGCTTGCAGCGTTATCTGTGGCACTATTTAGAGCTTTGAAGCTCACAACCCGGTATGGTGGTATAATAAAACCAAGAACCATTCATTGTTATGATTCCTGCTGTGCAATTTTAAGATTCTCTGTATAAAGTTTTTTTTTCCCTCTCCCTTATGCTCTTTAAATTTATTGTTCTCTTTGTTTTTTTTTTAAGAAAAAGAAAAAAGTTCATATTCTCTACACTGTCTGATTCAATGGTCATTGTTTTTAATGGATTAGTCATGTTGTAATCCGTGGACTTGCTGGAGGCTGCTCTTTTCAGACAATTAACTGGTGGTAGCCACCAAATTGTGCTGTTTCGGTTTCTTGTAGTTTTGTATCTGTGCCTGCTTTTTTTCAGGATAACATGGAAAATATCTTATATTGCAGGCCCTTGAGCCCTGAATGTTATGATTTTGAATTTTGATACTTTTGTTTATGAAAGCATATATTTTTAGTAATGGTTACTTGTTTCAGATTTGTATCCATCCTTGATGTTGCTTCCATAAAACCTGATGCTGACAAATACGAGTCCTTGAGTCAAGGTACAAGTAAAATGCATAGGGGAATATTCAACACTTCAACACTAATGGTGGATAGACCGAAAGAGGTTTTCATACCTCCTAAATCTCCCTCATGTAATGAGAAAAAAAATGTTGCCGAAACCTCATCCAAGGCTTCATGCAAAAGTAAAGATAACTGTTCAAGGAGCAAGAAAATTCAATCTAATGATTCTCCTCCTGCTGTTGAACTAAAAGATAAGATGGTAGATACATTTCCATGTGAGGCACAAAATAACACTTCTGAGGAATGTGTTACCAAGAAATCTCAGGGTTCAAAGAGGAAAGGTGATCTTGAGTTTGAGATGCAGTTGCAAATGGCCATGTCTGCAACAGCAGTTGCAACTCAAAGTAACAAAGAATTGGATGTAAAAGAATCAAATAGTAATTCATCTGATGTCTCTTCTCCATTTAAAAGAATCAGAAAAATTGCAAATGAAGAATCTTCCTCTCAGGGAATCTCGACTGCTCTTGGATCCAGAAAAATAGGATCTCCTCTTTATTGGGCAGAAGTATACTGCAGTGGAGAAAATCTGACAGGAAAGTGGGTGCATGTGGATGCTGTACATGATATTGTAGATGGAGAGCAGAAGGTGGAAGCTGCAGCTGATGCTTGCAAAACTTCTCTGAGATATGTAGTTGCTTTTGCTGGGCTTGGGGCTAAAGATGTGACTCGCAGGTTTTGCATCCTCTGAAATCTCTTTTGTTTTAAATATATATATGGTAATTTTAAATAAAATCACATTTTAGTCTAGGCATACAAAACATTAAATATGATCTTTCAGTTTCCAACTGCTAGAGTCTGTATATGTTTGCTCGATTCATTAGTTTTTAGAAATGCTCTTTGGCAAGATGTGAAGAGGGAGACCTAGCAGAACCCTTTTTTTTTTTTTTTTTTTCCCATTTGAGCTATAGTGCCAATGGCGCTCCATTTTTACATTTAGCTTGATTTGCAAATGAATGCACCTTTTGATTTTCTACAATGAGATATTGGTCTTTTTATATTGCATGTCATGTGGACGACACCTTGATCCCTTGAGATAAAAGAGCTTTCTTGCTATATATATGGCAATGGGAGATAAAGTCTTCTTCCTTTTCTTTCCCTTTCAGTGATTGTATACAAGATTTTCCTTGGTGCTGTACTTCTAAACAGGACTAGTAGAATGCACACTTAAATTATGTAAATGTTTGTTTCAAGCAACTTACTAATTATGCTCTGACTCACTGAGGATTTTATTATATTCTCCAATTTTTTAACCCTAGGTTTGAAAATCCTGCTAGTGAATGCAATACTTGCGGAATAGTGTAAAGAGATGTTGAAACAATAGTCATCTTTATAGCCATATATATTATAAAAAGATTGTAATGCAGGTACTGTATGAAGTGGTACAAGATAGCATCACAAAGAGTTAACTCGCTTTGGTGGGATGCAGTATTGGCCCCACTGAGGGAGTTAGAGTCAGGAGCAACTGGAGGTTTGGCACATTTGGAAAAGCCCCATGCTGATGCCTCAAATGAACATGAAAATGTAATAGCATCAGGATTGTCTGATCTTCCAATGCCTAATGAACTTCCAAGAAATGTTGACTTGCCCAAAGAATCTGGGAGGAAGAATGATGTAGAATCTTCTGGCAGGAATTCTTTTGCTGCTACTAGAAACACTATTGAGGATATGGAATTGCAAACTAGGGCACTAACTGAGCCTCTTCCCACTAATCAGCAGGTATATTGGTATCAATTAAATGATCTCAAAGGTTTCTTTGAAAATTCTTGTTTTATAGAACCCTTTTCCTTGTGCAGGCATACAAAAATCATTCGCTATATGCAATTGAAAAATGGCTTACAAAGTGTCAAATACTTCATCCTAAGGGTCCTATTCTGGGATTTTGTTCTGGACACCCTGTTTATCCTCGTGCTTGTGTACAGACACTCAGAACAAAAGAGAGATGGCTGCGTGAAGGGCTGCAAGTTAAAGTAAAGGAACTTCCAGCTAAGGTCTGGTTTGCCTAATGGGAATATATTGTAGATCTATTCTTCTATTTAGATAGTCGAGTTTTCTATATATTGTAGTTCTGTTCCTTTGTTAGATAGTTGAGTTTTCTATTACAATTCTTGCAAATAGATAACGCATTTCCTACAGGTAGTGAAACAATCTGGAAAGCTTAAGAAAGTGCAATTTTCCGAAGATGATGATTATGGTGAGACTGATTCCGGAGTTGTTGAACTTTATGGAATGTGGCAGCTAGAACCCTTGCAACTTCCCCATGCTGTAAATGGGATTGTTCCAAAGGTGATTTCCTAATATTCATGCTTAAATTTTCAAATTGATTGAGATTGAAAAATTTTCCCTAGCTAGTATGTTACTTTCCTTCATAACAGCATTCATGTTAGGCAGTACAGAGATTATCTTTATATTCTATCACTGAATAAGTTTGTTGAAGAAATATATATAATGTTTTACGGGAAGATCAGTAAATATTTGTGCAATCTTTTCCAATTTTTAATCTAAAAAGATTGTATAAAGTTCCTCTAAGAATGGATGTACTGGGATTTGAGAACTTAATATTTTATCATGGAATAATCATCTGAAAAACCCCTTAAGCCACTTTTCATTTATTTCTAGATTGTTATAAAGCTCCAACTATGGGTGGTGACAAAGAATTCTATCAGGACATAGAATGACTTCATTTCAATTGTATTTTTCCACTCTGTACCTTCATCATTTGTCTGGTTGTATGACTTACAGATATACAAAGCCTTCTTAGGACAGCTTCCAAATGCCACGTAAAATTTCATATGTAGTTTATTTAACATGAGATTTAGAAGTTAACACTTATTTGGTTGATGTTGCTTCTTTTGTAAATGAAACTATATTTTCACTGACTGTTTAATTTGAATCTGAATTCAGAATGAACGAGGTCAAGTTGATGTGTGGTCTGAGAAATGCCTGCCACCAGGGACTGTGCACTTAAGATTGCCAAGGGTATTTTATGTTGCCAAGAGACTGGAAATTGACTATGCACCTGCCATGGTTGGGTTTGAATTTAGAAATGGTAGATCCGTTCCAGTCTTTGATGGAATTGTTGTGTGCAATGAGTTCAAGGATGCAATATTAGAGGTAAATAGCTTGCTACTTGTGGGTGCTTGTTGAAGTTTGAAACTTGCTGAAATGGTGTGATGATTTTTTAATGATTAGTATGATCTTGAAGCTCCCTCTTTTTTTTTTTTTTTTTTTGTTTTTGTAATATTGCTTATACTTCACCGTTAAGATGCTCATCTCTCTCTCATTTCACACCAACTAAGATACGTAGTTCCTTACCTTGACTCAATTTTTGAAGGAAAATGAAGTAACAAGTTGAATGGTGCTTTAACTTTTTCTACACCTATTTGAAATTGTTTTTCTGTTTCTTCAGTATGTCCTTCATACATCTGCAAGCAAAGTTTTTTTTTCTTCTTTTTTTCACTTTCTGACTTCCTTTCAAGATGGTCCTGGTGTCTTCCAACTGATAGCCACATCTTTTGTTTTTCTCTCTCCAGGCATATGCTGAAGAAGAAGAGAGAAGAGATGCTGAAGAGAAGAAAAGAAATGAAGCGCAAGCTATTTCTAGGTGGTACCAACTTCTTTCATCAATCATAACCAGACAAAGGCTGAACAACTCATACGGGAATGGTTTGTTGCCTCAAATGCCAAGCAATGTCCAAAATACAAATAACCAGCCGGATGTGCATGTTGGTAGTACACAACCTCCAGGACACCAAAAAGATGCGAAGGATCATAAGTTAAATGCTCCATCAATGACTCTAACAGATGACCATGAGCATGTGTTTTTGGTAGAGGATCAGAGTTTTGATGAGGAGACCTCAACAAGGACAAAGCGGTGTCATTGTGGATTTTCGGTCCAAGTAGAGGAATTGTAGTTGCATCGTTGATGCAGAACCTGTGCTTGGAATGAAGCATGATGATTATTGAAGAAGCTAGACTCCGGAATTAATATTTAAATTTTGTCAGGAAAAGAAGCCCCTTGGATTAGATTGGAGAGGACACAATGCATGGTAATGCTTGTTCTTCACTGTTTCCCCTCCCCTACAAGTAGTTGTTGCTGTGTTGTATGTGCATAAAGCAGCTCCTGTACAGTTTGACTCAGAGAAAATGTAACAGCCTTATCCCTCTTCTTCTTGTGTTGAGAATACGAGCTATTATAAATTTCTTTTTGGTAACAGAGGAACAATATCCCTCCTTTGCTATTGCCCATTCCTTTTCATCATCATAAGAAAAATTCAGGTATACTGCTTGAACGTTGCCTTCGATTTCCAAGGAAGAGTACTGACTGACTGGCACTATGGAGCCATTCTGATCTGGTCATGCCAGTTGCCACTGCTTCTAGATGGTATGCAAATATGTCCTTCGCAAGCGTAACTATTTTTTGAACTCCACTTCGAGGCATGCTACGTGTTTGGTAGAGC
>Ga0325405_1007970_pt1 | contig 10585 bp, 10 predicted proteins | sample PopdelMetagenome_21_FD_205663 | JGI IMG/M metagenome (GOLD analysis project Ga0325405, IMG submission 205663) | Populus deltoides microbial communities from Bellville, Georgia, United States - Xylem-Control-R2 | ecosystem: Host-associated > Plants > Phyllosphere > Stem > Wood/Secondary xylem...
AAAAAAAATATGTTTTTAAAATAAAGTGAAATGCATAACAAAAAATATTATATCCCGGACAATTGCATTCCAAATAACATTTGAAAAAAATCATTTTTCTCAATGATTTATTTTATGTTCATAAATGGATTGAGTATTGAGAAAAATAAAGTATTTAATTTATTTGTGTACTCTAATTAAAAAATAAATGTAAATATTTAATAGTAGTAATAAACAAAAAATATTTATATCATTACACATGTATAACTTGAAGTGTGGTCAACCCATCCTTGAAACCATGGTGCTGAAAAGCTCAGCTTGATATTTCTCATACTCTCTTTGCTTATCTTTCAGCTCCTTGAACCCAAGTTTCACTTCTCTGTTGTCACAAGGAGAAGGATAATTATAAAAAGAAAAAAGAAAAACAGAAAAAAACTAAATATGTTGGCTTGTACACTTGCCTGTTATTTGGATCAATGGCTAGAGCTTTCTTTATATCTGCATCAGCTTTCTCTAATTCAGATGTTTTCAAGTATGCTTGCGAACGTCTGAATAGAGCTTTGACATTGAGTGGATCAAGTTCTAAAACCTGTAGTGGATGAAACATGGTTTTTATGGAGGAAAAAAGATAGCTAAATGGGGTTTTTTAGCTAATTAATTTGAGGAAAATAAACCTTCGTGCATAGCCTTGAAGCTTCAAGGAACTCCCCTGATTTAAGCTTACAAGCTGCGTTATTCAGGTAACATGATAGCCTCAAGCTTTTTGCCAGGCACATTTCCTCATCAGTGAAAGAGTGGTCGAACTCGATGTATTTTGCAGCCTGGAATTTGTAGTTAAGAAAATTCTGCAGTTTAAATACTGAAAATGATGGTAAAATCTTAAAGGGGTGATGTATTTTTCTCAGTTTCATTGCCTTCGGACTTGCCTTCTCGTATTTCTTAGAGGCACGCCAGAATTTTCCTGCCTTGAATAGCACATTGCCATCTAGCTTCTTCCTTTCACTTGCTTCTAGTTTCTCATGTGTATCCATTTTCCAGAATGGTTTCTCCTGCGCGAAGGTCAGAGTTGTGACAATATCTTCTTTGAGCATTTGTCAGAAAGCAGAGACTTAAACAAGTTTAAGCAGTTTGAACAATAACCTTAATAAAATCAAGCAGCTCAACTTCATAATGAAGCATGGAATTTGCAGGAAGCATTCCTGAAATGTCATGGCCATGGAGATATTTGGCATCCACGGTCACTGTGGCATGCTCTCCTTTCTTCATAGTCATAATGGCTCTGTCTAGACCCTCATTTACTTGTTCTGGAACCGTAAAGACCAAAAAATGTATTGATGTTACACAAAAATTGATGCTTATAACTCATTTCTGCAAGAAATAGGGATGCGTAAATTGCAAAATACCTTCCAAAGTTATGAATTCAAATGGCTCTCCATTAGTCCCTTTCCTGTCAAAAACTGTTCCATCTTCAAGTTTTCCAACATATGTCACTGCAAACACAGGCAGGTCATCCGAAATTACACCATCGTTGTGACCTTGTAATCTGAAATATAATAGTCATGGGAGGGATTACCTTTCACATGGGATCCCTCGGTCGGACGATCGAATCCTTCACCGGCTTTTACAATTTTTTTAAGGACCTTCTTATCTCCTGTGACATCGGTGACACTTCTCCATGATACAAGCTCAAGTTGGATGGTTAAATTAGAATAAGGTGGAATGTTACTTTCAATGTCAGGAGCTAAATTTCCTTTTTCAATGAAGCCATCTGACGAAAAATGATCTTAGATTAATTAATGAGCACAGCAGAAAGAAGAAGATACCAAAAGAAAGGAAATCGTCCAGGAACAAGGAAAATTATCTAGCTAGGAAAAAAGTGAACAAACTTACAAGAAAGTTTTACTGCTAGCTCTGCTTTCTCACCCTTTCTCATTGTCTTCACTGCTCTGCTCAAGGCAGGACATAGATATCCTAAACCGAACAGCAGGTCAAAAGAATTAGTATATAAGGTCTGGTTTCTTTTTGTGTTTTAAATTATTTTTTTGAAAAAATTTATTTTTTTAAAATTATTTTTTTTATGTTTTCAAATTATTTTGATGTATTAATGTTAAAAATAATTTTTTTAAAAAATAATTATTTTGATATTTTTTCGAATAAAAAGTACTTTGAAAAATAATCGAAACTATATTCCCAAACACCCTCTAAAATATTTGAATTACAGTTATTAAACTTGGTCCAACAGGTTTACATGATAAATACACAACTTCAAATTTTATTTGGATTGAGTTTTAATTTTTTAAAAAACTCCTGATAATAATATAAATATCAGTTTTCCTTTTTTAAAAAAACTTCTAATAATAACATAAATAGCATTTTTATTTTTTATTGGCATTTCACTTTTTGCTAATGACATTCCCACTAACTCTAAACGCTCTATTTATTTATTTATTTAATTCAAATATCAAGAGGCATTTTGTTATAATTTTTTGACTTGTATTAATAAGAAAATATATTTTTAAAATAAAGTGAAATACATAACAAAAATATATATATATATATATGCACCCTGGACAATTGCATTCCAAATAAAATTTGAAGAGGTTATTTTTCTCGACTATTTATTTTATGTTTATAAATGGATTAATTATTGAGAAAAATAAAGTATTTATTTTATTTTTATACTCTAATTTAAAAATAAACACTAAATAACATCGTTTTTTCAATAAAGATATAAATTTATGTTTACTTGATAATCTAACGACCTAAAAACCCTTTTTCGAATCAACAACTTATGTTTCAAATTTCAAGAAATTTAACATGGGAAAAATGTTATGAACACAATACACTTACCATCTCCTATATGAAACTCAGCACCTTCCTTGGATTTGGAGACAAGCATTCCGGTCTCAATCCTTGCCTCGTACTTCACTGCAGAGATGGAAATGCATTATATTTTGCAGATAAACCACTCGTTATAAAAGTCAAACTGTGCTCATGATTTAGAGTTAAATATACAGCAGAAGTTTATATATGATTACAAGAACAGATGTTTCCCTAGCTAGGTTCAATGACAAGTTTATGATTACAAGAGCAGAAGTTTACCTAAAACTTCATCTCCATCTCGTGGTGTAGCCCATCCTTCACCCTCCTTCATTATCTTCTTCAATATTCCTCCATCGCCTGTTAAATCCCTGATGCTACTCCAAGACAGCATCTCAACATCAAAAACAAGAGTTGCATTGGGAGGAATCAGTGGTGGAGAACCAGCCTCCCCGTAGGCCAAGTTTGGCGGTACCGTAAAAATTGCTCTTTCTCCATTCTTCATGGTGGCAACCCCTTCATCCCATCCTTTGATTACTTCACCTAGAACCCAAACACCAAACAAAAACTTATCATCTATGTAGCCAACAATATAGACATACCGCCATTGATATGGATTGATTAGCACTACTTACCCTGGCCTAATTTGAACTTAAAGGGAACCCCTTTATCACGACTTGACTCAAGACTTGCCCCTCCTTCGATATATCCATTGAAATGAACTGCAACAGTAGTTTGCATTCCCAGGAAAATTCATGTAAGCCTTCTTGATGAATCTCTAAAACCACAGTTCTTTAAGTCCAAAGCTACTCCATCAAGTGACAAACATTGAAACAAACTGACCCTTCTCCTGTAAATCTAAAAAGAAGAAGAAAAAAGGCATAGACAATAATTCGAGGGCTTGTTTTTGTACCTTCCACTTCATCTCCAGGAAATGGAGTTTGCCATGAATTTCCCTTCTTCACAATCTTTTTCCTTAGCCCTTGGATTCCGATTTTTTTCTCGGGCAATCCCGAATTGTCGGTTTGGGTTTCATTTTGCAAAGAGGAACTCAAGGACAAGTGTTCCATTTGAATTAAGAGATACAGATAAGAGTGTGTATGTGCTTGTGCGCTGGAGTTGAAGATAAGCCGATGTTGGTTTCCCTCCTTTTATTATGACTACGGTTTTTATAGTTATAAAAACCATAATTATAATATTAAAATAATAATATAAATTTTATATTTGTTTACTTTTCCAAGTCAGCAATCGGTCTCGCAGGACATTTTTTGCCAACTAGTCTGAACAAAGAATGCCAAGCCCACTGGCTTGGATTGATCTAGACAAGTTCGGTATAGTTTCCTTTCTTTAAATGGTCTGGTAATAAATTTACAGAGTAGTCCGAAGCTAAAAGATCAAGCCCATTTTACCTTACGGAGCTTGCAAAAGCCTAGCCAATCTCCTTTCTTAAGGAAAAGTTAGGCTCCAAGTCCAACCCAACACAGCCCAATTTTGGGACATTGATTTAGATGTCAATGAAACTGCCTAATAGTGAAATTGGCTCCAATTTTATAATTAATTTTAGCCTAACCCAATTTTATTTCCGCTCATGATGCAAAAAAAAATAAAAAAAAAATAAATAAAATGTAAATTTATTGGAAAAAACAGTGGTTATTGTTTGAAATTGAGGTTAAATCTGTTTCTTGTTAAAAATTATTATGTTTTGCTTGAAATTAATTTTTTTTTAGTAATTTTATATCGTTTTGATGTACTGAATTCAAAAATAAATTTTAAAAAATAAAAATTATTATTTTAATATATTTTTAAATAAAAAATATTTTATACTAAACTGTCATGACCTCGATGCAATGAAATTATTAGCCAAAAAGTGGCTCCCATCACCTTTGTCTCATGCCCAAAAGGCAAGACATCAAATTATTATTATTTTTTTTTAATAATATTGTTTTTCCTTGTCCATATATTTTTTCCACAATGCTTTATATATTGATTAGTCAATCCTGCACTGAAACCATCCTAGTCTTTATATGAATCAAATGCAATTCTTATTAAATAGTGGATGCTCTTGTCGTCATGAATATTTAATTGTGAATATTCTGCATAATAAATTAAATTGGATAAAAAGCTGAAGCACACAACGTGATGAAAGCAAGCATTATATGAAAATTATTGCACTAAAGAAAAATATATAATGAAACTTAGTGGGGGTTGATATTAATTTCATATATATAAAAATATTGATTAATTTTGAGCCTTGTTTTTGTGTCCCCTTTCCAGAGGGCAAATCAACTCGGAAGAGAGCAACAAAAACTATGTGGAGAACCGATGTTGCATGATCATTTTCAATGCCTAGTGATTTCCATGCAACATAACATTAATTCTTTCTAGCTAGTGGTTTTTGTCAATATTGCTGTAGTCATTGTCCAAATTGGAAAAATCTGCTTAGGTTACCAATCCAAGCTTAATTAGAGAGTCCAGACCTCTCGCCAAAAGGGAAATCTTTTTTTTTTCTCATAATGTTTGTGATTTTTGGATTGAATTCAAATATTTTAATGAAATTTTATGTTTAAAATAATTTTAAATGCTAAAAATTAAATTCTAAATAGAATTTAAGCTTTAAAATGATACAAAAATAAATTAGAGGTCAACCTCTCTGATTTATTAAAATATAAAAAATTAGTGTTTAAACCAATTTTACCGAAATACTTATATATCTATATCTCTTTTTAATCACTCTTCTCCCTCTTGTCAAGAAAATAATATGTGTGTGTGTGTATATATATATATATATATATATATATATATATATATATATATATTGAAGCATGCATAAACTTAAATTTTACGAAATGTTGGTTTCCGGTGATAATTTTCCATAAATGAAAGCATGAAAATTTTAGGTGGTCAAGAATTTTGCAGTGAAATAGCACATACATACACTTGGATGCAATGAGATCAATATACTTATAATCTTGCAACAATAACAGTTTGGGACCCTTAATTCCTTTTACCCTAGTGGATCTTGGCATAGCATCAAAATTCACAAGTTAAAGGTTCTGTACTAATCTAATTAATGAATTAATGTCCAGATTAAGCTGGATCGGAATTTTTTGTCCTTCATTAATCATCCATTGATACCTACCTAATCTGCCACCAACATTAATTTTCTAATGGAGAAATCTACAATTAGTGGCTCTTCAGCCCTTTTGGAAATTTTTAATAAATAGGGAAAAGTTGACTGATATACCCAGTTTATCTAAATTTGCACTACTTTCCAATCATCTTTTTTTTTTTAATAAATAATAATATATATACATGGAGTACCGTGATCGTCTCGTTGGTTTAGAAAATGATTGAAATTGCAGCATGAGATTCCAGCGCAACTTTTCAATGTTAATATTCCATATATATACAGGCTTTGAGCAAATCCCAGAAGACATGATCAGCGCCTAGCCTAGGATCGATATGGGAATCAAACTTGTATCGATCTCAGGATGGCGACAACAGGAGATTGTGAGAGGTTAGAGATGATTTCGAATCGGATATGAAGTTAGGAGGAGATCAAGGTGGAAGGGAGAGGTGCGCATGGCACTGATATCATCCTAACAAGTGAGAGAGTACTGATCAGCACAGCAACTAGACCACTTAGTTATGGTGCTCAAAATAGAAATTAGGAATCAGAACATTTGTACGTGGAACAGGCATGTCTGTGCTCACTGGATTCCAGACTTTGTTTTAAGTCATTGTTTGCATCACTACTGGGTGTGATCTGATCACTTTGCATGGTGCAAAGTGTCAACATTATATTCCCTCCTGGGTTATTCGACGATGTTGGATAGAAAACTTAGCAGAATTGATGACGGAATCACTGTTATTAAATTATATTTTGTTTGGGAGCTCACTTGAGAATCACGTCATAGATACAGTAGAAATTAACAATGCCGCAGACACTAGTGACGCATAGGATTCTCATATTAATGAATGAATAAAAATGTTATTTCCTTTTAAAAAATGTAAATATAAATTGGTAGTTAATATCATCATGGTTAACTCTATATTTTAAGGATAAAACTAATAAAAACATAATTTTTATGATGTAATTATAAATTATTGTGGGACATGTGTGTTCCTAGTATCTGGTATTAGATTTTTTTTTAATTAACTTGACGAGTTAATTTAATAACCCATTAATTTGAGACATGATCTAAGTTAAATTTTAAATTAAATTAGATAAAAATTAACCTAGTTAGATTGAAAGAATCAATTCATCACCTAATCAAAATATAATTTATTTTTTTAAAATAATTTTGTTTTAATTTTTTTTAAAACATTCTAAATTAACCTATTAAATTTATAACAATAACGAGTTTAATAACTTTACCATATATAGACAAAAAAATATACTTCAAAAAAAAAAACCACATATTTGATGGTACGTAATACTAAAACAAAATCTATATTAATTGCACCATCTCATTTGAAGAGAATAATCAATATTTGAACTACCACATTCAAGTCTCGAGATAAAATGAGTGGTGATTAAAGAGAGTTTGGAAACCTTTTTTTAGTAATTTTTTTTATATATTTTAAATAACTGATTTTAAAAATAATTTTTAAAATATAAAAATAAATATTATATTAATATATTTTAATATAAAAAATATTTTAAAAAGCAATTCCTAATAAGAGATTACATGATGGGAAAAAAAAAAAAGAAGAAGAAGAAGGCAGCCACACGCTGAGTGGAATCTGCCTTTGGAGTTTGGAGCCCAAGCTTTTGATAGGACACACAATAATTATAGAAGCCATGAAAGAAGATTATGCATTTTCTCATTTCCATAATTTTAAAACAAAGGCAAAGGCCCCCTCGAAAAAAAAGGTAAAAATAGTAAAGTTGAAATTGCAAAAGAGAAAAAGAAGCTTGAATTTCCTGAATTTAGCCCTCTATTATTTCTCTCTTTTTCTCATCTTTTTCCTACACTAATTAAGCTCTTGGTGCTTCCTTGGCTATCATGGGAGCCTGTGAAATTGGAAGAGTAATAGCTAGGGCTTGCAAGGTCACATCGTTAGCTTGATTTCTTTGCCTCTCAATGTCATTGTTAGCTTCAATATCCTGGATCATTCCTGCTGTGTGACCATTCTCTCCATTCTCTTTGATTGGTTCGGGGATCGTTTCTGCTTCTTTTTCTTTGTGTTCCTTGTACTTGCCCCATAGAACCGCATAGAGTCCAGCTACGATTAATATAGCACCAAGAACACTGTAAAACCAAACAAAAAAAAGTTATCAGTGAGTGTTAAATCCGAAAGTAAAAATGGCAGACTATTTTTTTTTGGGAGGGAGTAAGAACTTACCCTCCAACATAAATGTTCTCAGCCAAGATGAAAGAGCCCATGATTGCAACTATGATCATCATCAAAGGACTAAAAGCAGTGACAAAGACAGGCCCTCGTTTTTGCATGACAAGTCCTTGAACATAGTATGCAATGCTTGACGACACAATTCCCTGAAAATGAAAAATTACACTTATTAGTACCTTTACTATCAACACATCTTTGAACCTGCTTGTGTGTAGAGAGAGAGAGAGAGAGAGAGAGAGAGAGAGTCTCACAGCATAGGCAGCAGCAAGAAGATTCATGTCCCAGCCAATGGTCCAAGCAGAAGGTTTGTGTTCCATCACAAAAGTGACAGCTATGGATTGTAGAGTACCCAAAAAGCACACAATGGTTGTAAGAGAAAGCTGAGCTGAGTACCTCCTAAGTGTCACTGCCTGTAAGAAACAAAGCAACAGAAAGTTAAAAGTCTTGACTTCTTTTTAAAAAAATCACAAAACAAAAATTTGTATTATTCATTCTATTTACCTGAAGAATGAAGAATGATGCCCAGGCAAGTGTAGCGATGATGAGGAGAATGGAACCCATAAGCCAATCTTTGTCAGCTGATCCAGTTGTGGCAGTAGCAGAAGATGTCTGAGTGTTGACATGCTTAGACCACATCAAATTGATAGCCTGACCTTTGTACAATGTCATGAACATGGCTCCAGCCACGGTTACTATGGTTCCAATCACCTTTGCTTGGCATCTAACTTTCTTTATGTCCACGATCTCCATCCTTTATGTTTTTAGCACAAGCCCATCAAAGCAAAAGTATATCAGTTGTCACTCAGACCAAAGCTACAAAGGAGAAGTACAGACTACAGGGAAAGAAAACAGAGTTTGAAACAGAGAAATTATTACACTACCTGCAAAGAACTGCCATGACAAATGTCATCGCAGGCAGCATGTTACTCATGGCACAAGAAAAGGTGGGAGAAGTGAATTTCAGCCCAGCATAGTAAAAGTTTTGATCAATCACGGGCCTGTTAGAATAAGAAAGGACAAAAGGAAGAGGTTAAGATTGACTGTCTTTTTAACTTCAAAATCTTCCAAAAGTTTAGAACCATGTCATGCCAAGGAGAAAAAAAACACTAACCCAAGAAGACCAAGCACAAACATTTGCATGAAAATGGGAAATGTAATCTTTGGCCGTACTTTCCTGTACATAAATAATAAGAAAACATGGTGAATATATTTTTCTACTAAAGATTGATAAGCTTTAGTACTCTCTTAATCATGGGAACCTATTTGTATACCTCTCAAGAACAATAGCAAAAGGAGCAATAACAGCAGTAGCAAAGGCATGCCTATAGACCACTAGCACATAATGACTCATCCCTCGATTAAGAGAAACCTTGGTGATGATGTTCATGCCAGCATAGCCAAATTGCAAGGATATCATGGCTATGTAAGGCTTGCATCTTTGAAAAAAACTTCCTAAACAACCATTCCCCTCCATTTTTTTTTTGTTGATTTCTAGTTTAAGGATTGGTAATTAATGAGAAGATCAAGAGAAGGAGAAGAGGGGAAAAAAAAGAGAGGAAGACTACTCGGAGCTCAAGTTGCTTGTATGTCTCTGCATCCTAAGTATAAATGGCTAATGAGACCACTATATATATAGGCAGTTGGGTTGTGAGATGCGAAGGCTTCTATCCAAAATAATGTAATAAAATGGAGTGTTTCAAGAATGCGAGAATCTCACTCTCTCACACGTGTACTGAGAGTGTGAGATTGATCCTTGGTGTGCTGCACTTACTAGGAAGGTGGATCAATTTGAATATTCTGATTAACATAAGCTACATTGATCCTTGTATGGCTGATTTGGGTTCCAGGTGGCAGCCAACAGGAAGGCTTGATTATGCTAAGTGGGATCCACATTGGTTTGTCTTAGTGGCAAACGATTTGAGAGCTAAACAATACATAATCTAATAATTTGGTGCATGCTGATGTCAATGGAAGCGGATGTGTAATATATATGGCGGGGAGCGGTGGCCCCTCCATGCTTGATCGGCTTATGTATGCCGCATTGCGAAGCATTCATCCCCATCAGTGAGTTCTTAATCTCTTTCCAAATTAAGATCTTTCAGTGAGTTCTTAATCTCTCGCCAGAAAGCATATATATAATCATGGTATCTTGTTCTAATAAATATAGTATGATTAAAGCATTATATACACAATGAGAAAGTGGGATAATATTGGAATTTTTTTTTATGATTCAATTATTCATGCAATTAACTATGCTTTGATAATTGTTTTACACTGGAACCTCATTGGGATTTCCGTTGAGTTTCCATTATCATTTGCAATTAAGGTCTTGTTATTATCAATTTGTTTATGGTATTTCATGTGGGACGTCACAACTCACTTTGTAAAGTTGGACGTTTGCGTTTCTTATTTGATAGAATAATAATAATAA
>Ga0325405_1007973_pt1 | contig 10583 bp, 7 predicted proteins | sample PopdelMetagenome_21_FD_205663 | JGI IMG/M metagenome (GOLD analysis project Ga0325405, IMG submission 205663) | Populus deltoides microbial communities from Bellville, Georgia, United States - Xylem-Control-R2 | ecosystem: Host-associated > Plants > Phyllosphere > Stem > Wood/Secondary xylem...
AAAAAAATATAAATTAATCTAGTTAAAAATATAAGTTTATTTAATATTCTTGATAATTAGGTAAAACTCAACCATTAATTTAATAATAATTTTAAAAAAAATTAAAATCAATCGTTAGCTAAGAGTCGTGTTTTGAAATTATAATTAAAAATGACACCAAATTTTATATTTTGTTTTAAAAAAAAGAAGCACATCAAATTAATTTTTAATTACTGCTTATCTTTTTTTTTAATTTTCATTAACATTTAATACTTTAATTACGAATGTTCTTAAAAATTGCTCTTTTAATAACACCTCTCATGATCCATTAGTTCACTTTTTTCTCAAACTTTGTACAAAAGAAAATCCCCCGACATCATGAATAAAGAGAAATCAAAGAATCAAGTTAGGGATTTTATCTTCAAGTATTTACATCAACGAAAAAAATCCAACACAAGAAAAGAGATTAATTAAATTACAATTACTTCTTGTTTTGTTTTTTTTTCTTCTGATAGTAATTGAAAATATTGTGTTAAATATGCTTCTTGTTTGTTATGACATTTACAACTAATAAAAATTATAATTACAAAACTTGAATTAGTCAACAGATTGATGAGCAATTTAAAAACACAATATTTATATTTGTTTGGATTTAAAAGAAATAATAAAAACCAATTTAATCTGATTAAGTTAAAAATTCAGATCAATCTATGACTTGATTAATCTAATTAAAATCTAAATAAAAAATATGTTGATTTTTTTTAAAATAAAATTGATTATTTCATTGTTTGATACTTCATTTATTTATTTTTTAAAAATAAATCAATTTAAATTTATTTAAACTTGAATTGACCCTTCTAGCTTGGAACTTGGAAGAATTCTAAGCCTACCCGGTTTGATTTTAAAAATATTATAAGAATAGAGGCTTCTGATTAACAAAAGAATTAAAATTGTAAAGGAAAACCAATTGCCAAGTAATCCTCTCTCTTTTTCCATCTTTAGTAAATCAGATCCTTGTATTGTCATCTAAGTTATTCCCACCCTTTAATTTATTCTGACAAACAGTTGGTCCCTCACACGTCCTCTTAAATTCAATGCAACCCCTCTAGCTCCAACTCCAAATTCCATAGCTTGAACTTCCCTGCATTGTCTTGCATTCCTAGCTAGCCCCAACCTTTTCAGCCTCCAAATCATGGCTCCTCCTGAACATAAGCCAACCTCTGAGGGGGACAAGAATAAACTTCTCGACCGCGAAGTTAGAGACATGGTGGATGTCATAACAAACCGCATTGCTGGTCTCCAAAGCCAGGAAAGCTCGGCTGATGAGGATGATCATGGCATTAGAATCATTACTCTTGCTGGAACCAACACGGGAGCTACAATGCGAAGTGAGTTGGATGATCAGAAAGGTAAAAAGTTGCCTGATGGGGAGTCGTTTGGTGAGCCTGAGGCATCAGGTACTTATGTTAACAGCAATTTCCAAGCTCTTAACAATTCTATCATGTTTGGTAGCCACTACAACACTAATGATCCTGGTGTTCATATGGACATTTCGGATACTTTTGAACCTCATGGACTCAAGCCTGGTAAGCATGGAAAGAAGGGGAAGAAGAAAGACAAGGGATTGAAGGAGGAAAATCATTCTGACCATTCAGATTGATCAGGTCAGTAAGGAAGGAAAATTGAAGCAGGAGGTGCAAAAGGAATGAAGCTGTGCTTTAGTAATGCTCTATATTCAAAAGGTTTAGGTTTGCATGTTGAAATAACTTGCTACAGGTTTGATTTTCAGTATTTCAGCAGGATCAGAATAAAGTTTCAAAAATCATGTATGGTGTGATTTACATTTGAATGATGGTGTGCCTGTAATAACTTAGCTATTAAATGTTGAGCGTAGAGTGGCTAAATATTTCTTTTACTGTCAATGGAAGTCATTGGAATTGATATTAAGTTGATATTTATAGTAATTCCTCGTCTCCGAAAACCAAAATGTATGAACTGTTTCCCTTTTTTCTCTTCACAAAATCCAAGTCCTTAACTGGAGAATAACTGGCTGTTATACACTGCATCAGAAAAGCCTAGTCCAAACGAGATCTAATCCTAGCTTAGCAATTCTCTAAGCTAAAATCTTGTTCTTCTTATCCCATTCGGGAGGCGATCGATGGCTTTATATCAGTCTAGTTGTGCTTCAGCATTTGAGTGGAGTCTCTTTGTCCCAACAAATTTGTAGGTCATGATCCATGGTGATTAAGCACAGATGCCTAGCACAAAAAGAGGGACTCCACACCAGGAATGCCATCCATTAAGTAATATTCCAATATCCTGCACAGCATTCTTCTCCAAAATGAGACTTGGGGTGTCAGAATGGCTGTGTTAACATGTTGTACATGCCTAGCCACCTACAATATCTGAATTTTTGGCTTAATGATACAATAGTATTTGTAAATTTGATCATAGAGCTCCACCGAAGACAAAACTTGCAGACAACTTTGCTACCATAACTAGTACTTTCTATCCCTTTTTTTCCCCTCCATCCATTTCTTCTTTGAGGCAGGGAGTAGAAATGAAGCTGAAAGTATTTTCTTCGAATTTTATTCGTATGTTGTGAAAATTTGAAGGAAAGTACAATTAGTACCGAACATGGATTTTCTTGGAAAGTGGAAAGCACCATATAACTGGCCTCAATGACACCTTGAATCAAAAGAGACAGTGATGACTTGTACGGGGGGTTCTTGTTCCTTGACCTCTTCAGCTTCTTGAGCTACTCTTGTTGCATGATTCTGCATTTCTTTGTTCTTACCCCATAGAAGAATGTATAAGCCAATGATTACAAAGATGGATCCCAGCAAACTGCTCATTGAAATCCCATTTGTGAAAAAAAATAGAGGTAGTATTGGGTCCTATTCATTAGTCAGATATTAATAGAAACAGAATGGTCTAAAAGATTACCTGCCAAGATAGAGTTCCTCATGGAGGACAGGGACATCAAGCATGGCTGCCATTATCTGAACTAGGGGACTGAATGCTGCTGTAAAGACGGGACCCCTTTTCTTAACACACCATGACATGCCCACATAGCACAAGCCTGATCCAATCATCCCCTGCATAAACCAATAGTTCATTTGGTATGAGAGGACAGCATAAACCTGTAGTACCATTGAGATTTGATTCCAGCTATACTTACAGCATACAGGACAGTTATAATTTCTATCTTTCCTTTCAGAACCCATATGGAGAGGCTCCTTTTAGTGGACAAACATAAAACAGCTGATTGAATTGCACCGAAGAAGGACATAATGGCTGTGCTAGAATATTGACAGGGGTATCTCCTGCCAATATGTGATTGGAGTACAAACCAAGAAGACCACAACAAGGTTCCTGCAAGCAAAGCTATACAACCAAAGGTCCATCTCTCGGCCCTTCTAGCATGGCTCAGCTTTAGACCATGATCCATGGCTCGAGTTACAGCTTGATTGGGTGAATGGTTAAATAGCGGCGCTCCTCGGTAAACAGTCAACAGTATGGCACCTGCAACACACACAAGGGCACCGAGTGTTTTGGCTTTGCCACTGTTGGATTTTATATGAACAGTCTCCATTCTGCAAGGCAGTGGAAGCAAAGAAAGTTAAAGCTGCGAACCTACGATGTAAGAACACAAGACTTTGCAGAACCATGGAAGTTGAAAGTAAATTGTTGTTCATACTTGAGTGGCAGTGCCATTATAAATGTAACAACCGGAACCATGTTGACGAAGGCACATGCAAATGTAGCAGATGTGTATTGAATGCCGATAAGGAAGAAGTATTGTGTCAGTGATGCCCTGCAAGGAATAATTAGTCAGGAGTTTTCCATGATATTAATGGCAAGGACATTGGAAACTTGAAAAGGCTTAAACAATACTCACCCAACAATGGCACTAAGGAACAGGTAACATGAGATCCGAAAGGTGAGCTTTGGTCTGCTACCCCTGCAAGCAAGCTTGATTTATAAGATTTGTTGCTCTAATACCTCAAAAGTAGTATCAGAATTAATGCTACAAGAAAATCTTCTATCCTTATTCATTAACTTCGCCGAACATTTGATCCTAGCTAGCTACCTACCTACCTACATGCCTGCATAGAACTATTCTGAGGAGGGGCACCAGTTTATACAGTCAAGAAATCAAAATAATACTAGGCAGAATGTTTGCCTAAAGAGCTACTACCTTTCCCAGAAGTAGCCAATTGGACCCAAGAAAAGAGCAGAAATCGAAAGCCGGTAGGTGATAAGGACCAAATGGTTAATCCCCTCATCAAGGACTTTCTTTAGAAGAATATTCACAATGGAAAAGGCAAAATCAACTGTTATCATCGCAATGAAAGGTTTCCATTCATTGCAATCAGCCATTGAATTGAGCACCCTTGAAGGAAGTAGAGTAACGCCTCTCTTATCTCTCTCTCTGCTGTATCAGACACCACAACTTATGCACAGATTTATTGCTCTAAATAAATGGACTCAGGAATAAGTGGGAAGAAAGCAAGATTAAATTCTTCAAATCACATCAATGCTTTAAGCAACCAACTTTGACAATAGTTTAATATTTATTCTCTTCTTTACACTTTCTTTTGACTGATACTTTCCAAAAAATGGAGATTACAAGAGAATCATCTAGCATGGCTCATACAAAAACAGTGAAGAATCAATGCGTGATTTCATCCGCGAAAATGGCAGAAGCAGTAGATTATTGGCCAGAAGTTTTCATTTGCATTTTCTTCTAGACTTTATCTACGCGGATGATGTTCTTCGTTTGTTAATTGTTAGCCTTGCCAAATATAGTTTAATGGCATCTTTTGAGTGGAGATCTCCTGCTTATAGCATCTAATACTGCATGATGCATACCCAAACAATATAAATAAAACAGTAAGCACGAGCTATATATAATTTTGCCTCATAAAAATTCTAATTTGAAATTTTATTATTTAATATTTTTTCTTTTAATTAGTTTATCTTTCCAAAAAGTTTACAAGTCCTAAAACAACCCTGTAACAATCAAATTTTGTCAAGAAATTTCAAAGATATAATTTTATAGAGGAGTCGTTCTGATCAGGTGTCTGGAAAGCCTCCAAATTAGATCTAGAAAGTGTTCTTCGTGATAATTTTATTATTTTTTCTTTTTATTTTAGATTTTCTAATTTTTATTAATCGTGTTTACTAAGAGATCGAAAATTATGAGTTTTCTTATCACTAATCACTGTGTAACCCAAGACTTTTCTTGAACTTGATCCTATCCCATCTTCCATAAATATTTCTGTAAGAATATTTACATTGCACACATCACGACATCTTTTTGAAACAAAATGGCTAGCATACTCTGCATTCAGGCGTATGGAATTGTATATCCATGAAAATGCCTAAATTTCATCAATCACACATACAGTACTGCATTTAATTTCTACAAAAGTAGCTTGTTTTATTTTTCTAAATTAGGCTGAAATGAAGGCTATCATGCAGCAAATTCTACACAACAAAAGGGTAATTTAAAACCAATATTTCCTGGCCTCACAAGAAAAACTAATTCTGAGCTCAAACACTGTACAATCCAATGGCTGAGTTATCTTGTCCATTATCGGTGCCACTTCATGAAATGCCTGAGTCATTTCTTGCACCTTCCTGTTTCCTCGTATTCCATCCTAGATTTGTACTCCAAGCTGAAAGTATTCCCCTCCAATATCTCACTTAAGTCATTCATGGTTTACACCTATACTCAAAATCAGATTTCACTTCAGTCATTCTTTGCAATCTTTTGGTTGCTAGTACTTATTCTTCCATAGCTGGCCAGTAAATATTCAACGCGAATGCGGCACATGTAATCCTGGCAGATTGCACTCTTTTAAGTGCTAAGAGCTAAAAGTTATTGTGATTATTCATCACTAATGGAGAGAACTTTTACCCTCACCAGGCTGCTGCAGGCAATAGGAGGAATACTGTTGTGTTGATTCGCTAAGAGATGCTTTAACACTATCAAGATATTGAATGAGTCAACTATCTCCATCTTTGAGCTTTTTGGTTAAGGCCCTAGCACCCCCTGCACCTTCAATTTTTTTTATCAAATCATAATGTAGCATCGAGAACCTTTTCCTGATTCTATATTCCAATTACCGACAACTTTCTGAAGGGAGGGCCAAAGCCATTCATTTGCTTATCGTCGTTGTACGGCCGTACTATCTGTGTTTCGGTAGCTGATCATAGCATGTCCCAGGTGATCTCTTCCGGGAAAGTAATAGATTGTAATGGACCATACAAGTTAGCCAGGTTAGAATGGATTTGTTGAATATTTAAGATAAGATTCAGAACATATGGTATTACCGGGTGTTAAATATGAAGGAACTTCCTGATGGATGGACATATTTTATACAATTTAGGCCTATGAATGGAAGAATTGAGGCCCAATTTGGGGGACCCTTGTTCCTCGCCACTTCCTCCAGTTCCTGGTTGAAACCTAATCTCGTTGCTAGAGGAAGCGATGCCTGAACTCCTAGGGTCAAGTCTGATTCTACGAGGGTCCACTTGGTTTTGATTATATAGAAGAGGAAGTTGTTAAAAGGAAGTATTTAATAATGATAGCTTCTTCTCCGGGAAAGGACAGAACTTGCTTAAGAAACCTTCAAATATGTTTTTATATAGATTGTAAAAAGAGAAAGTAAAACAAAAAAAAAAAAAAATACTAAGGTTATAAAATAAATATTTTTTTACTCTCATCGTTGGATGAATGACTTTCCATGTCATCTCGGATTTCTAAAAATCCACTCAATTACTGTATTAATAACAAGCTGTCATTTTATTTCCTAAGACATCTCTTACAATAAAGGCAAGTAGTATGGCCACAAGGATCCCAACAATTCCACGGATAAATCTCATGGGGAAAGTAAAAAGTCTTTCATTAAAGATGACCTTTCAAAGTCTTTGCGTAATAAATACGCAAAGACTTGGGGGGGCTATTGATGCATTGACATATTTTATATGACTCGAGCCCACGAATAAAAAGGTCAAAGATAGGGTGATGACCTAACATGCATAAGCTTGATATGATAACAAACCCGAGTGATACGGGTTTAGTTCTTTTGTTAAACCCAATAACCTTGAGTTCAGCTACATGCCGGCCTAAATACTTATGGGTCTGACAAGATATCAAACTCAACATCCTTAAATTCAACTACACGTTGAGCCCAAGCACTTGTGGATCTAACGAGATGTCAGACCTAATCCTTTTTGGGCTTGACTACATGTTGAGCCCAATCGTCTAAAAGTCTAGTGAGATGCTACACCCAATACCCTTAGACTTGGCTACGTGCAAAGCCTAGACGTTTATGAGTCTAGCAAGATGTCAGACCCAATTCTCTTTAGGCTTAGCTACACACTAAGCTCAAGTACCTATGAATTTAGCGAGATGTCAAACATAATACCTTTAGGCTCAGCTACATGCTGAGCCCAAGTGCCTGTAATTTTAGCAAAATGTCATACCCAAATCTCTCATGCTCACACCGGGTCTAAGTGAATGTGGATCTGACATAACACCAGATATTAGGATAATCATTTCTCTATACACCTAAGTGTATGAAAATCCTCTAAGAGTTGGATATATTTCAATTGACATTAATGTTATGAAATGATTATTCTTATTCACATTAACGTTATGTGTGAAATAAGACATAAAAGCCTTTTATAGCTCTATTATTTGTTTGTTAACACTAAAAATGTGAAAAGGTGATTCATATGGGTAAAAGATATTTTCATTAGTATTAATATTGATTTAAGAGATTTTAGCAAGTGCTGAGCCCAAGTGCCTGTAATTTTAGCAAAATGTCATACCCAAATCTCTCATGCTCACACCGGGCCTAAGTGAATGTGGATCTGACACAACACCAGATATTAGGATAATCATTTCTCTATACACCTAAGTGTATGAAAATCCTCTAAGAGTTGGATATATTTCAATTGACATTAATGTTATGAAATGGTTATTCTTATTCACATTAACGTTGTGTGTGAAATAAGACATAAAAACCTTCTATAGCTCTATTGTTTGTTTGTCAACACTAAAAATGTGAAAAGGTGATTCATATGGGTAAAAGATATTTTCATTAGTATTAATATTGATTTAAGAGATTTTCTCTTCACTAAAATATTCAAAAGAAAAAGATTTTCGGTCCATTGAAAAAAGAACATGTTTCGTAGTACAAGGACAATAAAAATCCTTTAAACCACTCAGGTAAGGGATTTACGATCTTTATTCTCTTATCATATATTGTTGAAGCATCTATCATAAAAGACCAAAACAAATATTCTTATTCCTAAAGTTTAATACCTATTTTTTTATTTATTACAACCAAACTATAAAATCATTAACTTAATCATCGAAAGGTTTCAAAAACCCCTACAAAAAAGAACTGTTTTACAAGAATCGAGTCCTCAACCACTAATCACCTGCTTTTCCAGTTTTTAAAAGTGAAATATTAACTATAACGTGTGATCATCCATTATTCAAACACCCCAACAATATTCATGAGCATAATAGATAAGAAGATCATCACTTCCTTATTATGTGTTTCCAGAGGACTAGTTTAATTTAAAGATGGCTTTCGTATTCCTTTTCTTTTCCATTTTAGTGTATGAAATCCTCTTCTAATGAAGTATTATCAGGTATCTGATATCTAGTTAATCACATGATTAATTCTTAATTAGAGAATCCTGGTCAGGTAGTTGTATGGAAGTTGTAGTAGCTGCAATTTCATCAACCAACAGCAACAATGACAAAATGGGTAATCAGCCTCAAGGCCCTCAACAACGAATATAGAGTTTCTCAAAGTTTAATCCGTTCTGTTAATTATCTTTCGTATTTAGTGAGATTACTTGAGCATCCTGCGTAAAACACACATTAAGATAATCTGTCAACGTTGATGATGATTAAGACCCTCAACTACCTAATCCCTTCTGTCCTTTCCCAAGGGAGCAAGAGACAGGATAAAACTGTAGTCATTTCAGATTGCTATAGGATTTCCCTTTCAGACACTATCATAAATAGTAAAATGGTGTTTAATTAACCTCGTCGGGCTCGCACGGTCTCTATCATGTCCCTGCACTGGGGCAAAAAATGCCATGTCAAGAACAAGGAAACATTATATACTGCTAGCATATATCTTACCAGGTCCAAATGAAGTAACACCATGTTATTTTATTTTCTTAATCTGATGTCTTTGGCTTTTAATTGCAGGGCCATTCTAGCTTTCCCTATCATGCTTCTTAGTAACATGGACTAAATCAGATATTTGTCGTTTCGACGATCATCACAAGGAAACAGTCATCTTACATTTCCAGGCTTCAAAAGTGCGAAATGTAACCTTCTTTTTTATTTTATTTTATGGACATAAATTCTAACAATTGTACTTCACTATGAAGTACTGCAACTTGCAACTGAAACAACATCATCGTAATCTTCACATATTATGGTCTAGATTTATACATTATCGTCGTAATCTTCATACGTTATGGTAGATCAATAACTTACTGTGAGTAAGAAAGCCAGTTCTGGATTTTATGGTTAGGGATTCAAACTTAAGGATATGAACTGTTATTCCATTGTCCATTCGACTTGTAAGTGTTCTAGAGCTTGCTAGCCTTATCATTGCTTGCACAGGATTCCTGTTCCTTTTGATAGTAAGAAAATAAATTATAAATTTGAGTGCTTAAGCTGCAGGGCAAGAATTTCCGGTCTGATAAGATTGCTTTCTCAGAAAAATATAAAACTGAGTATTTGACATTATCAGCAATGCTATATGCTTTTTATTCTTTTATGCTTCAGAGGGAATTTTTTCCTTTTTGTGATTAAAAATAGAGAGAATAACTTCATAGTAGAGGCAGTATAATTCCTCCAATAAATAAAAGTTTGTGAAAGATACTTTAGAATATTACATGTAAAGGGAAAATTACTTACTTATCACTGATCAATCCCTGGAAAGAAAAAATTTCTTGAACTTGAAGCCCTAGCTTTATATAGGTGGGAGTTTATAGTGCATATCTTAAATAATGATTAGCTGGTAACTGTTGTTGGTTTCAAGTTATAGACACCAACAGAGGAGGGAGAAATGACAATGTCATCCTAACACTGAGGATACAAGAGAAAAGGATCCCAACTGCTGCTATTAGCACCAGTCCAACCACTATTGTCACAGTGCAGGAATTGTTGCTCAGCAGACCAAACACCTTCTGTTGGTCCATCAATTTGAGGTGATGGCATGTTTGTTGTCATCGTTCGACTAATCTTGTTCATAAGCAGCTCAGTGGCGCACGGATACGGATACGTTGAATCAAAACTTGGTTGGGTTGTCGCAGAAAGTGGCCATGCAGAAGTAGCAATTGTAGTACTAGAGGTAAACAAAGCAGCCTGATCGTAAATATGGTTCATCTGTGTGGCCCAGGAGACTTCATATGGTGCTGGTTCACTAGGCCATTCCATGTTTGCTGTTGCTGTAGTTTGGCATGGTTGACTCCACTGAGCTGCCGCAACATGACCAGCCATCATGTCACCATGATCAAGATCTAAGACAAGGTCACCCTTACCTGGTCCTGAA
>Ga0325405_1007975_pt1 | contig 10580 bp, 7 predicted proteins | sample PopdelMetagenome_21_FD_205663 | JGI IMG/M metagenome (GOLD analysis project Ga0325405, IMG submission 205663) | Populus deltoides microbial communities from Bellville, Georgia, United States - Xylem-Control-R2 | ecosystem: Host-associated > Plants > Phyllosphere > Stem > Wood/Secondary xylem...
ACGGGGACGGGGACGGGGACGGTCTCTCTCTCTCTCTCTCCAGCCAGAGCGTGGCCCTATATGCTCTGCACGAACCCATTTGCCATTAGCCATCAACATCCGCAACTGATAACAATAATGTCAGTATGACAACTTGCATGCCAGCCCGCATCACAGATATACAGGTCAACACCATATTTCACACGCCGAATCAAGCACACCACAAGGAGGGAGAAGCAGCGCCTGCCCCTTTTTGTCCTAGCACCAATTTTTCAAATCATGTGTCTCGCAGCCTGATTCCATGATGCCTCTCTGGGGTTTGAAAAATAAATGCCTTGGTGGCAGTTACAAAAGTATCTGATTCCTTTCTATTTTTCACCGAGCATACGGTAAACAATCACTCAATGTGTTAAATATATATATATAAACATTTTTAAAAAAACATTTTAAGAAATTCTATTTGTAGTTTTGCTAAAAATCTTTCTTTCACCTTTAGCCGGTTCTGTATGTTTGCCTGCATGGACTGGATATAATATTATAAAATGACAGATGCAGTCGCTGTCGCAACAAGACCTCTGTCTTAGGATTCTGTGGATGTCATTACAAACTAGCCCCTGATGCGGACAAATATTTTGGAAAAATCTTTTTGGGCAACAACCACAAGTTGTGTTATCTCTTGGATCTTGACATTCTAGCATAATATAGCTTCGACTTGACACGAACGAGAAATCTGTTCTGGGACTAGGAAGACGCCGTTAGCTCCATGTAGAGCATCGAAGAACTAGCGAATTCTTGGAGGAAGTCCTTGCAAAGGTAATCTAAAGTAGCCGTGTGAAATAACTTTTAGAAAATAATATAAATAATATATTAAGATATTATTTAAGAGTTTAAATTTTTAGATTTAGATGATTATTTTACATGATATTATAATTTTATTGATTAAATAATTATATTGTTTCTCATTGTTCTAATTAATTAATAGCAAGTGGTAAAAAAGTGTATTAAAGAATAATATAAATTATATCTTGAAATTTTTTTAAAATAATTAAAATAAAAAAATAATTATTATATTTATTAAACAATATTTATTTATTGTTCTGTTATATAATGTATGCGGGTCATAATCATGATAGTATCTAATAGCAGCCGCAATGCTGCCCCTTGCCTCATGTACAATCCAAGCCGAGGACTCAATCTATAGGTCATAAATTTAATAGATATAGCTTATGATGTTATGATTTTATTTTCTAGAAATTATTAATTTAAATATTATAAATTATAGAATTATTGAAGATTTATATAGTAATTGTTTTTATAATTTTAAAAATTAATCAAAAAAACACGTGAGATGACGTGAACTTCAACGGTTAATAACCTCCCCTGAGACAAGATTAAAAAAAGCAGAAAAGAGTGGAAAGTAGCCAGCAATCATAGAGATCTATTCCACGGTCCAATTCCATCTGATTCCACTGTTACTGCCACACCTGGTATGGGCATGAACAAGCATGCTTCTCCCTCTCCGGCTACTCTCTTTTAAAATCGATTAGACACCAGACTCCAAAGCTCTATCCTCCAACTAGCACTCATGTCAATCCAGTAGTCGTCGGGGACACAATAGTGATTTCACCTCCTTTCAAGGAAGTCCCTGTCCCCGGCCGTAAGTAAATTATCTGTAGCTATTTGCTATAAAACATTAAAAATAATATTCTTTAAAAAGATACATTTTAAACAAAGGGCTGGAGACTGATTCATTAATCTTGCGTGTGCATGAATCAACTGGGATTATAGCAGAGTATAAGCTTGCAAGATCATGAAGGCTGGAGGCTGGTTCATGATTCATTTACCCCTAAAAAATAAAGAACAGAGACACCTCCTTTTTGCCCTATTAATTTCGTTTTCTTCTTCTCGTACCAGCAGCTAGCGTGGACTTTCTCTCTATCTTTTATTAATTTCCAGATCCACCAACAGCCAAAGAAACAATACAAACCGAAACTGACAAACTGGACACAAACAAACACACGGAAAACAAAACTATAATCGAATGGCTGATGAAAAGGAGCATCAGCAGCCAAAACAGCAGCAGCCATCTTCCCGCCCGATCACCATAACACTCCCTCCACGTTCCTTCACCGAAACTTTCTTGTCCAGTGGGCCTTCTGGTTCCATGGGCTTCAGTCCAGGTCCTATGACTCTTCTCTCTGGGTTCTTCTCCGACTCCGACGACTGCAAGTCCTTCTCTCAGCTTCTTGCCGGCGCCACGGCCTCCCCTAATTTCAAACCAACCGATGACAAGAGCTCCGCCGGGGACTTTAGCAGGCCGGGAAACTTGTCGATCGTCCCTCCCTCGCCGATGTTCACGATGCCGCTGGGGCTCTGTCCGGTGGCTCTTCCTGATTCACCGGGGTTCGGGCTCTTCTCTCCTGAGGTAATCGAGTGCTTATATGATGGTTGCATCAGTTATATATCAACTCTTCTTTTTCGTAGTGTACTTTCGCTTGAGAAAGTTTCGGTCTTTTTCTTGTTTTACACTATTTTTTATTTTCATTTTTATTTTTGATTACTTAGAAAGAAATAAATCTTTTTGACATTTTAAGTTTATCTGAGAAGGCCTTTCGTTGTCTTTAAGATAGACATTTTGTTTGCTTGGAGATTTTTTTTGTTTTCCTACCTTTGGTAATAGCTCAGGTGTTTATTAATTATAGTCACATGGATTAGTTTCCATGAGGATTCTTAGCAGAAGGAATATTAAATATTTTTTAGCTTCAAAGTGATTTATTTGCTCGCAGTTTCTATTATTGATGCTTTCAAGAATTAAGATTGCAATGTAGTAAAGGTTTGTATTTTATTAATTTATTTCCCCCCTCGCCACCGCTCTTGTAATTGAAAGCCTGTATTTTTATTGTCTAGCTATACTAGTATATATTCCTACGATTTTTGAGATGTCTCTGCAGGGCTTTGGAATGATACACCAGCAGGCACTAGCACAGGTCACGGCACAGGCTGCACAAGCCAATTCAAATATGCATGTTCAACAGGAGTGTTCGACACCGGCAATGTCTTCGACACAGTTTTTGACCTCTATCAATAATTCAGCAGCGCAGCAGCAGCAGCAGCAAATGGCAGGCTCAGTAACGGACTCTAGAGTGACACTGCAGGAACTGTCGGGCATTCCTCACGCTGATCGGAGATCCGAATCTTCTTCTTTGGCTGTTGACAAGCCCACTGATGATGGATACAACTGGAGGAAATATGGGCAGAAACAGGTGAAAGGAAGCGAATTTCCTAGAAGTTATTATAAATGTACACATCCTAACTGTCCTGTCAAGAAAAAAGTTGAGCGATCACTTGATGGTCAAGTAACTGAAATTATCTACAAGGGGCAACACAATCATGAACCACCACAACCCAATAAGCGAGGAAAGGAAGGGATAAACGGCAATTCAAACAGTCAGGGGAATTTTGAAATGGCTACCCTTCAAAGTGGATATGTCAGAAAAACGAGAGACAGGAAGGATCAGGAATCCAGCCAAGCTACACCTGAACATGTATCTGGGATGAGTGATTCTGAGGAACTTAGTGACACTGAAACTGGTGGTCCGATTGATGAAGATGAGCCTGGTCATAAGAGAAGGTACTTTTGGGCATGCAAATCTTAGTGTGCTTTTACTTGGAGGACTAGAGTATAACTAATGAAATAGTTCATGTCATGTGCAGAATAACTACAGAGGTTAGAGTGACAGAACCAGCTTCTTCACACAGGACTGTGACAGAGTCTAGAATCGTTGTGCAGACAACCAGTGAAGTTGATCTCTTAGATGACGGCTATAGATGGCGCAAGTATGGGCAGAAAGTTGTCAAAGGCAATCCTTATCCAAGGTGGTTCGTTAACTCCATAAGATTGTAGTTTGTATTAGTAAAATCCTTGCCTTAATTTGGTTATATTATTGGTTACTGTGCTGGTTTACTCATGCATTTTGGCCACTTGCTGTTTTTAGACTTGCACTTAAATGTTGTGCAGGCGCAAGCTCTTGGTTCTTGATAGAGCTCCTATCAGTGTGTGTGTGTGTGTGTGGGGGGGGGGGGGGGGGGGGGGGGATAGGCACACATATTTTATTCCTAGTTAACATCATTGTTGTGAACATCTCTACTAGAGTTGGAAAGGGATATAGAGTTTTGGAATGGGATACCATTGAAAATCGTTAAAATGTGAAACGTGCTCTAAAGCTGTTTATTCCTCGATAGCGATCCATGAGCTGCATCCTTAATAGCTTTGCTGGACAAAGGTAGTTCCCGTAGATTTGGTTTCAGAAACTTGTTAGAAGGGACTGGATGTGCTAGTGGTGGGATAATGATGCTAGTGTAATTGCTGAATTCTTAGGTTGTCGTTGTTTATTCTGCAAATGGAAAATGTATCTCCATTTTATCATGTCTGGTTTCTATCTCTAAAATATGTGTGCGGCACTTGCCCTTTGGATGTCTATGGAATGTTTTTAATCCACCTTTTCCTTCTGTTTTCATTTCTGTACAAATTACAGGAGTTACTATAAATGCACAACCCCAGGATGCAAAGTCCGTAAACAAGTCGAGAGGGCTGCAGCAGACCCTCGAGCCGTTATAACAACCTATGAGGGCAAACATAATCACGATGTACCAGCAGCTAAAAATAGCAGCCACGTCACAGTCAATAGTAATGCATCTCAGCTGAAACCACAAACTCTGGAGAAGCGTGCATCAAACAACGGCAACAATCAACTGCCTATAGCACGTCTGCGGTTAAAATAAGAGCAGATAACATAGTTCATCTGAGTCCGTATCATAGCAGGAAGATAACAGCAAACGTTTGCTACGGACCGGGGAATGGTTGTAAGTTTTCTTTTTCTCGGATTTTCATGCTTTGGCCATAATTTTGATGAAGGCCCCCGTGTCACCCAACTGCGAATATACAAAAGATAAATCAATAACAAAAGATATACATAGGGAGAAGTTAATAAGAAGCGAGCTTTCTTATTATATGTAAAAAATAGTTCAACGGACACGGTTCCTTGAAATTATGTTCTGTGCCTTCTTCTGTACGTGGAAATATGAAAGAAATGTTTCATGTGATTGTTGACCACTTCAGCCTTTGGAATTTCATGTTTGACAGTCTCTCTTTCCCGCTTTTACGTTGATATAGGAATTCCTATATCCACTCTGCATCTTTTACTGCTGGTTTAACTTGATGCTTTCCCCAAGTTTGGCGAAAAAGTTCTTCAGTTCTTAAAGGTTAAGACCGTTCTTGAAGTCAGTTCTGGTTTGCAGTAGCTTCGAATCCATGTCCACTCTGTTACACAAGTTACTTGGTGAACAAAATGTTTCGATCCGGCTCAGCCCGTAACACGAGACCGCTTGCTAATGAATGTTTTATGGGATCCCGCAGAAGAGCTGGAGAGCAAGAGAATTTTTTTTCAACATTGAGTATAAAACCCCTCTATTATTAACGATCTTAAGAAGGTTCATACTCATATACTGTTGACGCATCATGGACGAGGCGTGTCCCCAAGAACATTAGTGAAGAAACAAATAATTTCAACCTCCCATTTAATACCCGTAAAGTTTGGTACTGATGTAGTTGTGATGATAGCACTCTTGAGCCCTTGGATATTATTAACTGGCATCAGATTTTGTCTAAAGTAAAAATCACTGAAGGCACGACCCCTGTTTCTTTCTCTCTTCCCCTCATCAAGTAGTGGGTCCATTAGAAAACTAGGGGCCCGGACCCCATGTTCTTATAATTATCCCGAGATTCCACTCTTGATGTTAGTAAAGATGAAATGTCATGTCAACAGAAACCCCCAAAGAAGCCTTTGCGGAACTGATAGCACTTTGTGTTTGTCGTAGATAAGCAGTGGGCTTGAGAAAGCAACTGATCCAAGCAAATGGCTTCTCGTGCTTTCGTGTAATGGAGTGGGAAATCGAGCCCATGAAATGCACTCACATGTTTCCCAGATCATTGGTCTTGTCTCGGTCGAGCCCAGACCTGCAGGGTCAACCTGATTGCGCAAACCCAGTCGTAGCTGCCAGAGTATCCTCGTCAATAGTTCCCCTTCCACAATTTTTTTTTCATTTTGTGAGCAATTCTCTCCAGCATATCGAAATGCTGGCAGCTCCAACCTCTTTGAGGAGGATAAGATTGCTTAGGTTGGTTAAGTTAGATAGCAGATACAGGAACCCGCTTGCGTCCCTGTTGTGGAGATATTGATTGATTCCTTTGGAAAGGTACTTCCACTTCTCAGTATGTTGCCGCCTAGGGTCACGCATAGTACAATATTGACCGAGCTCAAGAGCATGCTTATTCTGTACATAATTAATAGTACAATATTGAAGTCATTTTTTATTATTTAGATGCATACAAGAATATTTTCTCTGTAATAAATTACTTTTACATCCCTAGTTTTAAAATAATGGTTATTTTAATAAAATAAAATAAAAATAATAGTAGTGATGAGGCGAAACAGTTGCTGTTGATGTTGTATTAGCAGCAATATACTGTTATGTTTAGATTGTAATAAAATGATGGTTTTATAGTTATAAAATATCCTCTTATATTTTTTTCCCACACAATTAAAGTATAGTTTAAGGGTTGATTAAAGAATATTTTCCTTTCTTGTTATTTACTCTTTTTTTTTTTTTTTTTTTTGTATTCAACTGGAAAAAAGAAAGGAAAATGTTAATTTGATGTGAAATAAAAAGACTCCAAGACCATGTCTTTTCGCTGTCCCTTCCAGGACCACCTTTGGAAAAAAGGCAGAGCTCCAGAAAGGAGAAGAAAGTAGGGATTGAACATGTACGTACATATGGTGGTGAAAGAAATAGCTCTTCTTTCTCCTCCTCGCTCGGCCAGGGCCAGTAGGGATCGATGAACACACTGTTAAATCTGTGACATTGTAAAGCGACTGAAAATGTAAGGTACAAGCTTCGCGCTTTCTTTCTATTGTCCCAACCTCCCCTCTCGCACCCAGATGAAGCAACTTCTTCTCCGTCGTTATCCTTTGGATATTGGATCGATTGGGTCTTTTTCAACCAGAAGATCCATTTTACGTCTGAAAAAACACGTTCAATGTAGATGCTGACTTGAGTTGGTGAAGTTTTTCTAATTAAAATGGCTGCATCCCGGTAGAGAAACTTGAAAACAAAATGTCGCTGGAATAAATTAACAAAGAGACACTGTGCTTTTCTTTTATTTTCAACAATAACATATTAAAATCATTAAAAAATATAAACTTAAGTGAAATATATTTTTAAAATAAAAATATAATTACCGCGATCTCAATCAGAAAATTAGTTTTTCAACTCCCAACTTAACTGAACATCATCTGATTATTTTTCATTAAAAAATCCTTTTTGTTAAACTTTCATTCGAATTTAACAGCGTTAAACACATGGATATATATATATATATATATGTATATATATATATATATATATAACGCGTTTTTAAACTTATCTGTCAAAATTTTACCCGACTGGTTACACGTAATGTTTTTACCGTTTACCAATCTTGCGAGTAAAAACAATAAATTTCTAATATCAAGATTTAGAAAGAAAAAGAAAAAAAAAAAAGAAGAAGCTTTATGCAAAAGGAAAGCGAAAGGCCATAGGTGGCACTTCTATCTTCACGATGTCGCGACGGATATCGATCCGATCGTGCCCTGTAAAAGTTAGAAAATAAAGGAGAGAGAAAACATCAGAATGATCACTCACGGGCCACGTCCTTTTATTTTGTCACATTAAAGCGATATATGCTTGCCTTCATAAATTACGGTCAACATTACAGTGGCACGACTGAATAAATCTGAGATCTCGAGTCACAGCTTGTTGTGATCTAGTGGGAGGAAAATACGTAAAGTTCCTTCGCAGTCTTCTTTCCTTGTCTTTTCCCCTTCTTTTCTTTTCCAGCATACCAGCCTCTTATTCCTCTCCTCCACGGAATCAAAACAAACAATACGTCAATTAATATTCTATAATAATTAAAAGCACCGGCGTTAGAATTGCTCCCAAATCTATGAAAGTGAATACTGTCCACCTCAGCGTTGTTATTTTGAACTCCCAGTTACACTCTGACTGTACTGTACCGGCTACAAAAACGTAATTTCAAAAAAAATAAAAAAACAAAAACAAACTAGATATATAATTCATCGGTCAAGAGCACTAAAAGAAACAGTATTATTTCAGCCTCTCGTTAAATCAATTAGCCAAGCTATAAAATACTGCAAGCTGTAGCAATTATCATCCATGCATGCATGTGCTTTCTTCAGGAGATGTTGTTTCGTCTTGACTAGTGAACGGGACATGAAAATGCTCCCCAGCCTTTTTTTTATATATATATATATATTTTTCTGGGCGACTCTCTTGCATGGCACGTAATAAACCCAGTCATTTTTACCGTAGACAACCCATGGGCGACTTGGCGGAACAGCCACGTGTACACAAGTCCATTTCCCTCTGGGACCAGGAATAGAAAAATCCGAAAACAACCTCCAGTTACGTACCAGACCGAAAATATGCATGTGCAGCTAGCTAGTAGGCGCATATGTGGCGCCGTGTGTGTATATATAGGGTCCTCCTTGTACAAGATGGTCTTCGGTTCATGGTTGAGTATGTGAATGGATCATTACAAAAATAATATTCAAGGATGTAAAAGCGAGTATAAAATTGATACTTTAAGATTATTGCTCGGCAAGAGGTTAAGATAAACTGTATTCCTGGAGTCAATTGGAAGAATATTGCATTGTTGCCTCGGCGCTGAGACCTCAAAATTGTTAATAGATGGATTCTAAAAATTCAAGTAGCTGAATAACAAAATTCTTAGGTTGAATTATTCGGTTAATCAATTAATTATAGTAATTTTATTTATTTATTATAGTCAAGATAGTTGATAGCTTGTATTTGATACTTAGTAAGCAAAGATGACTTGTGAATTATACCTGTAAATGGTTCTTTTTGGTGAAAGGGTGGACTCCCCGGTGTTTAAATAAGTATTTTTTTAGAGAAAAGATATAATAATGTTCTAAAAAAATGCTCATAAAATATATATGCAGTATAAAATGAAAATTGTACCTGTATTATGAAGGTCTCGTGGTGTATTCATAATTTATGAATTTTGTTATTTTATGGGGAAGATGGACTAATGCAATTTCATATTTTTGATGTTTTTGAGTTGGGCTTAGCACACCACTAAGCCCAATCATGGTCGAGTCTGGCATTGGCCACCCTCAGCACGCCTAGGGTTTGGCACACCATCAAATCCAATCATGGTCAGGTCTGATACTGGCCACACCCGACATGCCTGGGGCTTGGCACGATGTCCAGACCCAGCATAATAGAGGCTTGGTACATTACCAAGCCCAATCATGGTTGAGTTTGTATAGCGGCAGATCCAACACGCCTTCACGAGGACATTTTTATGTTCGAGAAGATTTTATAATTGTAAGTGTTTCTTGATCCATTTTTTTTTTGTTGAGATACGCCGATAAAATCTTGGTTCATCATTAGCCCTCTAATATTTATGGTATAATAACATATAAAGATTTTAATTAATTTTTTAATTTAGATAAAGTATCGTGGTTGGATCTTGTTAGCAGGAGACTCAAAATTACGGGGCTAATCGTGGGTTTACATGAATACTTGTTTTCTAATATCAGTAAGTTCATGCTTTCAATCGGATAAAAAAAAACAGAAGATAAATCGTGGTTAGCAATTTCATGAATTTTTTACTCGCAATTTAATAATGTAATAAGAGGATTGAAGTTAAAATCGCAGCAGTCTGAGAATGAAACATTACATGTAACTATCAGGGAGATAGATTATTTAATACACAGAGACTTGTGTTCTACATATTACATAACGAAGAAACAGTGAACAAATTTTAGCATGGAATCAATCTTCACGCGAGACAGGGAAGGCCCCATTGTACCTAACGCTCACCTCATTCATGTTTTCCTAATAAATATAAATCGATAACAAAAAGTTCCACGACTCGCGTGTGAAGCACAACCCTGCACCCAGTCCGGTTCCATCTTCCCCGGCGCGGGGCTCAAATATTATATACATGTCCTTGTCCTTGACCTTGACCTTCCAGGAATAGTTTGTAATTGTTTTTTAAATAGCATTTCTTAAAAATTTAATATTTTTTATTTTATTTTTTAAAACTATTAATATAAAAATAAATTTTTAAAACATAATTTTTTTAAAAAAAATTAACCACTGTCACTCCATTAATGTTGTATCTGGTCAAGGCCCGTGATCATATGAAACCCATTTCTTGCGATACCGGAGATCTGTACGAAATGAACGCGCAGCCAGAGAAGTCTGTGCAACATGAAGCTTGTTCACTCATGTTCATCCTTCACCGTCAGATCCTTTTTGGAACAAATATCACCGTTATTTAGCGTCCTTTCAATAGCATCTCGCCATTACCATCAAGTACTGTCAGCTGTGACCTGTCCTCCTGTTAAGTTGAATTAGAAAATTCCCTTCGGGGTCAACCTCGGGTTTTACAGTGGATGGATACGGTATGGTATTTGTGGGGCGCTGTGCTGCGAAGGAGAGAGAGAGAGAGAGAG
>Ga0325405_1007977_pt1 | contig 10580 bp, 12 predicted proteins | sample PopdelMetagenome_21_FD_205663 | JGI IMG/M metagenome (GOLD analysis project Ga0325405, IMG submission 205663) | Populus deltoides microbial communities from Bellville, Georgia, United States - Xylem-Control-R2 | ecosystem: Host-associated > Plants > Phyllosphere > Stem > Wood/Secondary xylem...
TCTCCTTATTGACAGATGAGGTAAATGATCATCAAGCAGCTGCTAGTAATAGAGCAGCCCAGAAGCATTTCCAGCAAATTCAACATGTCCGCGGGGCTTAGTCAGATTTTTCTAGCTCAATTGAGCCTTGTTGAAGATAATTTAGCAGCATCTGCTATTGTGCATGCCATACTGGTCAACAAGCCCTGCAACCTTGTGCTATCCAACTTTATATTTCATCCACTTTTGTGCCTGTTCGTTGTTTCTTATAGCTTAATTAGGGCTAGAAATAACTAGGTGTTAAGTCAAGGGTAACAATGTATTGCATATGACGAGTCAAGTTGAAAAAAACACTTTCAACTGAAGGACCCTGTAATAAATTTCTTTACCAAGAGTGAATATTTATATAAAGCAAGTTGTCTTCTTGTACTTTTACCTACCTAATGCTCCACGAAACCTAAAGCTTGTGGAATAACTTTCTGCTTTATTTTCTCTATTGATTAAGATATTGGTTTTGGAGCAGGTGAGATGACAGTCCCCATCAGTTTGGCAATTTCATCTTGAATCACTTGTGTTTTACTGTTAACAGTGTTCTTGACTCTGTCAGCACTGGCAATCGTAAATATGGCTCCAAAACAACACATTCAGTAAAGTTCTTGAAGATTTTTGGTGCCGATGAGTGATGTCGCCGTAGGCCAAAATCAAATTGTTGCCATTGCTATGTTATACAATCTAAAACTTGGGGAAACAAATGAACTCTCTTGGGCCATGTCTTTGCAGAAATATAATCATCGCATGCTTGTATCATAAGCATTTATTTAGATTTAGAAAACGTAGACATGCAGCAGGCAGAAGAAACTAATACAAAGATGATGATACAAAACTAGGCTACCATATATTACAACTGTGGTGATCTTCATAACTAATGTGTTTGATCACTTGTTAGATACAACTTCTGGCCATCATCGATCATGTCTACTTGAAGAATTTTACCAGCATCTTCTGATAATATACAAGAACCATCTGGAAGCTGTAGCTTCTCTGATGCTGCTTTTACAAGCTCTTCCATGGTGTGTGGGATCCATAGCACTACTCCAGGTCTTCTCTGTTCTTTTGCACCCCATGGGTGGAAAGGGAAAATTGTACATTTCTTTGGGAGCATTTTTTCTGCAATTGGCAATATCAGATGAAATTAACTTCACTATGACAAAATGCATATCCTGTTCTCATTTATCTAAAAACAAGCATTACTAACAAAAACAAAATGCCCATCTCTTCTCTGTTATCGGCATCTCAAATGTGGTTGCTAGATCAATCACCAACAATTGCTTCATTCAGCTACATTCTAACAAAGTGTTGGACCCGAAAAGAAGACAGGGTGGGTTCAGGTAGAACAACCCTGTTTTATACCAGACATTTTAGATTGGCCAATTACAGAATCCAGATATGATGGGAGAAATCATCACAGTTCAAAATGCAATTCAGGTTCAGTGCATCTACATAAAATAAGCATGACAACCTTGGGCAGACCAAACCATTCTGATAATTTTCGACTAAATTTTTTCCCCACAGGCTGTTCTTTATATTAGTATTAGATCAATTATTCTTTGTATTTCTTTCATGAGTCTTCTCTCAACAATCTGTTTGGAAGCCATATTTTACAAGCTTTTTGTCATAATATTTAGAATATTTTCAAAATTTTCATTTTCTTTGAGCATAATAGAAGCTGTCCATAGAGTAGTGGAAATACCTGTGGTTTCATGGGAGGCATAATGAAATTCCAATTTCTGGGAAGATTTTGCTTCTTCTAACAGCTTGATCAAATTCTTGTTCCCACAGATCCGGCCTTCAACAAGTGGAGTGTTACCCCATCTAAGGAATTGAAATACACAAGAAAAGGTCAGTGATCAGAACAGTGTTCTCGTTCTCTAAAAATCATTTTAAAATGTCAAGAGTGTCTCTATATAACTGTAAATGAAAGTCAAATACACTGCCCCGCTTGTCACTATTCAGATCATAAAGAGAAAGGGAGAGAAGAAAAGGCTGAAAAAGCTTTAATAAAAGAATCCCTTGATTAGTAAGTTCCAGAGTTCACATTTCCCCACCCATCTGCTTACAGGATACATCAGATCTTTGCATTATTCATATATCAATAAGCCTAAATTACTAGGAAAATAAACCCTAAATTAATAAAGCGAGCCTGCTGCATGTATAAATAGCCCCCAAAGTAGATAACTGAAATGCAAGCATATCTAGTTAGAAACTGAGCGAAATGAATTTCAGGTCTACCTGTCCTTCGAGAAAACACTAGCACCAGCTTCTATCAGCAGCTTTGCCATCAAATATAATCCTTCTGATGCAGCTACATGAAGTGGAGTCCGGTGATCGTAGTCTTTAGAGTTTGGATCAATTCCATTGGACAAAACCCTTTTGAGAAAATCTGAATCCCCTCTTGCAACAGCTCTACACAGAACACTACCAGCATCATCTATGTTCAAGATGGCCCCTTGTTCAGAAAGTAAAGATGCAACTCGATCGTGTCCATTCTTGATAGCTTCCAACAATGGTGTGTTTCCAAATTTATCTGTACAAGAAAAATATTAATAGTATTAATGAGCAATATGTCAATAAAACATCAAACCACCAACAGAAGTATTATAGCCAATTAATCACCAATATAAGCAAATTACCTTTGATGTTAATGTCAACTCCTTCTTGAATAAGGAAAAGTGTGGTATCTTCGTAACCTCTAGATGCGGCAAGATGCTGTTGAATACAAAGGCTATTGTCAGATAAAGCAATTTTTTCATCCTCTTTAATCTACCCTTATGACATATAAACTTGCTCAGATACAGGGAGAAATAGCTTGGAAGCAAAAAAAAAAAAAAAAAACATGCACCAATTTGCAAACATATGGCACTAATTATAGTAGAGCTCATCCATCTCTGGAATTAGACCGCGTCAAATGTGCCAGCATAAGAAGTGTTATTTTGATGATTCAGACTCACATAAAAATGATAACAAATGAAATAAAATGAGATCAATCATATACTTGAGCTTTGTGTATACCAAGGGTGATCTTCCATCATAATCTGTTCTATTGGGATCAGCACCTGCTCGGATCAAGCCCTTCAGCTGATAAAGATCTCCATGATAAGCTGTGCTATTCACCCTCAAAGCAAGTTCAGCTTCTTGCTTTCCGATATGAAATGTAATATCTGATTCCAACTGCTTATATTGAAGATTGGATTCTTTCCCCTGTCAATTTACCTTGATTTAGATCTTAATGGACATGTATTAATCCCTTGATGTCAAATATAGATCTAAAATAACTTGTTCAAATATTTTGTTATGTCTGCTATGAGTTTTCTCCTTTGTTGCTGGGCTCTTGGTCCCAAGGTGTCTAATGAATTTTCCTGGGCTTATCAAAAATAATAATATAAAAAAAATTGTTCAAGAATTTTGTAGATTGGCTATATAAATAATCTGATATTGATTTCAAAATAGTGTGGAAGAAAAAAAAATAGAACATGACTATGAGTTAGAGGAAAGCGCATGTTGACAGAGTTGAATTACCTCTAAAAGGTTGTCCAAAATTCTGCGTCCATCATAAAAGTAAATCTCAAGTATATTTGATAAAGATTGTTTATCAATCCGTAAAAGCCGACATAACTCACAAACTCTAACTGTATAAGGCTGAGGAATGTTGCAAAGAATAGAAATTTCTCCAAATGAACTGTTAGGAGGCAAAAGTTTGACAGTTTCTTCTGATCCATCTTGCCCTATTCCAACCTCTTCCTGCACCAAGGAGAAAAAAGGAAGTGATCATACAAATGTGTTCAAACATGACGCTACATATCCTATGCATACCACTCAAAAATTAAAATTTTGGAACCACCAGGATTCTGACAAGGAAGTTGATCCAATAGTTAAATAACAGCATGCATCTGTAACAGTCACAGTCAATGAGAGGCTAAATCTGAAAGCACCACCACAGTAACAAATCATAGTTGAAATTCTTATTTTTGTCAGAATATGTTAAATCAACAGGCAGAATCAATTTTGAAAGCAAATTACAGTTTTAGAATTAACATCCCAAATATGTTCTTCATACTAAAGTGTTTAAGAACCAACGAAACAGGAGAAGCAAAGAGAAGCTATGGATAACCAGATGTTGAAACTGAGTGACCGTTCGATATGGAATCGTACCAGCACACCATGACAGACAAAATAAAGTTGATCTACCACGTTCCCCTGTTCCATAATTACTTCTCCTGGGAGAAAGAACTCCTCGTGAAGCCTAATGACCTGCAAGAACAAAAGAAAAGGAAAGATGAGAATAACAGAACTGAGGCTGCTACAATGTATGAGTAGCATTGCAACAAAACATACAACATGGAGAATAAGGGTGAAAAAAATAACAAGTGTTAGAATATGAGGATGTAAGACCAAGCAATGCACTAAAGCAGAAAATTTGACAAAAAAGAGGAAGATTCAAAAGGAAATGAATAGCAAATCTACAAGAGGACAACAGAGACTACCAGGAACTTAAGAAAATAATGGAGGAAAAAATCGTTAATCCAACCAACTCCATCAAGTGATCAAAATTTTGCTTAATTTTCACAACTACATAAATCAAGATCCTGTTTCACAATCTAGCCTTGCATACCAACATTGTTGGCTCTTGAGTGTAATAGACCATTTATCAACACCAATAACATATGCCATGTTTTCTGCAAAATAGCCTCTCGAAATTTTTTTTTTCCTTGATGAATGAATCTGTGGATTGTTGATAAACAGATAGATTGAATGTCACATATGCTCAGAGTTGCACACTTTTTAATTAGTCTGCTTTTCAGAAACATGTCAAGTCCACCTCCATGGACGGTGCATAAAGATCAGATGATTCCTGAAAGAACAACAAACCACGAGCCTAATACAGATCTTGACCATCGATGATGTTAAAATTTAATTGAACCATTAACTTGCAATGGCATTTGGCAATGAAATCCATGATTTCACTGAAACAAAATGTAGCATTTTGAGCTTTACTAGTTTATTGTTGCTACACCATTTGGAATTTCCCCGTTTTTTGAACTTATTTATCACCAGTGGGATATAATATGCCAAAGGAAAAGACTTACAATTTGATTAATAAATTCGGCAGAGCAATCCTTAACCAAGGGAACCTTTTCAATATATTCTGTGTACAAAGTTTGGGAAATCTGCAAGCAAAGAATAATCATCAAATTATTATAAGTGAGACAGATATTATGAGAGCTGTCAAAAAGTATAGCAAACTTTCTGTAGAGAAATGCAGTGTTTTAAAAGGAGACAAGGTGTAAAAGAAAATGATGCTGGATCCACCTCTTTCTGACAATTATTTGTGAATATTTCACTAGTAATTATTGGCATGGTGTGGCTCTTTAACGAAACTAAATGATACTTTATCCCAAGGAATAGAAGGTACTCCAAATTAATTTTGGAATAAGGGGACAATTATGCTTTGCTTTCCCACGTAGCTTGAAACATAACCTCATCATTTTCTGTACTCCTTTTTTTTCCTAAAGCTCAATGTCTGTATCCATGAAATCCAATATAATAAAAAAAAAAGTTTAATGGGGAAAAAAAGGAATCTCTCAACATGTTCTTTACCTTAGCACGAATAGAGATGGGGAGATCCTGCAGTGCAGAAGCCTCGGTATAGCTGCTCTCATACTGTAAGCGCAAATGGCCTTTAATCTGATTACGGATGTCCTTTCCAAGTCTATTTCTATTCATATATTTGATGAGATCAGCCATTTTATCCCTGAACTTTTCTGTCTTTGAACCTTTTACTGTTATTGCTGTCATATTACCGATCAAATATGCACCGAGAATCATGTCAAAGGAAACAAAGATCATTACAAATATCATTTCCCTCAAGTTAACAGCATGTATGTCTCCATACCCTGTGGCAAAAACAGCAGGCTTGTCAGGCAGTAGTGAAGACTCCAACAAAACAAAGGTATACAGCAAGAGAGAATCTTCAAACATGGCAAGTGTAAGAATATGGTATCTTAATTGAAACCTTCTGCTCTTACTGGTGAGCATAAATAAAAGGAATCGAATACAACGAAGCAGTGTAAAATCAAGCAAGAACACTTCGCGGAGATGGGACATAAATGATTATGGCATTCCAGTAGCTTTCTGAAATAGCATACTCCATGCCTCCTGTGTTTGACCCCATAGGTCAAGACTTCATCGTGAAATTTTCTCACTAAATGTTTAACTACTCTTTATTATGGAAAGCGAAAGTTCATATGCAGAAATAACCCAAGTCAATTTGCCAGTCATATGTTGACATAAACCAAAATGAGGAAACTTTAAAGCTTCAGGTTGTGTTAATAGAGTATAATGTAAAGAAGGAACTCACCAACGGTGGCCATAGTGACGACGGCAAAATATAAAGATGTTGTGTACCGCATCCAAATATCGATCTCCCTGAAGTTTGTATAATTATAACCACCCATCTTCAAACTTCCAATCCATGTATACCCTTCGTGAGAAGCTGGCAAGGTGGTAGCCAAATAGTAAAAGATGCAGGCTGCGGTGTGTGTGCAATAGAGTTCTACTACTATAAGCTTTACAATCCTCGTAAAAAGGTAATTAATTCGTATATCCTTCTCCAGTTTTTGGAAAAAAGAAGTTACTTTCCGCACCCTGCTCAGCCTAATCCATAAAAGATACCTCACTTCTTCTCTACGTCCACAAACCTGTATAAAAGGAAAATCCCAAAATGATTATGAGACCTAGACTCGATTAGCATTGTAACATTCAAATCTTCCGGTATCCATGATCTACAACAATTTATTTCTCCACCCTATCTTCATTCTGCATTTCAGCAAATGTTCTATTATGCTTCTAGAGCAACAGATACCTTGAAGATGATGTCCCAAGGCAGGCAGCCAAGTAAATCAATGATGAAATGAGATTTCAAGTACCTGCAACAAGAGCATAAAAGAAGAAAAAGTGACACACATAAACAAAATATTCAAGAGAACCAGTCCCAAATCAGGGCAATTAAGCACTTGGATTCATATCACTTAGACAGTGAACACTGATGAATCCACACTGAACATCATTCAACCAAAAGGCAAGCAAAGAAGGATTTGCATGACACAGTAGATATGCAAACAAGAGAGAAACTAACCGAAGAGCAATAGGAGAGCGCTTATAGATCATACGATAAGTCTGACTGTCTCTGTAGGCAACGAAGAATTGTAAAACGATATCAAGAAGAAAAGCAACCTGTCCAACTATGTCCATTATGAAGAGATTCTCAGGCAATCCCCTGAAGAAACCAAACTCCATTGGTGTAAAGAAGGAAGAGTACACTGCCCATAATAGTATAAATATTGTCCATGCACGATACCACCTGCATTATTTTAACTGCAATGTTTCATTTCTCTTCCATAAGCATAAAAAATCACGTAAAAGATTTGTTTTAATTTGGATTAGATTTAACTTTGAATCATTAGTTTAGAACAAAGGCTCGGCAATGCATCAGACCAAGCCTGGTGCTAGGGGCACCCGCACTTGCTGCGACAATGCGACCTCCCCATTTTAGTAGTCCATGACCCCGTCTACCAGCTCTCTGCCCAGGATAGGTGTAAAAAATAATTTGAAGAAAAAAATTTAAAAAATATTCAAAAATATTTTTTGACCGTAGAAAAAACATACTTTATAGTTGATCCAATTTAATTAACCTAGTTAGTAAAACCATAATTCAATCATCCTCGTCGAAATACAAGCAAGAGTCGATTTGACTTTTAAAAAACATTACTGTTCTGACTTTTTATATAAAAAAAAATATATATATATATATATATATATATATATATATATATATATCTTGAAATAATATAATTTTAAATCAACCCAGAGGATGAGCACGTCGAAATCTTGAAACAATTATTAAAAAAAAGAGTGTACTATGTTATTACGTTACATAGCGTCACAGCACAACTGTGACCACCACGGTCACTTTAACGTCTGTCACGGCCAATTCAAAAGAAACGGGACCCAAAACGTGAATCCACCATTAAGAAATGACTGTGACAGCTGTTCTTGTAAATTAAATAAAACAAATGTTATCACGCCATTAATCTCGGCATTTCCTAGCCGTACGATCAGCCCCATCATAATCAGAAGTCAGACTGCATGACACTCTACCCAGTAATAGCCTCCCACGTGCATGACAATGGCCGGAGTGACGGCTTCGCCATGTAAAAAAATCATTTTCTTTATAAACTACTTGTTCCGTAAAAATACGTTAACTATTTATTGTTTTTTTAAAAAAAAATATTGGTTGTTTTAATATTTTATTTAAAAATATATTAAAATAATATTTTTTATTTTTTAAAAATTATTTTTAATATCAATTCATCAAAATATCTAAAAATATTAAAAAATATTAATTTTAAATAAATAAATAAATAAAATTTAAATTTTTTAAAAAATACTTTTAAAATAAAAAACAAAATATAACTAGATTTGTTGCGTTGATGAATTAAATTATTTGATCGACACCATCAATATGCTCGTATGTGCGGCCAGTTTGTGAGATAAGATTGTTTTTTTAAAATGTTTTTTAAATAATTATTTATAATATTAGTTAAAAAATAAAAATATTTAAAGTTTATATATTTTTGTTTTTTTAACTAATATTATGTATACATAACTCACTACTAATCTTTAAATATTTTTATTTTTTTAACTAATATTATGCATATATAACTCACTACTAAAAATTATAAATGGAAAGTTAAAAAAAAAAAAAGTTAATTAGTCAAATGCTAGCTTTTGTTAAATAAAAAAATCAAAATCAAGGAAACAAATTATAAATATAGAAAAACAGATATTTAAGGAGAAAAAAAAGAATGACTGACCTGTTATCAGGATGGATAACGGGACCTGTGGAGACGTAACGAATACCATTAACAACCGATTCACGACTCAGTTTTCTTCTCAAATTTGTAATCAACGATGACTCAGTATTATTAACGAGTCCAAACTCATTCTCTAACAAATTAAATCGACTCCCTCTTGATGATTTTATCCTGTCTCTCAAATCTTGCACTTCGTATTCCGTTCCATCTTCATCATCATCATTATCGGATTCTTTCTTGTTTCTCTCTCTATGATGATCACCATGACCACCCATGCTGTTATTCAGAGCAACCCCTTTGAGCTTTAACCATGAAAAGATCGACCAACTGCCCTTTGGAGGGAGGAGGAGAGAGCTCGAGAGGGAGAGGGTTAAAGGGGTGCAAGTTGAGGAATGGATGGTGCTTTTTTTGAAGGAATCACGAGGGAAATATGAGAGTGAAATGACGTTGGAGAAATGGAGGGTTTGGAGGAGATCTTTGAAAGTGAGGTTATAAATTGGATTGATGATGATGATGATGATTGGAAGATGGTGATGAGAAGGTTTGTGAGCGGAGATCATGAGGCTATTTATAAACATAAAGTTATGTGCTGCTTGATGACATGCATTCATTTAAATATTTGTATTTACGATATTGTTTAATGTCATAGTTTCTAAGGTGTTAGAGTGCTTACTTTATATTACAGATAAGAAACTTGATCATTGATTTATTTTTTTTAAAAAAAAAAGATTGAGTTACTGTGTTATTGCATTGATATACATCTCATGAAGTCAATATATGTTAATTGTTAACCATATAGTATAAGGCCAAGTGGTAAAGGTTTGGGATCAAGAGGTTTGCTTCCTTGTAGTCTTAGGTTTGAACCTTGTGACTACTAATATGATGGCTTCTGAATGCTTACATGATCGTTAACTTCAGGACCCGTGAGATTAGTCAAGATACACGCAAACTAGTCTGGACACCGACATTAATAAATATATGTGTATATGTTAATTGTTTTTAAAATAAATTGAATCGTACACTGAATTTAGGACTCATTTGAAAAATAATCAAGTTATTTAGCAATTGCGTCAATTTACAAGTCATCCAGTTAGTATGTATTAACAATTTTATTCAATGATAATGTTGTATTTTCTTAATTATTGATCCAAATAGATTTAAAATGATTAATTACATCAATTAAATCATTAAAAACCGGTCAAATTAAATAAGTGTTTTTAAATTAATATATTATCTAGTTTAATTAAAAACTGAGTTGAAAACAGATTCTTTATCTTAGTGTTTTTTAATGTTTTTTAGTTCAATCAATCAAGCTTATCAAGCTTTAATACTTATGCTTTGAATGTAAAATAATATATTGATATGGTTATCAACCTATTGATTAATTAATTAAAGTATTGATTAATCTATATATATAAACCTGTTGAAATATCTTGCGTGGATAATTTGACGTTAAAAGAATGTCGGGTGTGTTTATTCTTTGTATCAAGCTCACAGTCAAGGAGAGAAATGCAATTGTTATTTGAATGAAGGTGGCTTTTGATCTTGCGTTGGAGGCTAAAATTACGATACGGACCGTTTATTTCATGACAAATGATTTTTCAATTTTTTTTTCATATTTTTTAATATTAAAAAAATTAATTAATAAAAAATACTTTTTATTAAAAAAAA
>Ga0325405_1007978_pt1 | contig 10579 bp, 3 predicted proteins | sample PopdelMetagenome_21_FD_205663 | JGI IMG/M metagenome (GOLD analysis project Ga0325405, IMG submission 205663) | Populus deltoides microbial communities from Bellville, Georgia, United States - Xylem-Control-R2 | ecosystem: Host-associated > Plants > Phyllosphere > Stem > Wood/Secondary xylem...
GATAGTGATTGGTTATTTTTTTTCTTTTAAAGAGAAGAAGACATCAAAAATAGAAGAGAAAGATAGAAAAAGAGATAAAATCACTTATAAAATTGTGTTTAGTAGTGGTGTATAAAATAAAATAATTGTTTTTAAATTATGTTTTGTTATGATGAACAAAACAAAATATGAAAAAATCTATTTTAGTCTTAATATGTATTATTATTAAACTTATATATATATATATAATAAAAAAACAATATCTAATTATTTAAAATATATATATATATATATATAAAATAAAAAAACAATATCTAATTATTTAAAATATATATATATATATATATATATATATATATATTTTAAATAATTAGATATTGTTTTTTTTATTTTAGTTTATATTAAGTGTTGAAATTAATAATACTATAATAGCTTTAGTTATAAAACCAGGATTAACCTGGTGAGTTGACCTGGAACCAGGCCGATGCAGGGCCTGAATTGGTCTGAGTTTAAAAAAGAATAGAGAAATAATAGACTCGACTTAACCCGATAAAAAATCTAGGTTGACCCATGATAAAACACAAGTGAAAAACCCTTTGATTTTTTATTATTTTTTAAAAAACAATTAGGTTGACCAGGTTGACCCTCCCGATTCATTTCTTGAACCTTGTCTCAAATAGACTCCAACATCAAGTTTTAAAACTATAATAATAATCACTTTTATTTTTATATTTACTAGAGTCAACCCGGGTTGACCCTCTTGATATGTAACTCGAGCCTCGTCCTGGGTCGATCCTCGAATCAAGTTTAAAAAATATAATGATAATCATTTTAATTCTTACATTGACTCGGGTGAACCTGACTTGTGACCCGGGTCTTGACCAATGACCGAGCTTTGCCTCAAATCGACCACTGGGTTGAATTTTAAAATTATAATAATAACCATTTTTATCGTTGCATGTTTTAGTTGAATAATTTTAAAATTGAGAGGATTTTTACAAGGATATTTTAAGAATAAAAAATAAAAAATATTATTTTAAGATACATATCCTTTTTATACCTCGTGATTTAAAATGACATAAATTTATTCTAAAATTATCTCAAAAACAAAATTTATTTTTGTATCTCAATTTCTATTTTTTTTCAACCAAATATACATTTCATTGTCTCTATCTTTTTCTAAAATTGTAATCAAACGATATTTTAACAGCTATCTCTACAGTTGACGCTAAATAATAGAACTTTAGATTCTCACTTTCTCTTCTAGAAATTAATTATACAAAAATAGACATTGCCCTTGATTTTTACTCTTTTTATTAGATAAGTTGGACAAGAGATTTTTATCAACTCCATATATTTTTACTCTTCGCTTTACTTTTTTCACTCCTTTTTTTATTATTTTTATTTGTCTTTTAACTAAATTTTTTTTTATTTTATGTTTCAAAAATATTTTTGAAAAGAATTGAAATTTTTATTTTTTTGATGTTTTTAAATTGATGTGTTGATATTAAAAATTATTTTTTAAAAATAAAAAAATATTATTTTGATGTATTTCTGAATAAAAAATTACTTTAAAAAATAAAATAAAAAACATTAGTTTTGGCATGTGAGGCTTATTTGGGAAACATAGTTTAAAAACAAAAAAATTGATTTTTTTAATTTTTATTTTAGATCATAAACACTATTATTAAAAACAAGAGAAGAGAATGACTCACTGTTAACAACATCATTAAAAACAAACAAACAACGAAATTAAATTAATTAAGAAAGAAACAATTTAAATATTACAACTATTAACAAAAACAAGAAAAAATCTGTAATAAATCACTCGAGGGTCATTAGATTAATGAAAAGCTAATGACTCATAATGTTCTTGAGGTTTCTTTGTTGTTGTATATCAATTTTCAAATATTCTTCCATGATCATCGTCCCAAGTCAAAGAAAAGCTAAATACTATGCTCCATGGCTTGCTTCGCTCACGAGTCTCTTTCACTGTTGAGAAGCACTGTTAGCTTCTCTTTTTATGCGAATAAAAGTGGCCGCCTTCTATTTAAGAGATTCTTGTTGTTTTTTAAATATTTTTTATTTAAAAATATATTAAATAATATTTTTTTATTTTTAAAAAATTCTTTTTGATATTAGTATATTAAAATGATTTGAAAACACCAAAAACTATTAATTTAAAATAAAAAAATAAAAAATTTTCAAATTTTTTTAAAAATACTTTTAAAACACAAAAACAAAATGTACATAGAAATATCTCTATGATAAATTTTTATTTTTCATAAGAGTAGATGCACGTGTACATATATATCATCTTTATTTTTCGTTTTTTTTTTTATTTTTGAAATTGCAATTAAACTCTATCTTAATTTTTATTTTATTTTAAAAGCAGGCAAAAAAACTTAATATCAAAGTATTTAGAGCGGTGGTTGTCGAATGTCAAGAAAGGATAATGTAAGGAAGTTGGTATTTTGCATAAACACTATTTTGCTCCTCTCCAACAATTCTCTGAAATTAACTAGCTAGGTAGACGTACGATGATCAATGAAACCTAGCAAATTGTTTCCTTAAGACGCAGAAACCAGGCATCATCATCTAGCTAGAACATGGAGCTCAAGAAAGACTTGCAATGAAGGAATGGCACCATGAAGAACTAGAAAGTTGACTCTCTGTAATTAATGGTATGAGTTCCATTAAAGCACGTAAAGTAGCTTGGAAACAAAGCATGTACCGCCCTGCAAATCGGTCACAAAATCTTCAAATCCAAGCAAATACAAGCATGCTATTGCTCCTGCATGATGCAGTTGATGGCACCCAATTATTATGAAAAAAGATACTGCTCATCAGTAGCTACTACGCCCTTACTTACTTGATCACAGTTCAAAAGACCCTTCCTTAATAAAGAAAAACCCTCGCATAAAAGATAACTGCTGCAAGGATAGGGCGCCGCCTGGTGGTGACCCACCACTAACACCCACCAGCCACCACCACTTTGGTGTTTAGTGGCAACAACTCTATAATCTCTTATACAGCTCCTACCAAATGTGATAATGTGACCCCTTGTCTCCCCATTCCATATGGATTCATAACTAGCCTGCACATTGTTGCGAAACAGGTTTAGATGTTTCTTGGGTATTTTTCTGATATTAATTTGATATTAAGATGTTTTTTTATATCATAATAATTATATAAAAAATAAATTAAAATAGATTATCAAACTAATTCTTTTAAAAAAATTAGTTAATAAAATGCAAAGATATAATACAAAATGATAATCCCCACATTCTTAGCTAGCTTTTTAGTTTTAAAGACGGTTTGAGAACGCGGTTGAAACTATATTTCTTTAAATTTTAAAATTTTGTTTTTGTTAAAAATTATTTTTTTATGTTTTCAAATTATTTTAATATACTGATCTAAAAATAATTTTTAAAAAATAAAAAAAATATTATTTCAATATATTTTTAAAAAATATTTTAAATCACTACCACAATTAATAAACTTACCTGATAATGAAAGAATCAAAGAAATAAATGGAGTCGAGATGGTGATTGGGCTGGGAGATGAAGGTGCAAGTTTGATATCTGTAAGCGGTGATAGAGGATAACAGCAATCGGAAGGAGGGGCTTGGGTGTTTCCCGGGGGCAGACATGGAAACCCCATTAACAAGTTGCCAATAATGAAAAAGGATATTCTTTTCAACGAATAAGGCTTTAGTTTGGTAATTACGTGGATGGTGCTGCATGGTAAATCTTCAAAGCTAATTTTTATTTCATTTTATAATCATTAAAATAAATATTTTTAAGAATTCGAAGGATTTAAATTCAAGAAAATATATTTTTTAAGTTAAATTTATATTTCTTCATGAAAATTTTTTTTATTAACAATGTTGTTATTTTAAAAAAATAAAAATAATAAAAATAAAGATTTAAAATAATCTCAACAATTTAATTTAAGGAATGAAAAACCTTATTTCTTTTGGCAAAACTCTCATTTCCTTAATTTTTTTTTGCGGAAATAACATGTGTTTATTTATTAGTAGTTTGTTTTTTTATTTTAAATAAAACTTATCATAATCTAAAAATAAAGTTTTAAAAATAAATTGAAAAATCATGTCTTCATAATTTTTTTTGGTTGCATGAAAAAACAAAAGAATAAGTAATTTATGTAAACCATAGTTTTGAAGCCTAGCCTGACGGATCGACCCGGGACCCGGCAAGACTCGGTCAAAAACCCAGTTACGACCCATTAACTTTTGTTTTTTTACTAAAACGACATCGTTTTGATTTTAAACAAAAATTGACCTGGACGATCCAGGTCTTGAACCAAGACAGGTCTGAAAACTTTGGTGTAAGCTATATAAAAATTAATCATAAAAAATAGATGTTATATTCTCATTGAATATTCATTTGCAATTTTTTTATATAATTTATAGCATATTAGGCTAATGTATTACATATAACCATAAAAGCTCATTGTATTACCAGACAAATACTAAGGTATCAATGCAGAGCTTGGTTTTTATTTTCTTGGAATATTTTGGATTAATTTTGTGAATTAAAATTAAATCTTTTTTATTGGAAATTAATTAGGTAGACATCAAAACTTTAAGAAAAAAGATTAGTTTCTTTTAGTCTTTTTTTTACACTTACATGTGAACCAACAATTATTTGCCAATTTTACCCTCCATCTATATATAACTGAATTTGAGATGTGAAATGAGTAGGAGCTGAGTTCATTATGCAACTCGAGATTTGACTAAAGAAGAAGGGCACCATCTGTCAAGTGCTTGTATTTATTTATTTATTTATTATTATTTTTTCCTCTCTATAAGATATCTGCATACTATCCAATTAGTAATGGTGGTGGTTGAGTTCTTTTCTTTTCAATTTGAAAATGAAAGGTAACTAATAAGATCCGATTGTGATTTGTGTAAGGTTTGTCTTTGATACTGTGGTGGTGTTTTTTTTATTTTTTTAATTAAGATTTTATTATTTTTTAATTATTTTAATATGTTAATGTTAAAATTATTTTTTAAAAATACTTTAAAAAACAAAACGTGGTTTTAAAATAAAAAAAATATTTGTACTGTGAAGTTTGAATTAGGCACAGCTCATGTTTTGTTTTGTTTTCTACACAAATGGGAGAAAAGAGAGATGTTATAAAGACAGTCTTTTTCCAACTTTTGTGGCGTCGAAGACCAAAATGATCTTTCCTGTCTTCTCTCTTTCATGTCAGTAACCCCACCCTAAACTGTAATGGTCAATGATCTTTTCTTTACCTTTTTAACTATCAAGTCCGAAGTGTAGTATTTTTTAAAAAAAATGTTTTAAAAAAATTCAACAATTTTCATAAATCATATTGAAAATTAGCTCCATTTTAAATTTATTTTAGATTCTAAATAAAATAATAAAATAAATTCACTTATTAAATTGTTCTTATTGGAAATTTGTTAAAACATGGTCGATGGACATATCTGGAACCAGATTAAAAGGAGAGTACACTCACTTTAATGATTATAACATAGAACATTAACGTGATTTAAATAAATTATGGGTAAATAAGAAATTGATCTCAAATAACCTTAATTGATATTTTTGATGAAACTCAAAATCTTCTAAAAAAAAACTCTATCCCATGTAGAAAAGAAAAAAAACTTTGTTAATATTTATATAGTGAGAAGTTGAGAAGTTCAAATTTGACTCAAAGAACACCAGACTTTTAGAGTTAAGAGATCCTAGGCAAAATGAGTTTTGAACTAAAACTCTCTAACACACACATCTATAGCTAACTCAACTTGGGTTAGGTTTATTATAAAATAACTTTCGAGGCTACAAAATATTATTGTTTGCCAACTTAAATTTAAGCTTGGGGCTTGGTCCATGATGAATTATTTCTTGCACCCCATGAAAAGATGAATTTGATTAGTTTTTCCATAATTCTTTCATTAGTACATAAAAGATTTTTTAGCTCAAAATTCACCTAATTTAAATCCAAAAATATTCAAGTTTAATTTTGATTTTATGGTAGGTAATCAAAGTTGTTAATAAACTTGGGTTGAGTTTATTGCAAACTATGTTTTTGGACTATAAAAGATTATTTTTTCGAACTGGAATTTCAGCTAAGGCCAATTCCATTAAGGATTATTTCTTTCAACTCATGAAAGGATGAGTTTGATCAGTTTTTTCAAAACTCTTTCAACAGTTTCTCAATAATTTTTCCAGCTAAAAAATCACATGATTTAAATCCAAAAAATATTCAGATTTAATTCTGGTTTTATAATGGGTTATCAAAGCTATCGATAAGGGAATTCCATTTCCACTTTTATTTTGTTTAAAGTGATTATAATTCCTTACACGTTTAATCTAATTCTCTCAACTCTTCCTAGCGTATGGATCTCCCTTCGTGGCTGGTTATCCCCTCTTTACATCTATATCATCCTCAACTTCATCATAATTGCCATTATTGCTTCCTCCATATTTCAACACCCAAACCCCAACACCAAATTGTCCTATTCTAGTTCTAATTAGAAACACAAAAGTCAAAACAAAAGTAACACGAATGATCTCTGGCAAGACCATGGCATGCAAGAAGTGGAAAAACTATTGGATACAACCAGGGGCGGAGCTAGGATTATTTGTTAGAGGGGGCCAAAATTAATATAACAAGATATAATATTTATTTTAATTTATTGTACATGAGTTGTAAAACAAAACATGTATAATTTAGTTTTATTCAAATAACTTACTACAAAAATACAATGACCTTTATATAAGGTAAAATGTTGGAGCAATACCAATTTTCATCCTCCATTCGATTATCATATCAATTGTGAATCTTTCAGCAATTTTTATTTTTATATAGACAATCAATAATTTGCAAGAAAATCATCATCTATCCGATTGTGAAATCTTATTTTAACAATCTTCATCGCTGAAAAAACTCGTTCAGTAATTGTTGTCGAAACAAGAAATGTCAAAAAAACACATTGTTCCCCATCATTAACTTTCTTCCAACAATTAAATTCTTTAACAGTAAACGTGTCTGATCCTGACTTTCTAGATGGTTTACTTGGAAATAAATTGCAAGGGAAACAAAATGCAGTATTTTTCTCCGAATATTCAAGCCACGGATAACTTTTGAACCAATAAGACTGAAATCGACGAGGATGTTTTTTACCTGTCAGCGGATATTAATTCAGACATCAAAGGTTGATATGACCCCAGATTAATGTATGTCCTTCGAATTTCATCTTGTTGATTCACCGAGTATTCTCAAATTTGAGGATCATTGCTTGGATCTCTAATTAAATGAGCAAAGTCGATTCTAGTAAGAGGTTGCTCACTAATCAACACAGGTTCTTTGTAAACTAAAGCACATTGGGGCTGCTCAACCATAACTTCAACATTACACATTGGAGTTGGTTTACTAGGTTGTGAGTCATCAATATTTTTTCTTTTTTTTAAAAAAAAAGAATCAATTCTTGTTATTTTGTTCATGGTTCAACTTAAAATCAAAACATATATCATAAGAAAAAATTGATAATTTTGGTGGCTATGCTAAAAACAAAACATAAAAAAATCCAAGCATAATCAAAACAAACCAATAAAATATATCTAATTAATTAGAAAAAAAATCACTATAACAAGAATTCAAAATATAATTGGTAGAACTAGCAGATCTGGAAAAAAAGAGCAAAAATGGTATAATTATATAAAAAAATCATCAAATTATTAACAAACATCTCAAAACAAAACAAAAATAGATTTTAAATTTAAATTACCTTATTTTGTTTGATGAAAGATAAATTAATTGGTGGCTCTGCTTTAATTTTTTTGTAGAAAATTTTGCTTATGATTTATGTTTTTATTTCTTTATTTGATCAGCTGCAAAATTTATATTAGGATAAATTGATGTCTACATGCTTTGTTTTTTATTTGACAAAGTAATGTCTTTATATATTTTTTTTCAACTGTAATAAGTAAAGAGGAAATTGGAAATCAATATAAATTGACCAAGTAATGTCTTTATTTTAGGATAAATTGATTTGTGGACCACGTAGGTCAAGAGGAAATTGGAAATCAAAGTAAAGTCACTGTAATAAATCTCACTTGACTTCTGGGTAATGAAAAAAATTAAAATGTTTTGAGGGGGGGCCCGAGCCCCTGCTTGCCCCCCTTACTTCCGCCCCTGGATACAACTTTGTCTTTTGAGAAACTCATCGACTCTTCTCAAGATTATTACTCTCCTAACACTTTCTTGACAAATTCTGGTAAAGTGCTGCAAGAAAAGACGAATACAGACACGTCTAAGGAATCTTGCTTGACAAATTCTGCTAAGAAACAGCAAGAAAAGATGGACAAAGAGCCACTGACACCAGAGGCAGATCAGCAGGAAACCCTGGAGGACGCATGGACATTAATTATGGAGAAGCAAGGGAAAGCACCAACAAGGCAGTTAAAGAAAAGTGGCACATGGGACACCCCTCCAAAGGTTTTGCAGAAAACCAACGGGATGATCACTGCTGCTGGTGATGGTGGTAGGGGTGGCGGCGATGATGATGATCCGGTTATTTGAGCTAGGAGAGAACTCAGAAAACCAGATATATTCAATGATTCTGTGTCTTTGAGGAGGGAGAAGTCAATGAGTCAGGACGAATCAACGAGCAGAAGAGTTTATCAGAAAGTTTAATTCTGAAATGAGGCTTTAAAGGCAAGAATCTGAACAACGGTTCCAGGCAATGGTTCGTGGTGGGGTTTAGTAGTTTGGTTTTTATTAATTAGCAATTAATTACTATGCTAAATCATGATGATGAAAAGATTCTGCTTCAACTTTCTCTTTTGGAGGTAATTGCCATCTAGTATATGATTACTAATTAGTAATTAATGTTGTGTATTAATAGCACAGTACTTTGTTGTTAATTCCTTTGTAAATACTATATTTAGATGTCATCTATTCTTCTCGGATCCATATCCGATACCCTTGTTTAGCTGGATAGGTTATTTTCCAGATTTTCTTTTATTTCTCGTGTTTTTAGTTTCCAAATATCTATATCTTTGGCTGGATTAGTAAAATGGTTGCTGGGGGTGATTGATAGATATTAGTCATTTGATTTAATCTGTCTACAAAGCTAGTTAGTCATGTCGTGTTAGAGGGTGTTAAAAGGGGTTAGTAATAAGTATTTTTTATTTTAAAAAAATTACTTTTAATATTAACACCTTTCAAAAACAAAGCAACGTATTAGAAAGATCTATGCTTATGGTAGGAATGGTTATTTCTTCCTTAAACATGATGAGAATCTTTCAATTAGTTAATAGGTTTTCTGATTTGTATTTCTTGTAATTTGTCTTCTACAATGGTGTTCATGAGTGGTAGAATAGACAATGCATCATCATTCAGACAATCGGGTGTTATTATTTGATGTCACTTCCATCTACATCGGTCCAAAAGAAGCTTTTGCTTTATCATTTCTCATGACATCTATTCCACAAGCATGGGTTGTATCAGTGCCCTCCTGTTACACACAAACTTTTCTAGAGTCTAAAGCCTAAAAAAGAACACTTACATTTTATTTACTTCGTTTGTAAAGCATGTGAATGGCCAACCATCATCTTATCTGATGTTTGTCGTGTATTAACAATACCTATTTTCTATTCTTACTGCAGATGATGGGCAAAGCAGGAAGTTGCTTCAGTATACTTCTTTATGATTTTTCCTTTCTGGGTTGTGTTTGTCAGATAACAAAAACATGATTTTACATGTTTTTATTATGGTTCACCGCGCTTAGTTTTAACGTAGGTACTTCAATGTCCATTTTTCCTATTTTGTTTCAACAAGCTAAGGTTGTCCCATGGATTGATCTGTTACCCGTAAGAAGAATTTAACTGGAAGTTAGAAATGCATGGAGACAATATAGCATTTCTTCTTCGAGAAGGAAGCCAGAAATGCAGTATCTTGTGAAATATTAAGAGTTGTTTCTGGGTTTGATTGTTTGTGTATTTTTCAAACATAGAGGTAGGTTTTGTTTCTCTTCTTTGGGCAACTGATGATTTTTTCTTCAATTTTAATGGTCATGTTCTTGGACGAGATCCCCTGCATTTGTTTGGACTTCGATCACTACAGTTTAAACATTACGTAGGGGGTTGATTTCTGTTTGAAAAAGATGTTTATAATGGCCATTGGTTGAACTAATTATGATCCAAGCCCTAGTGATTTAACCCCATGAATCACAATCCAACATTCTTATGCAATTTATCTCATCCTCTTAGTCTCATTGTTGGTATTGACCCCATCTTATTACATCCTAAAAATAGATTCCATATGAATTCATATCCTCGGGTTATCATGCAAAGACGTGGATCACAATCGCTTTGAATATTCATATTCCACATAAAAATAAAAATATTGTGTTACAAATTATAAAAAAAATATTTTGGATATGAAATTAACCCTCTGGAACTGAAAAAAATTAAAAAAATGTGTTAGAACGAGGCAGAGTGATCTCAACATATATTTGTCATGCTTGTGGTTATGGGAATGAGTTGTGATCTTCGACATGTGGACCTCATGTAAGATGCCAAAATCTACAAAAAAAAATATG
>Ga0325405_1007980_pt1 | contig 10578 bp, 4 predicted proteins | sample PopdelMetagenome_21_FD_205663 | JGI IMG/M metagenome (GOLD analysis project Ga0325405, IMG submission 205663) | Populus deltoides microbial communities from Bellville, Georgia, United States - Xylem-Control-R2 | ecosystem: Host-associated > Plants > Phyllosphere > Stem > Wood/Secondary xylem...
AGTCAAGGAGAGTGATAAACTGAGAGATTCTTGAAGCCTTGGCTGACGGCAGTTTTCTTGTTTTTTCATCTATGTGTTGGTTCTCAAGGATTTTTTGTCAATATTTTTAAGAAAATTATATACATCCCAGACCTAGTAAAGAGTAAAGACTGAAAACTAGCCGATATTTTTTTAGCATGCATTGATTAGACGAGGACCATTCTAAATTTAGTTTTTTGCTCCTCCATGCAGTGAATGCAGATAAGGGATTCAAGAGTTGAATTCACAGAGAATATGAGCTTTTTCTAGTCAAAACAGGAAATGCTTTAAGCCTTTAACAACTGAAATGGGCCAAAATTATTAAAAGCCCTACTCCTTTTAGGCCTGGCAAACAACGTCCTAGTTGAACACTAAACCCTAACCGTAAGGTATTATACTTCCCTTCAAGAGGTGTAAATACGAAATTATGGCCGGATAAGGAATCTCGCGTGTCTCAAAGATGGGAATGACAAGGTGTCTCTTATCAGTTTGCAAGCTCATCGGAGGTTAAAAATGATAAGGATGTTTCACCATATCCATGTTTTAGCCACGTGTGAGATCATTAATGGCAGATACCTAAAAACAGTTGACTAATTATTGTACCAAAAACAAAACATCAGTCTTTGTCTGCATTTATATGGACAACGACAGCATGCCTACCATAGCCTGCATGCAAATTAAAGTCACTGACATGCAAATGAAAGTCCTAGCAAATTACGATAATTTCTTCTTCTTTATAACATGAAAACCAAAAATTATAAAATGTAGGTACACGAGCAAGTAAAACTAATAAAAAATTTCATGCTAATTCAATGTAATTATAGAAGTTCACAACTTTATGTAAGATTAAGTGCAGTTTGATTCTAGAAAATATTGCTAAAAACATCAAAACCATATAACTGTTCATGTATCGTGCCAAAAAAAAAAACATAAAAAAGCCTTCTTTCACAAGATTTTTTTTCTAGTGAGAACAAAATGAAGTATAATTAATTACAAGGTTAGTTTCGATTATATGTAATTATTAAAGCAAAGGATAATAATACAACTATTTAAAGTGAATCCCATGTTCATAATCTATACAGACAAGAAGGAAAGTAATAGGAAATTAGCGGTGGGGGAAAATAGTTTATGACATGGTGGTGGAAATTATATAGTGATTTAAAAATCAACGTACCATCCATTCTATAAAATATTAATAAGTATTAAATAAACTATATTTGTGTTTCTTTATTTTTTCTTCAGACTCTTTGTATTGAAGCCGTTTAATAATTTACACAAAAAATTCATTGTTGTTATTAGTTTTAATAGTACAGAATATATATATATATATATATATATATATATATATATATATATATAAAATTCTTTTTTTATCAATTAGATAGTAATATGTATTGGGTTATAATAGTCATCTGAAATTTCCTAGTCACTCCTTTCATAATATGAACCGGAAAACTTATTATAATTAGAAAGCTTATATATTTACTATGGAGGTATCTATTTAAACATAATAAATTAATTTTATAACTTTGATGTGTGGTGTAACATCTTCTCATCATATGGTTCAATTCAATTTTTGAATCATTTTTTTTATTATGTATAGATCAAGAGAAATTAGTTTCTAGTATCAACCTGTTAATTTGAATGGGTTTGTTTAGAATCAATATTTTTTTTTCTTATTCTAGAAATATAAAATGAAAGTAACATGTTATAAATGAATATTATGCTTTTAAAAAGTTATGTTTTTGCTTAAAAAATACTACATCCCATAATCAACTACTTTGCTTTTATTTCAAATTATGAGATAAGCTTTTATCAATAGCAGCATCTAATTATTATACTAAAGCAAAATATTCAATTCTTGAAATTACTGCATGTATCATGTATTGTTATATATAATAATACTGTAATATTTATATCTCTGTAATCAACTACATTGAAGTTAATGCATATATATATATATATATATATATATATATATATATATATATATATATATATATATATATCAAAGTTAATTATTGTTGTACCAAAAGAAAACGAAAAGTCCTTCTATGTATTAATATTGTGTCATATCAATATTCCTATCATGGCTAGCATGTATATTAACGTGAGTGACTTGATTTCTTATATAGTCTTCTTGCATATCATAAATAATATGTGATGCAAATAATTACATGTGTTGTTACTTGCCATGTAAATATTAGTACTATACAAGTCTTGAAAGCTGCTTCAAGAATTCCAACTTAAAATTTAATTAAATTATCTTACCTAAAAATAGATAGATGCTATTTGACTATGTTCAATTGTCTCATCATATGGTCCTTTAGATTTTAAAAGATAAGATGATGTAATACTCACAAACGAGTTGACCTAGACGAAATGAAATATCAACATCATTCATTCTCATATGCAATGTTTTTGTGGTAATTTGTTCATAAAAATGCATAAAATTCTTCATTTAAATCCTTCATAATCTTTTGTAGAATTGCTTTGAATCAACTAATTACCATCAATCTCAATCTAATTGGAGCAAATTTCGTACACTTTCTTCTCCTTCTTCTTCAGTGGACTTTGTATCATATTTTACAATAATATCTCTATAACTAAAATTATACTATGTTTATTCACAAGTAACTAAAACTAATCAAATATTTTATTTTATAATATTATTTTTTTCTTAAAATGGATACATAAAAAGGAGGTAGTTTATTATAACAATTGATTGATTTGATGAATATGCTTGTTTGAAATAATTTTTTTTAATGATTGTATCTCATGTTGTGTTTGGATTGATATGCTATAATGTGTTGATTTCAAATATAAAATGAAAGCACAACTAAACCTCTATATATTAATACTTTTAGGACCATGAAATTTTTTAGTTAATCTAGATATTATTTAACCAATAAACTATTAATTTATTAGTTTATACATTAATTAATAAAAAATTAATTTATTGAGGTATTTTTTATTTTTGTTTTCAAAAACATTGAAATTAATGCTTATATCATGTATTGTTATATATTAAAACCATCTAATTTTCAAATTACGAGTTAGTTATTGTACCAAAAGCAAATTATTAGTCCTTGTCTATATTAATATTGTGTCATATCAATACTCTTAGCATGGCCATGGCCAGCTTGCAAATTAAATTTAGTGATTTGTTTGCTTATATAGCCTTGCATATCTTGATTTTTTTTTATAACATGTGGTGCAAATAACATATTCGTCTTGTAAATGTTATTACTATACAACAAGTCTTGAAAACTACTTCAAGAATTTCTAACTTAAAAATTAATTAAATTATCTTACCTCAAATGGACAGATCCTTATGGATGATGTTCAATTGTCCCATCATATGGTCCATTAAACTTTTAAAGATAAGATTATGTAATATTCACCTAGTCGATGTGAAATATCAATATCATTTATTCTTATATGCAATGTTTTCATAAAAATACATAAAATCTTCATTTAGATCCTTTACAATCTTTTTAGAATTAATTTGAATCAACTAATTACCATCAATCTCAAACTAATTGGAGCAAATTTCTTAGATTTTATTCCTTTTCTTCTTCACTGGACTTTGTATCATATTTTACAATAGCCTCTCATTAACCAAAAAATAAAACTATGTTGCTTCACAAGCAACTAAAACTAATCAAATATTTTGTTTTTGAATTATTTTTTCTTACAAGGTATACATAAGGAGGGGGTAGTTGATAACAACAACCGATTGATTTGATCATGCTTGTTTGAAATAAATTTTTTTTTCTGATTATTTGTTATGTTGTATTTTTACTGAAATGTTACATTGTGTTATTATGGAATATGAAATGAAACTATAGTTAAAAATCTCTAAATTAATATGTTTTAAAGATATTATTTAATTGATAAATTCCTAGCACAAAGAAAAGGAAAAGGGAAAAAAAGAAAGAAAAACAAATTATTTGTTATCTGAAAAAAACAAAATAAAAGTTAGAACTAATATTATACAAATAATAATAATAATACTTGAAGATCAATTTTTAGTTTAACCAAATTGTTCTACAATATCTCATCCATAGTTTTGAAACTTGGCCTGGCCCAACAGGTCGACCCGGGACCCGGCCGACCCGGGGCTGGGACCGAGTCGGGTTTAAGAAAAAAGAGACCCAGAACCTTGGACCGGATCAGGTTCAAAAACTCTGATCCCATCTTAAATACTTAGAAGTAGAGGAAGATTTTATAAATACTTTAATATATTTTTATCATATAGATATATTAATTTATTTTGGCAATATCTATGAAGCTCGTATAATCATTCTTATTAATGTAAATGGTTAGTGAAAACGATAAGTTCGTAATATATTATTAAAGAGTTCAAATTATACATGAAAGTTAGAGCTAATTATATTTATACAATTGTCAAATAACTATTATTGGAATATTTTTGGAAATGTTTTTAAAATAAATATAAGGATCCTTATAACAAAAATAAATGATTTTTGTAAAACAATAATTTCTAAATTAAAGGCAAAATCACCAAGCTTCTTAATTCAATTAGTTTTCACATGTATTCTAATCAATATAATTGAATTGAATTTTATGGTTTAATATTTTATTTCAAATATAAAAATTATAATAAGTTATCAATTGAATTCTTGGTCTTCCCCTTGGAATGTATCTAAAAGGTCAAAAAACATTAAAATTTCACCTTTTCAAGAGAAATCTCATATATGCTCACTAGAGCAAAAATCTAATCCTATCATTTTAATTAATGAGACATTTATGCTATAAAACGACTGTGTGTCTTTATATATATATATATATATATAATTCTTTTTTTATCAATTAGATAGGAATATGTATTGGGTTATAATAGTAATCTCAGATTCCCTAGTCACTCCTTTCATAATATGAACCGGAAAACTTATTATAATTAGAAAGCTTATATATTTACTATGGAGGTATCTATTTAAACATAATAAATTAATTTCATAACTTTGATGTGTGGTGTAACACCTTCTTATCGTATGGTTCAATTCAATTTTGGAATCATTTTCTTTTATTATGTATAGATCAAGAGAGAGTAGTTTCTAGTATCAACCTGTTAATTTGAACGGGTTTGTTTAGAATTAGTTTTTTTTATTTCTTATTGTTTATCATGTTGTGTTTTCTAGGAATATAAAATGAAAGTAACATTTCCAAAAATATATTTGATAAATGAATACTATACTTTTAAAAAATTATGTTTTTACTTAAAAAATACTATACATTGATCAACTACTTTGCTTTTAGTTGAAAGCATGAGGTAAGCTTTTTAGAGTAAAAATGTCCCATGACTTTTCTCCTGCTCGCATGTGTTTAATGTTCCCGAGGCCTGTGAATGAAGGAAGAGGAACCAACTTGGCTGCTTGCTTGCTGGGGAGTCCTGGAGTGTAATTTGCAAATGGAAAGCATTAATCCTGGCAATTATAGATAATTCCGAAATTGAAAAACAAATTGTATTTCTAACATGATTTGAAAACAGTCATTCTTAATCTCTAATTTCCTAGCCACTCCTTTCATGATTTGAATTTGAGAACTTCTTATAAATAGCCCACATTTTTACTATGGAGATATCCATTTAAGCACTATAATTTTGATAAATTTGGTTTGTGGATTGTATTGTTTTGCACTGTAGCGCGGATACTGTAGATTGTGAGTGATTTCACTGTGGATTGCACTGTTTGGTGGGGATATGAGGTGAGGCTACAACCTGCAATATCCAAGCGCCATGCTGGAGGCACGCCCGCTGGGGCTGCAGACTCGTGGCGCTTGGCTGCCAGACCTGGGCACGACCAGGTCCTGCGCTGGACCCAATGCAATTGGTCTAGCGTAGGACCTAATGACAATGGGTCTTGCGCAAGACCCAAGTCTAATGGGTCCTGTCTCAGGACCCAATTCGCATAGGTCCTCGCTAGGACCCAAATAATTTGTGTTGTAAATATTCTTCAGTTTTCTTAATATAATAATGTATGTTATAAATATTATTATTTCTCTTATAACTCAAAAGGTGCATATCAAAAATATTATTATTTGTGTTATAAATATTATTATTTTTATTATAACTCAAAGTATTGATATAAAAGATAGTATTATTTGTGTTATAATCATCCTTGGAATTCTTAATATAATTATTTATGTGATAAATATTATTATTTTTATTATAATTCTAAATATTCATATAAAAAATAGTATTATTTGTGTTATTAATATTATTATTTTTATTATAATTAATAGTATGAATATTAAAAATACTATCATTTGTGGTATAAATATTATTATTTTTAATATAATTAATATTATTAATAAATTTGAATAAAAAATATTATTAATATTAAAAAATATTATTTTTTGTATTATAAATTTTTACAGTATTTTTTATGAAAATAAAAAGTAAACCTGCCGCGTAATGCGGGCATCCAACTAGTATATACTAAAGAGTTTCAAATCCCACATTGAAAAAATAAAACATTCTTCTAGTATTTATATAGTAAACTTTGAAATGTGTTAGCAACCAACTAAAAAATATGAAAAAAATAGGGGTCTCTAGCGAAAAGAAAAAACATATTTGAGAGAAAAAAAATGGGTCTTTACTGGGTTTTGCCGGGTTACACGGGTTTCGGATCGACCTGATAGGTCGATCGGTTTTCTCCAGACCAATTATAAGTCCGGGTTTTTAATAAAACAGATAAGTTAATTTACTAAAGTAATTTCTATTTTTGTTTTCCAACTTACGAACCAAAGGCAAATGACTAGTCCTTGTCTGTATTAATATTGTGTCATATCAATACTATTAGCATGGCCAGCTTTTCCAAAACATCGAAATTAATGCATATATCATGTATTGTTATATGTGATCACTATTTAATTTTCAAATTACGAATCAAAGACAAATGACTAGTCCTTGTCCATATTAATATTGTGTCATATCAATACTACTAGCATGACTAGCTTTTCCAAAACGTTGAAATTAATGCATATATAATGTATTGTTATATGTGAACACTATTTAATTTTCAAATTATGAACAAAAGACAAATGACTAGTCCTTGTCTGTATTAATATTATGTCATATCAATATTACTAGCATGGCCAGCTTTTCCAAAACATTGAAATTAATGAATATATCATGTATTGTTATATGTGAACACTATCTAATTTTCAAATTATGAACCAAAGAAGACAAATGACTAGTCCTTGTCTGTATTAATATTGTGTCATGTCAATACTACTAGCATGGCCAGCATGCAAATTAAAGTCAATGACTTAATTGTTTATATAGTCTTGTATATTATAAATTCTAATAACACGTGTTGCAAATAACATATTGATTGCTTGCCATGTAAATATTAGTGCTATATAACAAGTTTTGAAAACTACTTGAAGAATTCCGGCTTAAAAGTTAATGAAATAATGTTACCCTTTGGAATGTTTTAAAAAATTAATGATTGAAAAGATTCCAGTAAGCTTAGGTTAAATTCTAAACTTGAATGCGAAGACTTTTAGTTATACTTTTATATAAATAAGAAGTTTAATGGGTTTTGAGTTTACAAATAAGACCTTTCAATAAAAATTCAAAGTATCAACTAGTAAGTTTTCCTTAGAAATTCTAATGACCAATTTAATAGCATCCCTCACATAAATGATGCAAATATATATAGTACGTACCAAGAAAACAAATTAACAGTACTCGTAATATATTGAGCAATTTAATTAACAGTCTAAATTTCAAAACAAAAAATAAGCTTATATTAATTAGGTGTACCTCGTACTGATGCATATATAAAATCATAACACAAGAAGGAAGAAAACGAAAAAAAAAAAATAAAACCACAAACTAACACTATAAACAAGGCAAAGAAAACATGCACATGGAAATGTTTCCATTCCTTCGCATCTATGTGGGGGAGGTCTTTTAGATTCAGCCAGGCAAGTGATTAAATATTAGTTCTTTAATAACATCATTATTAATTTTGATGATTAGTTTACAAGCATCACACTAGTCGTAATTATTAGGGCCAATCAAATTACATTTGAATTTATTATACCGGATTTAAACTTATTATACGTGATCTGGAAATAATATAATGATTATACGATCTCAGGGAACGTAAAAGAATTTTGGTTTGGTTATTTTTTTAGGTAAAAACCGAACCAAATAAAAAATGATTATTTCTAAGTATATATACTAAAAAGTTTCAAATCCTATATTAAAAAAATAAAATATTTTTCTAGTATTTATATAGTAAACTTTGAAATGTGTTAGTAACCAACTGAAAAATATAGAAAAAAAAGGTCTGGAAAAAAGAAAAAACATATTTTTTCTTCTTTTATATATAACACATGTCAATTCAATGTAATTATAAAAGTTCACAACTTTATGTGAGATTAAGTGCAGTTTGATTCTAGAAAATATTGCTAAAAACATCAAAATCATAGTATCATGCTAGAAAAAAAAACCGTAAAAAAGCCTTCTTTCACAAGATTTTTTTTTCTAGTGAGAACAAAATGAACTATAATTAATTACAAGGTTAGTTAGTTTCGATTATAGGTAATTATTAAAGCAAAGGATAATACAACTATTTAATATGAATCCCATGCTCATAATCTATAAGACACTGAGTTATAGCTGGTGCAAAGTCAAGGAAAGTGATAAACTGAGAGATTCTTGGAGCCTTGGCTGCCGGCAGTTTTCTTGTTTTTTCATCTATGAGTTGGATCTCTAGGATTTTTTTCACTTGACCTTAGAGTTTGGCAATTCTGATTGTTGAATTGACAGCATAACATAAGCTGTAGGTTTTTCAACTTGTATGTGTGTGTGTTCACAGAAAATATGAGCATTTTCTAGTCAAAACAGGAAATGCTTTAACAACTGAAATGGGCCAAAATTATTGAAAGCTCTACTCCATTTAGGCCTGGCAAACAACGTCCCAGTTGAACATTAACATCCGATTTATTTTTATATTATAAAAATATTTTTAAAAAAAATTTAAAAGAATTTTATTTTTTTTTTAAATTAATATTTTTTAATGTTTTTACATCAATTTAATTTGATATATTAATATAAAAAATAATTTTTAAAAAATAAAAAAAATAATTTTAATATATTTAAAAATAAAAAATATTTTAAAAAACAATCATAATTATATTTATCCTCCACCCTACCATAATTCAAGAGGTGTAAATACGAAAATATGGCCAGATAAGGAATCTCGCATGTCTCAAAGATGGGAAAGACAAAAGGTGTCTCTTATCAGTTTGCTAGCTCATTAGAGATTAAAAACGATAGAGACATTTTTCCACATTCACGTTTTAGCCGCATGTGTGATATCATTAATGGCAGATACCTAAAAACTGATTGACTAATGATAGATACCGACCGCATGATCTGCATTGGCAAACCTTAATGATTGATACCAACCACTTGATAGACTGTCTTCAAATCTTATTGTACCAAAGACAAAACATCTGTCTTTGTCTGCATTTAGAAGGACCACGACAATATTCCTACCACAGCCTGCATGCAAATTAAAGTCACTGACATGCAAATGAAAGTCCTACCAAAAATTATAAAACAGTTTGATTCTAGAAAATATTGCGAAAAACATCAAAATCATATAACCGTTCATGTATCATGCCAAAAAAAAAACATAAAAAACCTTCTTTCACAAGATTTTTTTATGAAAAAATATTATAAATATTAAAAAATATAAAAAATAGGGGTCTTTGGCAAAAAAATATATATATTTGAGAGAGAAAAAAGAGTCTTTACTATGTTTTGCTGGGTTACTCGGGTTTCGGGTCGACTTGACAGGTCGACCGGTTTTCTCCAGACCAATTGTAAGTCCGGGTTTTTAATAAAACAGATGAGTTAATTTACTAAGGTAGTTTTTATTTCTGTTTTTCAAAACATCGAAATTAATGCATATATCATGTATTGTTATATGTGAATACTATCTAATTTCTAAATTACAAACCAAAGGCAAATGACTAGTCCTTGTCTGTATTAATATTGTGGCATATCAATACTACTAGCATGACCAGCTTTTCAAAAACATTGAAATTAATACATATATCATATATTGTTATATGTGAACACTATCTAATTTCCAAATTATGAACCAAAGGCAAATGACTAGTCCTTATTTGTATTAATATTATGTCATATCAATACTACTAGCATAGCCAACTTTTTCAAAACGTCGAAATTAATGCATATATCATGTATTGTTATATGTGAACACTATCTAATTTTCAAATTACGAACCAAAGGCAAATGACTAGTTCTTGTCTTAATTAATATTGTGCAATATCAATACTCCTAGCATGGCCAGCATGTAAATTAAAGTCAATGACTTAATTGTTTATATAGTCTTGCATATCATTAATTCTTATAACATGTAGAGCAAATAACATATTCGTTACTTGCCATGTCATTGTTAGTACTATGCAACAAGTCTTGAAAGCTACTTCAAGAATTCCAAGTTAAAATTTAATTAAATTATCTTATCTCAAAATAGACAAATGCTT
>Ga0325405_1007981_pt1 | contig 10578 bp, 8 predicted proteins | sample PopdelMetagenome_21_FD_205663 | JGI IMG/M metagenome (GOLD analysis project Ga0325405, IMG submission 205663) | Populus deltoides microbial communities from Bellville, Georgia, United States - Xylem-Control-R2 | ecosystem: Host-associated > Plants > Phyllosphere > Stem > Wood/Secondary xylem...
AATTCTACAGCAAATCTGAGCATGATGGATGGAATTAATTTAAATAAAAACATTCTCCCTGGGGATGGATGCACCTCGAATGAAATCAATTATTACAACCTGCTCGATAGAGATCTAAAATGTTTGTGTTTCCATTGAAAAATATACTCTCGACAACAACATGTTCCTAATTCCCACTACACTTCTCTCGGAGAAACAAAAGGTCCATGGAGCTGTTGAGTCCTTTTGGGCTGAGGGAAGGCAACTTCAGGTGGGTAGGCGTGACCGAGAGGCATAGTATATGTATATCTGCAATTTTTATTTTCAGGGGAAAGCATGTGGTAAATCTGATTGCATAATCATCTTGGTAATATATTCCCTTTTTTCCTCAGGTGGCCCAACTGATATATTGACCCTGGAGGAAGGGAAAAGGTTAATATTTGACATAGAGCATGCACTCAGATTTTTCATGCTGAATGAAAGAAAAAAAATTGAAATTTTATTAGTTATTTCACTTATCAATTCTAATAAATCATGGTTGTTAAACTCGGTTTGGACCACGCTTCACAATAAATAAAGAGTTGACCTGATGTAACTTAGTAAAAAATACAAACCACTCAAAACCTGTTAATTTTTTTCAAAACGATATCGTTTTAAAACTTAAAAAAATAGATCAATTCATACTAACCCGACCGACCCGTGCCTTGCCCCAAGTTGATCCCCAAGCCTGGTTTAATAACTATGCATAAGAGAACTTCAAAACAAGCAGCATTATTGATTGTCTCTCCATCTAGGCAGTAGATGGCTAGATCTCATTTACAGGAAACAACAAAATGGTCACTAAAACACCACACCAAATGTGCATTTCATCAAAGGCCAGCTAGGAATTGGTCATTAGAAACAACCTGCTCCCACCCTCCCCCACCGCAAAACATAACATTCACCCAGTTCTCTACCCCATTGAAAGCCAAAAAACGAAATCATACTCCAAAAAATATTTGCAAACTAAAGCAAGAGATTATAAGAACTTACGCATTACAAAATCCAGCCAGTCAGATCATATAAACACTGGCAATAAACTTGCGCCCCAGAATTTATAAAAGCATGCAACTTGTCCTAAAAAATCCTGCATTTTAGGCCGGAGCAAAATTAAACCCAAATACACGAAAAGCTACAATCCATGCCATGCATGCAAGACCCAACATCTAAATCTTCTGTAAGGAAACAAACCCAGAACAAAAGAATTCAAATTGCTTCCCTTTAGTCCAAATTACAGAAGAACCCAACTTACCCTAGAAAATCATTCCTCTTCTCTTCAAAATGATCAGTTCAATCCATCTTTCAATCATCTCAAAAAAATTCAATTTTTTAACTAATTATTATCAAAACTAAAAAAAGAAAGGACAAAAAGAAAGAAAAAAACGGAATGAGTTACCCTAGAGAGGAGATGATCACCGAGAGCAAGAGGGGTGTCGCAGAACCTGCACCTGCGAGAACCATTACCTTCTGCATCTAATCCTACTGCAAATACCCTCCCCATTACAACCACCTTTACCCTGTCCCTGTCCCTGTCCCTGTCCCTGTCCCTCTCTCTCTCTCCTTGCCACCAAAATTAAACAGACTTCCTCCTCCTCATCCTCATCCTCCTCTTCTTTTTTAAGGTAGTACTGTTTGCATTTACGACAATAACAAACTACGAAACAGACAGTAACTATTCTCTGGTTTATGTTTATTTATATTTATATTTCCTTTTCTCTCTCTGTTTTTTTATATAATAATAATAATAATAAATAAATAAATAAATAAAATCGCATTTGCTTAGAAAAAATCTACCTGTTTCTATATTTTTAGTACTTGATAGTAGTGCAACTTTTTTATTACTACAAATTACTATTAAAATTCTGATTAAAAAAAAAAACATGTATGACTCCTGATGATTTTGAATTTTACATTAAAGTATTACAATGAATTACATGATTTTTTATATTTTTTATATAAAGTTGACACTGAATATTATATTTTATTAATGATCAGCGAATCCTAAAAATTGTAGTTTTTTAATGTTCTTATGAATTCTTGAATTATAATCCACTTAAAAAAAAATATCCTAACCATCAAGCAACCATCTCAGGTTATTTTTTCAATATACCATCGTTAGAAATGATCTTATGTGTTTCACTATATTACTAGCATTTGTTTTTATATTTAAAAAATATTTTTAAATATAAAAAAATTATATCAATAAATTTTTAAATATAAAAAATATTTTTTTAAAAAAATCCACATCAATCTTAAATACTGCCTGACATACATGGAGATAGTTGGATTGATTCACTTTCCTTTTTCTCTCTCTCAATTATTTCCCTCCCTGCCAAGTCAAGTGATCGGCGACGGGAACAGATAAGGGATATGGTCTCCTGTACATGGGCTTAAGCGATATGGTTCAAGAAAAGCTTGAACCTTTGACCATCAGCTTAGGTCTGCATAGAGAGAATAGGTGTTAAGAGGCATTATATCATATAACATATATAATAAGTTATTTGAAAATATATTAAAATAATATATTTTAAATCAATCGTCGAACAACCAGCTAAATTTTATTGAATATATATATATATATATATAATGGATCATCTACGCAGAACAGAACAGTTTAGTGATAAAATTATAAGAAAATTAGTGATTAATCTTCCTTTCCGCCATAAGAGATTCAAATCACAAACCCTGCTTTATAATATGATTACACACCTCCCATTAAAGTAACAAATAACAATAACGTAAGCACAAAGTTTAAGCACCCATATAAAAATTGTTAACAAATCAACTCCAAACAATTAGGTCAATTGTGGGTGGCACCCACATCTGCCCTTGGTGCTCAAGGAGCAAAGTCTTGCTTGATTGTGGAAGTAAATGCAATTCCTTTATCTTTTTTTTGACTAATAAGCTGCTGCAAGCCTGCAATTCAATCCAGCTACTTTCTCCGTTGGTTTGCATATTTTCTCGCCCAAGAAAGCGATCTAGATCTTCACTTCAGCCCTCCACACTCCACGTATTGTTTAATGCTTCTTTTAACCACTAACCGGAGAAAGAAATCGTCTCGGATGCCTTATTCAACGAGCCTCGTCGTTTATTTTGCCTTGCAAGTTGTGTGCTGGGGTTTTCTACAACGACTTAAACGACAAGTCAATAAATGGGTCAAGATATTGAAAGTTGGTGCTGTGATTTGTAATAATAATGGCTTACCAGCTCCCAGACATGAAAGAAAATAATGAGGGGGTACGGGAAGAAGGGCTGGCATCGCTTAACAAAGCACAAGTCAAGTCAAGTGATAGACGAGTTTTAATTCCTTTTTTTCTTTTTTTTGGTTTGATAAAATACTTGTATAAACTTCAAGCTTAAAAAAAAAAAAAAAGATCCGCCCACAGCACCAACGGGTCACCACTGTGGTATACCCTATTCGTGGAAAAGGTTAAGAAAATAAGAAACTTTTATACCGCCAACGAACCGCTCCAAAAATCACAAGGGCGGCCGCGGAAACTTTCTAGAACCCAGATAGGGAGGTGAATTATGCCTAGAAAGAAAATGCAAGAGGAGATAGAGGGGGAAGAGGAGGTGTCACCTCATCAGGCAGCAAAAAGTCCACTTAAAAAGGCCGCAACCCAGCAGCCGCCCCACACCGAATCCTTTTTTTATTTAATTATTATATAGTAACAGTAATAACTAGTTAAGTCCTGCTTTTTTATATTTTTATTTTTAAGTTATTTATTTATTATTTTGGCGGTTGCTTGCTTTACTTTTTATTTATTTATATTTTGTTTATTTGCGTGAAAAGTGGCGAATCACCAGGCAATCTGCCGCCTCTGATAGTAGTAGTGGGGAATGGGACCCAGAATTTAGAGCTAACACGCCGACCTGCCTGCGCTCAACTGTCTGTCCTTATCGGACTCGTCGCCTTGCCTGGGCGCCGTACTTACATTAAATAAACTATTTACAAGGTTGCTTGATGCTTGTTATGGTATATGCATGCATGCATGCATGCATGCCTTCCCCGCTCGTATATGTCATTCTCATCCATGCCATACTCATCATAGCTGACCCATCTTTTTCACAGGTTGACAGGTCAAGCTATTTCAATACTACTTTATATATATATATATATATAACTCCATTTTATTTAGTCTTAATTCCTGTAGAGCTACATAGGCGTAGACCAGAAACTTTTACAGTTTTACCTGTCTATGAAACTATGAATAAATATCATGTTGGTTTGGGAAAACGTTGATGTGGGAGTTTTTTGAATTTTTTTCTTTCTAGTTTAAAAACTTCAGTTTTTAAACTTTTTTTTCTAGTTTTTCTAATTAAAGAGAATAGTTTTCTTATTTTTATTTTTCTATTTAGTACTAATAGGGTTTATATATATATATATATATAGTACTAATTTCCTTTCACCTGGTTAATTTTGAAGGTCATTTGCATGTGAACTTGTGTTTATGGCCGGTTTATCGTTTTGAAAGACTTTTTCTGAATAAGGTAGATCAAGGTACATTAAATTTTTAAAAGATCTTTTCTGAACAAAGTAGATCAAATTACATTTGAATTCGTAATTAATGAAACAATTTATGAATGTTTATAATTCATAAATTACTCATAATTCATCAAATAATTTATGAATATTTAAATCCATAAAACATATTCATGAATATCCTTGGAAGCTCTTATTCCATGAACTACTCATAATTCACGGGTTCATTGATAATAATTTCTCATTCAATTTTAATTAGTTTTTAAAACATATTAATAATATATATTATGTTAAAATAGTAATGATGAATTATAAAATGCAACATGCTTTTTACCTCAACTGCTAATGGACTTCAAATATATATAATTTAGCCTTGAAAGACCCACTATATATATTTTATGAGCTAATTTCATCACCATTTAGTATCAAATACCAACTACATAAAAAGTATGCAGAGTGATTTGGAGTCAGACATCTCCTATTTGGCCTTTGGTGCCTTTAAGGTATTATGCATGTGTTTGGAATTCTGTCATTGCTCGGATGTATTCTTTATTAGACTTCGTTGAAGATCCAATTGTTTTTAAACTAGTTCGGTTAACTAGGTTTTTTAAATGCTACTCCATCCCACCTAGGTTCATTAGAGCATTGAAATATGTACTGTGTCTAGACTTAAAAGAGGTGTAATTTATGCTTGAGTTCATACACTTCATAATTCATAGAATCGGTTTGGAATTGCATTCTAAAAAAATAATTTTTTTTAAATATATATCAATATCAAAAATATTTTTTAAAAAAATTAAAAATATTATTTTAAAAAATAATACCCCCACGTTCACGAACACCTAGTAATCCATTTGTTTTTGAGCTTGAGCTTGGATCGAATCTCATGTTCTATACCTTGAACATAAGAGTTTTTTTTAGAGGATGAATCCGGGATCCGTCCAAATTCAAACAGTACACAAATAGCTGGATAGTATAAATTCCCACGCCATTTTCGTGCAAAATATGAATAAAAAAGAAACAGTACACGTTCGCCCTGCTCCTGACGCCATCCATGTGAATTAACTTTTCTCACTTGACTAAATATCAATCAGACGAGAAACATGTTCATCTGATGTTAGATGACAATAATGGCGTTGTGTCTCTTAAGTCAATATAGAAATACAGGTCAAAATGCTAGACAGCTTTGCAATGCTCCCGAAAAATGTTTTATAAAGATACGTCTTCCATGGCGTATAACAACGGATTATCTTATAAATCTAATGTAGTGAGTGCGACGTATTTACAGTATAGTATATTTGAAATTCTCTAAATTGAATTTAATTTATAAATTTTAATGAAAATTCATGTTTGGAATGGAACTCTTTAGACTATTAAGGATTGGCATGGCAAAACTAATTTTTTAAAAATACTTATTTAGCCCTTTTATTTTTAGGATCTTTGAAGAAATTTGACGAAGATAAGTGAATATAAAATAAAATGAATTGAATGTTATTTTTTAATAAACGTGTAAATTTAATTTATTTACTAATTGAATTCAAATTAAATATTATAATTAAATTTAATTATAATAAAGAATTAGTTCCAATCAACCTGTTTTAATTCCTGATTTATCATGACAAATATAACTGAGTGATAGACCTTGAACGAAGTAGAAAATAAATCACGAATATAGTTTCTCGAATCGGAACATCTCCCGCAAGATTACTCCCCCACCCACGGCAACATTGTGATCATTAAAAAGCAGAAAATAAAAGGATTATGTTAAACAAAAGATATTTTCACGTGTTGCTAGTTAATGATTTAATCGTGTCAAACTTCATGATTACACTTGACAAATGATCATTCATGCACACAAAGCCTCCACCACCATTACTTTATTACAACTAAACCCAAAATTTGGTGGAGTTCAGCCGTGAGGATAAAGTTTCAGTGACGTGATTAACAAATTAAAATATAATATATATATATATATATATACAGTCCAATACAAACAAGGTGATGGAAGAATAATAAGTTGTTAATTAATAAATTAAAAGAAACGGGAAAGCGAAATCTTATGCATAGATATCGACGACTATTAAGACTGGGACCCACATAAAGCGGCAGCCGCGCATCCCCACTTCCACTTCGCTTGCTGGCGTCCACGTGGGACCATGTCTTGTCTCCTTACCTTACCTTACCTTTTCGCGTCGGGAGAAAATGATTAAAAATGTTTTCACACACCATACGCTTGCGGGATCGGACGGCACTGCAACACGTGCAATTCCTGACACGAATCTCGAGATGTTTGTATGTGCCCAGTCAACATGGATTACCTTTCGGTCTCCTCCTTCGCAGCTCGCTAGTTCCACGCGCTTTTGTTTTTTTTCAGATTCTTCTTCCACTCGCGATTGGCTAAAATACCATTAACATTTTCCACGGGAATTACAATTTCTTTCTTTTATTTTCAACCGAACACCGCAAAAGAAAAAAGAAAAAAGAAAAAACAAAGAAGAGATGCTTTTTTAGCAAGTAGAAAATCGTGCTTTTATTAAATTAAAAAAAATTAATTTCGTTTTGGACATGAAATTAAAAGCCCATCCGTCTGAATGAAAGTCTTGTTTGTAGTTGCGATAGTCAGTTTTGTGTGTTTAGGAACACAGTGTAAAGTGTTTTTTAATTAATATTATCTTAAAATATCTTTCTGCCTTTTCTGTATATTATAACCATAAAAAAATAAATATAAAAAATATTAATTTAATATCGTTCCTAAATAAAAAACAATTTAGAAAACATAAATTATCAGAGTGTACAACGGCCGCCTCTAGAGAGCCATCTCGTAAACATGTCTTGAAAGATTTTACAAGAACAAGGAGGATTGGGGAAGCTTTTCAAAGTTTACGAGGCAGGACACACTTGATCACGGGCGAGCACTATTCAAAGAAATCCAAAGCATCCGAATCAATTAGGGTAATAAGTTCTTAAGATTTTTGAAAAACGGGCTGTTCGGGGAATTATCTTGGATTTATTTCGAGTAATTCAGGTAAAACAAAAGGGATTTCGAGTTACCCAATTACCTGAATTGTGTATATATTTTTACTTATGTACTTATTTATTTATAAAATCTTAAAGTTAACGGGCTTGTAATTTTTATAACTCTACTATTGCTCAGTCAAGACTTCGAAAACTTGTGTACTATCATGCCTAATATTTTCTAGCTAATTGAAAATTTTGGAGTAAAGTTGGGAATTTGTTCTTGAATAATTTAAGAGATGCTTTGAAATGGCAATATTTTCTTCGAATTTATCGAATGCCTACCCTCATCTTGACCGCCTCCTGAATTCTTCCATGGTCATGACGGCCGACGGGCAAAGAGAGAGTATTTCTTGATCACAGGTAACCCGCTCGAGTTACAAAGAGGGATTTACACATACAATAACGTTTGTCTAAAGCGTTTTTCTAATAGCCGAGTCAATTCTATTTTTTCTTTTCAATTTTGTTAGTTCGAGGAACTTGCTTTCTCAAGCAAGTCCATATTTTTCCTTGTGTGATTATGGAGCGTGTATGCTGGATTTCCACGAGAGCAAAGGCAACTCCAATCTGTCATCAACTTACCCTTCTGGTGAAGAATCGTCGAGACTAGGGCAGCATGATAAGTCGAACAAAAGGAACCCAAAAGGGGAGGGCTCGAACATCCTGTATAATTGTTTCCATTCCAAAGTTTTTCTTTTTACATTCCGGTCAAAAAAGCCGTGCTCTCTATAAAGCAAGGCATGGCCACTACGCCTCCGTACCTTAATTGAAGAGAATATCTTTTTTATTGTTGAAAAAAAAAAGAGAGGGTCTAAATCATTTGCCAAACACTGCCAAACCCTAGCTGCCACTAAATCGTTTTTATCCTCTTATTAGTCAAGAAGGGTAATCATGAATTGAAATCGAAGTCCAAACTTATCTCACTGTACAAGCTAAGGCTGCTGGTTTCCACAAAAGCTTCAAACTTTTGATTTTTTTTTAAAAACTAGCATAGTATTTAAAAAACTAGATAAAATAGCTGGGTTGAAAGAAATTGAGAGACTTGAAATATGTTGGGAAAATAAAATAAAATAAAAATACAAGAAGAACATTTAAATTAAAAGAAGTGGCACACAGCATTGCATGGGTTGCTTGGCAAGTAAAACTGTAAATCAATTGCTTTCATTACCTGCAGAAGGCAAGCAAAAGCAACCAGACATATGAACAACATCACACTGTTTTCAAATAGTGGTTTTCTTGCATAATTGGGCAAAGGAGGTATTCCATCAATTCACTCCAGTTTTTTCCAACAAAAATAAATAAATATATATAATAAAAATTCAACCTATAAAAACAAAATTAAAGACACCAAACCCTATTTCCCAACAGGGAATAAAGATGACGCCAAAAACAAACAACAATATCACTGCAATCCAGTTGCTATGATGATGACATCTGTCCCAATTAGCGCTCACAATGAAGACAAAACCACTTGGGTAAAAGGGCATTCCTACTTATATCACTATCAACTTACACGCTCTCTCCAAAAACAATCACGATCTTAACAACAGAAACCGATACTCGTGCTGGCCGTACGGACACATTCACGGCCGACGGTTCCTTGTTCTTACAAACTCCGGCGACAAGAAAATAAATTAGCAGAAAATTGGGAGAATTTAAGGTTATAATCTATTGATTAAAGAGTTCAATAAAAAGAGTGATACAGTGTTTTTCAACAAACAACAGGAAAGAAACAGAGTTTCCCTCACTGTTGCTAAAAAAGAGATCTGCCAATACGTATTCACATACGTGAAAAAGAAAAAGAAAAAACTAACAGATCACATAATTAACCTCTCTCTTTTTTTGCGGGTCTTTTTCTAATCTTCTCTAATATAAAAATAAAAAAAGGCCAAAATTTTTTCTAAAAAATCATGCAATCTCCGGTGGGGGAGGAAGGTTAAGATCAAGATCAACAGATCTTCTCGGAGTCTTGACATCTTGATGGTTCAAATCAACGACAGAGGATGAATCAGAATCACTCAAGACCCCACCGCAAGAAAAAACCACCGGCTGGTTAGGATGATGATGATACCCATGATCGAAAACCATCCTTCGGTACTGACTCTTCATCAATGCATCAAAATAAACCACCTGTTGATGATTCATCGCCATCGGCTGAAACGGCAATCTAACGGTGGATACAGCGGGACCAAGATTAAGATCCAACGGTGCATCACTGCTACAAAACTCCACGGTACTACTTTGACTGGGACTCTGATTATTATTACCACCACCAACACCACCACCACTGTTATTCTTGCTGGCAGCTTTCTTGTTGTTGTCGATAGAGAGAACGTTTTTCTTAACGTTCTCGCATGATGGATATGGAAAGTTAGTCTTTGCCTTAGAGCCACGGAACTCACGTGCGGCAGTATCGTAGGCACGTGCAGCTTCCTCCGCCGTGTCGAAAGTGCCAAGCCAAACCCGGCTCTTCTTACTCGGGTCTCTTATCTCGGCAGCGTACCTTCCCCACGGCCTCTTTCTCACTCCTCTAAAATGCACTTCCTTGCCTCCTCCTCCACCACCACCAACTCCGCCTCCGCTAGCTTTAACGGCAGCAGTCTTCTCTCTAGGCGCCATAATTAAAGAAAAAACCTTCTTGTAGCTTTTACTTTTTGAAAAAGGAAGCGAGCATGAAAAAGAGAGAGGAGGGGGGGTGGTTTTATACAGAGAAGGAGATGGTGGGGGAGTAAATGGGAAGGCAAGGGGGGCGTGGACGGTCAACGATGGATTTGACTGTGAGAGCTGGGGCGGCTATAGATTAGCTAGAAGAGTGTGGGTAAAGAAGAATAATAAAGTGGTGTCCGAATTACATGGCATGTGGGATGACTAGAGAGCAAGACCGTGAAGAGAGAGGGTATTTATGGTATATTATATTATTATACGGTACCATGTTGTATCATTCTTATCAGCATCTAACGGCTGTAAATTCACTGTAGATTGCGTGCGGTGGATTCATACCATTCCCACATTGCTCCACTGGCGCGTGCACTCATGATTTTTGCAAGGGGCGCCCCCACAAA
>Ga0325405_1007982_pt1 | contig 10577 bp, 7 predicted proteins | sample PopdelMetagenome_21_FD_205663 | JGI IMG/M metagenome (GOLD analysis project Ga0325405, IMG submission 205663) | Populus deltoides microbial communities from Bellville, Georgia, United States - Xylem-Control-R2 | ecosystem: Host-associated > Plants > Phyllosphere > Stem > Wood/Secondary xylem...
AATGTATAATTTTTAATCCAGTTGATGGACTGGGTTAAAATTTTTTCAGCATATTCTACACATCTAATTTTATAATGAAATATTGTTGAGTATTAAAAATATTGTTTCAGATTTTTTTTTCTACTTATTTTTGAATTTTTTTCTAGGTGGTCGATTTAAGTTGTCCATCTAAACAATTTGTATGTTATTTTTCATAAGAGATTATTCAAAAAAACAAATTAAGAATTATTGATATTTAGAATTTATTAAACTTAGAGTTTATGATTTGGTAAATTAACTAAATTGATTTAAGTAAATTTGAATTGATGGTTGTCTCAACATTAAAAAAAAAAAATATCATCTTGGTTTTTTTTTTTAAAGTCAAACTATATTCTTATAGTTAATTCAAGTTGTATTTGAAACTACAAAGTCAATCATGTTATATTTAGTTAATCCCTATATAATTTATTTTTTTTTAATAAAAAATACAACACTTAAATATTTTTTTTGATGTTCAATGAAAATTTAATCTAACCTAGTGTAGCATGAATAATTATTTAGTGAAATGATATAATGCATGCTTACGTGGAAGGCAATGGATGGTTATAAGTTAGGTCAAAATCATTTCAATTCAATATTGCAATTTTCAAACCAGATTATCTATCAAGTTATTCTTTATATATATAAATTTTCAAGTCTGAATTATTGTGAAAGAATTATTATAATGCTATTTATTGTTTCTCCATTAAAAATACGTTAAAATACTATTTTTATTTAATCTTTTCAAATATACATCGGATCCCTGGGCCATCACGGTGAAAATGGATAGCACAGATTGGGGGTCCTAAACCATTCAAATTTCTAACTTGTTGGTGGTTGCGACCAGATTTCAGGGTAGTCATACAGAACTTATGGTCTTCAGCTATAAACAATGTTTCTGGTTCGGACAGAATGGCGAAAGTTATTCTCTAGCTAGAAGGGGTCTGACACGTGAAGAGTCTGTGGAACACCTCCTCAGAGGCATTGGAAAATTTGGGCAAAATTCATAGACTAGTGGGGTTTATACTGGTGTTGTCCTTGAAGTCCATCATATTTTTCCAGCAATGGGAAGTTCTTGTTCGTGGGAAATCTCAGAGGAAGTATGGTTCATGCTGTTTTTTTGCTATTGTTTGGTCACTATGGCTCATTCGTAATGATCTGATTTTTAAACAAAAAGAGACAAACTATGACTCCTTATTTCTCTTTGCCTAGATCTCCCATATAATGCCTTGGATATGCTTATTTCTGCTGATGGACTGATCTTAAGAATGTTAGGCCTATTATTACGTGGTCTCCTTCTGCTTCTCATGAGCTGAAATGGATCTTCAATTACTGGGGGTGTTCTTCGATATCGCAAGGGAGTGGTACAATATATGTTTTCTCTGTCAGTTGGGCTTAAAGAATCAAATAAAGTGAACTGCTTGTACTGATGAAAGCTTTGGAATTGACTCAGTGTATTTTTGGTGGATCTTCGATCATTTCTCATTGGATCGAGGACCTACATGACGATTTGGTTGAGCAGGATGAGATGATTGCGAAACTTTAGACTGATTATCAAAGTTCGAACTATCATCAATGATATGATGACTATAACCACTATCTCCTTTGTGTTCTACATTCATGCAGGAGTAGAATTTTCATTTGTAGTGATCAATAAACTTGTTAGAGAATAATATAAATCATATCCTGAGACCTCACCTAACAGCTTAACCTATTGGGTTGAGGTGATTCTTTGACATGGTATCAGAGCCTTGATGACCAAGTGGTCTCTAGTTTGAATCTCACCATCCATATTTATTTGATAAAAATTAAGCACAAAGGTAATGTGGACCTGTGCAAGTTTCAAGTCCAAAGGGCTTTCACTTGAGTGGGTGTGTTAGAGAATAATATAAATCATATCCTGTGACCTCACATAACAGCTTAAGCTATTGAGTTGAGATGGTTCATTTGACAAAACTTATTCCCATTCTATTATGGAATGTGATGTAATATAGGAAATATTGTATTTTCCTGTATATATTTATCCTACACAGTACACTACACAGTAACTATTGTATGTTGCCCTAGTTATATATATAGAAGAGATGGCTACAGATTATGTATGCTCTTCAATCAATTACAGCTTATGCTTCAACTTGGTATCAGAGCCGAAAACATCTAAACATATTCTTTTCTCCCTAATCAGCACAACCTTCTCTTTTCTGCAAAGTAATTGCTGCAGCACGTTTATTCTCTCCCCAATAGGCACAACCTTCTCTTGTCTGTAAAATAATTGTTGGAGGATGTTTATTTTCTCCTTAATCTTCCAGCAGTTTCTATCCAACTTCTCTAACCTCTCTAATGGATTCCTCTGCTGCTATTGCAGCTGGCATCAATGACAGTATGCCTGCTACTGCTACCTCATCCTCCCTTATAGCTCCTGCTTCTGCCAGTTTGTCTATTCCTGTACCCTTATCTATCTCTGCAGCCCCTACAGCACCACCAACCATCATTCCTCTTTCAAACACACAACATGTCATAAACCTCAAACTTACCAACACAAATTATCTATTTTGGCGTATGCAGATGAAGCCATATTTGATTGGTCAAGGTGTGTTTTTCTTTATTGATGGCTAAACGATGTGTCCCTCTCCGCACAGTGATGTTTCTGTTACTTCACCTGCCTTCAGTTCTGGTTTTCCCCTACCTTCTTGACATAGAAACAACAAGATCAACTCATCCTCAGTGCACTCCTCTCCTCTCTATCTACAGACGTTCTTCACCTTGTAGTGGATTGTCCAACATCTGCTAGTGTATGGAGCACGCTAGAACGTGCTCTTGCGTCTCCATCCAACTCTAGAGTCATGCAATTGCATGGCTACCTTCAAGACCTTCGTCAAGGTGATGATACCATCACCACCTATCTGCAGAAGGCTAAAGGATTATTTGATGAGCTAGCTGCCGCAGGACGTCCCATCTCCCTCACCGACTTTAACCTATATGTGTTTAGGGGCCTTCGCAATGAATTTCATGACTTGGTTACTAGTCTATCTACAAAATCTGATCCTCTACCATATTCTGAGTTGCATAGTCATTTATCTACTCATGAGTTTTTACACAGGAGCTCCCTTCATCCTCTGCCTATGGCTGCACCGTTGCTACCAACACCTGTGCATTCCCTTTCTGCCTTTGCTGCTCAATGTTCTTTTTCTGGTTTTAATGGCAGCAGCTCATCCTTTCAACGGGGAAGAGGTAGACGCAATGGGTGGAGGAATATGCGCTCTCCAACTCAGTATGGTGCTCCGGCTGTCAGAGGTCACAACAGCAGCTTCCAGCAGCAACAGCGTGGGCATTGGTAGCAGAATCGTCCAGATTGGCAGCAAAACAGAACCAGTAATGTTGGTCAGTGGCAGCGATAGATTAAGTGCCAACTTTGCAATATATTTGGGCACTCCGCACAACAATGCTCCCAGCTTGTGCAACATGGTAATCACGCCTCTGCCAACTTCTCATTCAGTGACGCGTCCATATAAAATTCTGCCACTTGGTTTCCTGACACCGGCGCCAATCAACATGTTACTCCAGATATTACTGGTATGACACACGCAGAACCTTATCTCGGTAATGATCAATTGCATGTTGGTGATGGTAAGGGAGTTGTCATATCTAATACAACCTATAAAATTTTACGTACTCCTAAACGAGTTTTTACGTTGTCTAATGTCTTGCATGTTCCAAAAATTAAAAAAAAAAACTTCTATCTGTTCAACAATTCTGTCGTGAAAACTGTGTTTTCTTTGAATTTCACTCTTCTGTTTTCTATGTTAAGGATCTCATCACCAAGGAGGTTCTACTTTCCGGTCAGAGTAAGGATGACCTTTATGTCCTTTCAGAAAATTCTGCCACGTCTATGCCCCAAGCTTTTTTGTCTGCTAGTTTATCCACCTCTGCTGATATTTGGCATCGTCGACTTGGTCACCCAAGCTCCCGGGTTCTGAGTTTCATAGCATCAAATAAAAAGGTAACTTGTACATCTTGTCCTTTAAATTTTCAGTGTCCAGCATGTCCGTTAGGAAAATCATCACGTTTGTCATTAGGATCTATAGGTCACAAAACATCTGCTCCTCTTGAACTTGTTTTTAGTGATGTTTGGGGCCCTGCTCCTATTTTATCTTCTGATGGTTTCCGCTATTTTGTGATTTTTGTTGATGCGCACACAAAATTTATTTGGTTTTATCCTCTTAGTGCCAAATTTGATGTATTTAATGTGTTTCATCAATTTCAAGTTCTGGTTGAACGACAATTCTCTTGCAAAATCAAATCAGTAGAAACTGACTGGGGTAATGAATATTGTAAATTAAATTCTTTCTTCAAAACTGTTGGTATTCACCATCGTATCATATGTCCACATACACATGAGCAAAATGATACTGTTGAGCGCCGTCACCATCATATTGTTGAAACTGGTCTTACTCTGCTTAGTCACTGTAAAGCACCTCTAAAGTTCTGGAATTATGCATGTAAAACCTCTGTTGATCTTATTAATCATATGCCGACATCGGTCTTACGAAACAAATCTCCATTTGAAACTCTATTTCTTCAACCACCTGACTATGGTTTCCTGTGTACTTTTGGATGTCTCTGCTTTCCGTTTCTCCGACCATATAATGCTCATAAGTTAGACTATCGCTCTACTCCTTGTGTGTTTCTAGGATATAGTTCATGTCATCTAGGTTACCGTTATCTTGATTTGTCTTCTGATTGTATTTACATCTCCCGTCATGTTCGTTTCCATGAAAATTCCTTTCCATTTATTGAGTCTACTCATGTTCCTGCCACAACCAATTCTAACCCACAGCCGGCCCCTATCTCCTACCTTCCTGCCTTAACATCTTTCCCATCATCCAACCCACCACAAACACCAATCCTTTCCCCACACACCTCGGTCCCCTTACCACCATCTGCAACCATGTCTCTTGATCATTTTGCAGGTTCAGGTTCTTCTGTTGCGGACATCACAGCTACTGCATCTCCCCCTTTTGCTACGCCACCGGCATCTCCCTCACAGGTTCCTGCCTCTTCTTCCTAGGTCCCTGCAGAGTCACCGCCAGGCCTAGATCTCTGTATTGATCTTTCCAGCTACTCCATTCCACAGCAGTCACCGCCCATCAGGTCTCCTGACTCTCCTGTTGCAGTTGCTTCTCGACAGCATCCCATGGTGCTTCGTCCCCGCCAGCATAAGTCTTTCAATGTGAGCTCAGTGTCTGCATCTTCAATGCCTCCCAACTCATGGGTAATTTATTCATCTGCTCATGAACCTGTGTCTTTCAGAGAAGCTGATCGTTTTCTATGTTGGCATTCTGCTATGGAATCTGAGATTACTGCTTTACATGCCAACGACACTTGGTCCTTGGTTCCTCATGACCCTTCTATGAATGTTGTTGGTTGCCGATGTGTTTACAAAATTAAACGTCGAGCTGATGGCACTGTTGAACGCTACAAAGCGCGTTTGGTTGCACGAGGCTTCTCTCAACAAGAAGGTATTGACTACTCAGAAGCCTTCAGCCCGGTTGTCAAACCGACCACTGTCTGCCTAGTCCTGGCCATTGCCGTCTCTAATTATTGGCAGATTCGCCAACTTGATGTTCATAATGCATTTCTCAATGGTTCACTACAGGAGGTTGTCTATATGCAGCAACCCACGGGATTTGTCGACCCTGCTCTGCCAACTCATGTGTGTCGTCTTCACAAGTCTCTGTATGGTTTAAAACAAGCCCCACGGGCTTGGTACAAACGACTGAGTGACTTTCTTCTGTCGGTTGGCTTCCGCGCTTCAAAGGTTGATACTTCCTTATTTATTTTGAAAGTGAATCATGATATCTGTTATTTGCTTGTCTATGTGGATGATATTCTGCTCACTGGTAGTAACTCCAGTTTGCTTCAAAGCCTTATTACCCTGCTCAGTTCAGAATTCAAACTCCGAGATCTGGGTTCTGCTCACTATTTCTTAGGGATTGAGGTTACTCCCACCAGCATGGGTCTCATGCTTACTCAACACAAATATGCTCTTAACATTCTGAGTCGTGCTGATATGTCCACCTGTAAGCCTGTTGATACACCAGTTTCTGCCTCCAAGAATGGACTCCTGCCTAGTGAGCCATTCTCGGACTCCACTCGTTTTCAACAAATTGTTGATGCCCTTCAATATCTCATATTTACCAGACCTGACATATGTTATGCTGTTAATAAGGTATGTCAGTTTATGCATGCCCTTACTGAGAGTCACTAGGCGGCTGTCAAACGTATACTACGATACGTAAAGGGTACGTCCTCCTTTGGTCTTCATCTTACTCATGGTTCCTCATTATCCCTTTATGGTTTTACTGATGTTGATTGGGCGGGAAGCATCGATGATTGGAAGTCTATAGGTGGTTACATTGTTTTTTACGGCACTACTCCCATTTCATGGAAATCTGGCAAGCAACGCACTGTTGCTTGCTTTTCCACAGAAGCAGAATATAAGGCATTAGCTGATGCTGCTGAGGTTCTTTGGCTTCGTTATCTTCTAACAGATTTGTGTTTTTCTCCCAGTTCTGCCACCACCATTTGGTGTGACAATTTGGGTGCTACATATTTGTCTGTTAATCCTGTCTTCCATGCACGCACAAAACATGTTGAAGTTGATTATCACTTTGTTCGTGATCGAGTAGCTAAAAAGGAGATACAGATTCGCTTCATACCTTCCCAAAACCAATTAGCTGATGTTCTTACTAAACCGCTTCCCCACTCTGCTTTTGCTTCCTTACGGTCCAAGCTTCATGTGGTTTCCCCACCTTCAACTTGAGGGGGTGTATTATGGAATGTGATGTAATATAGGAAATATTGTATTTTCCTGTATATATTTATCCTACGCAGTACACTACACAGTAAGTATTGTATGTTGCCCTAGTTATATATATAGAAGAGATGGCTACAAATTATGTATGCCCTTCAATCAATTACAACTTATGCTTCAACTCATTCCATTATCCTTTTTTTTTTTATCTCCATCATCTTGCTATATTATTTTTGTCATAATTTAATTTTTGAATCTTTTTAAATAAAATAAATAAATTAAAAATAAATAAATGAAAAATAATTTTGAGAATTGGGTCAAAACAATACAAGTTAAAAGTTTACAAGTCTTAGATAAGTTGGTAGAAAAAAACATCATTTGATAAGAGAACTTGTAAGAAACAAGTATAGAAATTAATTGTGAGGAGAAAAGGAGCTAGTGAGGGCCTGGCGGTATGCAAGGAGGAAGGGGCTGGAAATCTTCAACTAATTAAGAAGTGAAATTCAGATTATCCTCAAGTAAGGAGTCTTAAACTCAATTTTTTGTATTAGCTTAAATTTGGTTTGAAATTGTGCAATTTTCTTGAATTAAAATTAGGGTTATTGAACATAATTTGGGGAAAATATAAAATTATCTAGAATTGGATCAATTAGAGTGTTGTAGTTGGTTACCTTGGATGTGAAATTATGTGAGAACAATAAAGAAAAATCAATGGGTAAAGTATACAAGATGGTCGGCCACTAGGAGAGTGAATGAGAAGGGTAGAGCTTGTGATTTTCTTTATTAAATTGCTTATGATATGCAGTCCTCGTGCTAATTCCATACGAATCAGTACTGAGAAGCATGTGCCCATCATTCCAGCAATGGCACCGAAGATGAAATAGAGGGTCCCTTTATCCTTGTGGTTAGTGGAGAACAACCATCGAACCAGATTTCTCATCCAATTGAAATTCTTTCTTGATGCTTCGCTCGACACCGGGGCCTGGCGCGACGACTTTTCGATGCAGGCTACAGGAAAGTCCCGAACTCCTGCTGTAAGGCTCGGCTTCTTTTTCCGCGGAAAGTCTAGAAGGTGGTTTAAGGTACGAGAAAAAAGTAGAAATGCCCTATTCTCCAGGCATCCACTTGGGGTTTGTGCAAATCCTTACGCGGTAAACCAACAGCCGCGGATTCAGCCCTATTCTCTATGCATTATCAGTAGCATCGACTGCTTCAAAATTCATCATATGGGCTCCTTCAGGAATTGGAAAAGCCTCAAGGGCATGGGTTGGAACTGAAAGAGCATGGCTTATATGGGTTGGTTTTAGTTTCATGGTGAAGAGATGTACTTGTTCCATTCTTTTTCAAGAGATGAAGAGTTTTTATGGGGAGAGAAGGGTAGGGTGGGAGCAGAGATTAGCTAATATAAACTAAGAATCAAACTCAGAGAATGAGAGAGGGGGGGGGGGGGGGGATGCTTTATGCTTTATATATATATATTACGTGGGCATGACCTCGTATAAACTGTACTCTCTTTATTGAATGTTAGTTAGAGAGTGTTTTATCCCGCCATCACAGTATAGGTGAAGATGGGATATACAGAGATAGTGAAGATGGGATTTGAGAAAAAAAAAAAAAAGAGTTTAACCAATAATTAGAGTGCAATTTATTCCTAGCTAATAAATTTGGGATTGAAATCATTTTATATTATCTTTATCTCAGTCATTAATTAATAATAAACATATGGTATGCGATTATTATTATCATTAATTAAACAAAAAGATGAAAATTTAGGAACATAGCTCCAAAAATTATAATTTAACCCTAATTTAATGTAAACACAAAACCTGACAATATAAAATTAATTAAATTGAATTATTCAAAAAATCTTTTGAAGGGAAACCAACTTAAAAATCGTTAAATTGTCAGGATATTTCCAAATTACATTTCTCATTATCTGTTTGTTTCTTCGAGTATAATTTTCCCTTTCAGACACACCTTTATCTCAAACACATACTAAAGAATTCAGGGAAGTCCACCCAAACAGTAGCCACCATCCTTACCACTAAACTGATTTCCGACTCCCCACTTCTTATCTGCAAAAACAATTTACTTACAATCACAATTCAGGGAAGTCCACCCAAACAAAATACTTGCTGGACTAGGAACTCACCACTTTTCCAGGAATATTTGAGCTAGGTTTTAAACTTTCAAAGCAAATTGTTAGGCGAGATGTAATGTATAATTTATATTATTTTGTAATATAGATTTTAAATCTTGTCTCAACCTCTATGAAGGCTCTTTACCATCTACATTTAAATTGGCATAATTTTCAATCCTGTATGTGTGCTTTATTGGAGGCAATCCTTCATTTGAGGTCCAAGTAGTTTTTTATCATGATAAATTTTATTAAATAAAATATTTTCTATTTATAAATTCATTAAATCAAAGGATACTCTACAAATCTCCATGGCGCCCGAATAAATCAAGTATTTGTTTACCTACTAGCAACTCCGAATCCATGAAGATGAGAGTCCCTCCACACCCACCTCCATTCAAATAAATGGAAGCAGATTTTCATGGAAAAGGGCACCATTACCATCTTTATTTATTTTAATTAGCAATAATAGTTATTTTGCATATTAAATCATATTTTGTGGAATTTGGATAGGGCACGAGATCAGGCACACATACATTAAGAAGAAAAGGAAAGAAACTTGGAAACCAAACAAGATACTGATTACTTGAGTACTTGGAAATTAACCAACAGTAGCTACAAGGCTAGATTAACAAAGTCCCAGTGGAGTGGAAAGGACTCTTTTCGTGCCAACAGCTTATATGTCGAACTCTTCAAAGACCATATAGGGGAAGATCCTCGACATCGACCCAAACATCTTGCCCCATCAAGGTCATCACTTTGCGTTGAGCTCTAACCGTGTACCTCCTGAGCATGTCATTAGCTTCATCTCTCTCCATGAAGAAGACAACCCTGTCTTCGGGAGCAAGGCCTTTCTGCTCTACAAAACGATGCCAAGAAGAGCGTAGAAGAACGGGTTTTGGGTAAGCTCCAGTCATACGGGTTGAGAGACAAAACCTCCATGCATTATCAGTAGCATCGTCTGCTTCAAAATTCATCATATGGGCTCCTTCAGGAATTGGAAAAGCCTCAAGGGCATGGGTTGGAATTGAAAGAGCATGGCTTATGTGGGATGGTTTTAGTTTCTTCGTGAAGAGATGTACTGGTTCCATTCTTTTTCAGGAGATACAAGAGTTTCTGTGAAGAGAGAAGGCTAGTGTTGGAGCAGAGATTAGCTCTATTGCCTTATAATCTAAATGGCTTTTTTCAAGATTGCGTGAATGGTTTGTCTGTAACTAACCTTTAAGAGATGTACAGTGGAGTTACTTTTGAAAAGTTAAAGTTGAGTTTCAAAAATATTTTTAATTTTTTTTATTAATTTTAAATCAATATGTTTTTAATTTATTTGAGCTGGTATTAAAAGTAATTTTAAAAAAATATTTATAAAACAACCGTAGTAAACAAGCTCAGTGTTTAAAAACATAATTAGTGTTTAATCCCGCCATCACAGTATAGGTGAAGATGGGATACAGAGATAGTGAAGATGAGATTTGAGAAAAAAAAAAAAAAGAGTTTAACCAATAATTAGAGTGCAATTATTCCTAGCTAATAAATTTGGGATTGAAATCATTTTATATTATCTTTATCTCAGTCATTAATTAATAATAAACATATGGTATGCGATTATTA
>Ga0325405_1007983_pt1 | contig 10577 bp, 4 predicted proteins | sample PopdelMetagenome_21_FD_205663 | JGI IMG/M metagenome (GOLD analysis project Ga0325405, IMG submission 205663) | Populus deltoides microbial communities from Bellville, Georgia, United States - Xylem-Control-R2 | ecosystem: Host-associated > Plants > Phyllosphere > Stem > Wood/Secondary xylem...
AAAAAATCTCAACCTTTTGGTGTCCCATTTTTTTTGTTTTTCGTGGTCTTTTGGGAAGTTTCTGGATGGAATTGGAATGAGTGGCTTTATTGTTTGGTGTTGTTTTGGTGGTGGATTTTGGTCTGGATGCTAAATCGATCATGTGGATGCTGTGGTGTTAGATAGGTCGGTTCTTTTGTTTGGATTGGATGCTAAATCTTGGATGTTTATTTATTTCTAAACAGTGCAAATCTTACTCAACTAATTTAAGTAGTATTGAATTCTGTCGTTGGAGTTTCTTTGGTTTCATCAATATTTCGCTAAAGAAAATCATAGAAGGTCCAAAGAAGGAGAGGATCATGCTTGTTTAAATCCGAGCAATTCTGAGATGTAACTAAGTAGAGTATTAACTCAAGGCCCTCATTACTGATTGCTGCTATACATGGGAAGTAAGCAGATTGCATTAGCATGCCTCTCATAAAAAAGGCAGTGGGTTTCTTGCATCTGTCTGTGTCAGAACTGAACTGAGTTTCTGCAGCATATCAACTTCATGGATACTTACGACTGGCTTGGCAATGAAGTTGAAACTCCGTTTCAACCTCATTAAAATGCTTTTTGTTGCACCCAAAAACAAACGGGCACTTGTTTTTTCTATACAGAATAGATAAACCCTCCGTGCTAGGATATTGCGTGTAGCATACGCAGGCAGATCATTTACTTTGGTAATTATTATAACTGGAAGGTCACATTCGGGTAAAAACCATTGCAAAACTCTGGTTGTTTCTGGAAGGCTTCTTTATACTGACCAACCTCATGAACTTGCAATTCATTTTGGTCACCTTCATTGGGCACTCAAGTTATGCAGTTATTTAGTTCGGGTGCATGGAGAACTAAGAAACTCAGTTTATTGCTTACTAGTTTAGTTCTTAGTTGGCTATGGTATCTACTTGCTTGAAAGGGATATTAGATTCCTGGGAATAGGCTCTTTTTCAGCATTATCTTTTCTGTCAACGAAGGCAGAAGAGATGCACACTTCTGCTGCGGCATCGATGTAGAAAGTGTTATCATGATTGCCTTTAGAAGGAAGAGAGGAGGAAACATAAAGTGGAATTTGTACGCATTTGCTCATATAAAATGGAGTGAACTTCCTATTGTGTATGGGTAATTATTTAGTTGTGTTTTCCAAGAAGTAGCGGATAGATTCTTTTGACGTTTTAAAACTATGTTTAAATTATTAATATTTCTTTGCTTGCCTGCTTGTAGTCTATACGATGGAGATGGTCTGTAACTTTGAGTTCACAAACCAAGCATCTACTTGATTGCCAGCCATTCCATGGAGTCTTTCATTATTGCATCATAACTATTCATTACAGTGTCATTACTTATTAATGCGTGGGCAGTGGATAGATGGTAGCTCAGGATTAGGCTAAAGCAATTTCCCTTGTAGATCTATCCAGTTTACATCTCTAAATTCAGTTTTTTCCCTACTCTTTATTTGTGGAAAGTGTTAAATTCCAAAGGCTTAATCTTGTTCGGTATAATGCTTCTTTGTGTCTGATGGTATGGATTTTCCCTAGCTCAGAAGTTGGTCCCTAGCCATCACTAAGTTAGGATTCTTTCTTTTATCTATCCTCCTTGCAGGTCCATCCAGTTTCAATCCCTAAATTCAGTTTTTCCCAACTCTTAATTTGTGGAAATTTTTTAGTTCCAAAGGCTTAATCTTGTTCGTTATCAAGCTTCTTTGTGTCCAATGGTATAGATTTACTATAGAAACAGAAGTTGATGCCTCAGTTATCACTGAGTTCGGGATTGTATTTGTCAAAGCTTCGCTGCTTTGCAACTTTAAGAAAGCAACTGGTGAATAACTAAATCCAGGTTTTCTGGGTGAGTTAAGGAGGGTGTTTCTCAATGTTACATGCTCGACACACTCAAAAGGTATGGAGAGGATGAATTAACAGGTTGATTTCTGAAAGTGTGGTGCAATGTTTTCAGAAGCTTGGAAAATTCCGTCTGCTTGAACTGAAAGATTTTCAATTGGCAAAGTGAAAACCATTTTTGTGGGTTAATCGGGGAGGAGAGGGGCAAGATGGGTCTGGCTTCCCATGTAAAGTGATGAGACAGTCTGGGGTGGCTATTAGATGGAATTTTCTAATCAGGCGATTGCTGATCCTTGTAGTTGTCACAAATCATCCTCGAAATTGTTTCTGTTGCCACAGTAACTGGGTTATGTGACCTTAATTGATTTGATCAGATTGAAAACTGTTCTGTAGCCTAGTCAATTATGCAATTTAACTTTTCTTGCTGTTGCTAAGGATCCCTGCTTTTCACGTTACTGGTTTTGCATGCTAGACTAATGTTACTTCCTTTCTCTTTATCTTCTTACCTTTTTTTTATTTATCTTTTTCTATTTTTCCCCATGGGATACAGTCAAATGGCCGTTAAGTGAGTTAATTGCATGTAGTTGACAGAGTTTCTTTGTGATCCTATAGCAATCGTACAACTTCAATGCCTCCGTAACCGATACAATGATACTGGAAATTTGTAATTAATCTTGAAATTACTGCAAGTAAAGGGAACGGGAAAATGGAGAAAAAGCAGATGGTTTTTGTCTTCTCATAATCTCTTGTGCATCAGGATCAAGCAGTGGTGGTGAAGCACGAAGTCCCACAAGTAACCAGTCTTTGCAGGAACGAGGCAGTCAAGAAGATTTAGATTCTTCTGGGACAAAGAAAAATGAAAATGCGTGCAGAGCCTCCAGTACAGAAATGGAGAATTTTTCCAAGAAGCTTGATTCTGCAGAAAATATAGGGAGGGAAATTGGGACCAATGCAATGGAAGATATGCCTTGTGTGTTTACAAAAGGAGATGGTCCTAATGGGAGAAGAGTGGATGGCATCCTGTACAAGTATGGCAAGGGAGAGGAAGTAAGGATCATGTGCGTCTGCCATGGCAGCTTTCTATCCCCCGCAGAGTTCGTGAAGCATGCAGGTGGCAGTGATGTTAATCACCCTCTTAGACACATAGTGATAAACTCTTCTGGTCCGTCCTTTGTGTAATGTAAGTCGGTGTTTATGTCATCCTCTAAAAGAGAAGTAGGGATGTGAAATAGGTAGAGAAAAATGAGAGAATTTTAGGAAATAGTTTGCTTTATTTATTTATTTATTGGGGGGCCTTGAAACGGAAACCGAATATGGCCCAACTACTTTTCATCTTCCAGGAGAGTGTTTGAAATGGTTTTTTGAGGCTGCATGTTATATTTATTTCCTAATTCCCCCATCTCATAAGCTGGGAGTGTATTTCCCTATTTCCTAAGCTGACAGTGTATGCACAAATGGATGAAGGGAAAACAAGGCTTGATAGTTCAGATCTGCACATGGGCTGTCGCCGTGCTATGCAGTATGCAGATGGGATAACCGATGAATATGTTCCTGCAATCGTCTTCATCAAAAAGAGAAAAGGGCAGGCCGCAGATTACCGATGTCTGTCATGGAAATCTAATTCGAAAAAGGGATCTCTTCTCCTCGAGATTTTTTAGCGGATCTCTCTTTCCAAAACCGAAGGCATTGTGTTTAAACTTAAGGCATTGTATTTAAACTTTTGCATGCAATCGCAAGATTCCTTACGGAAAGTGTGATGGTGTTTCAGCCGTGAAAATGTAAATATACTCTTGTATGGCACCTGCTGCATGACTAAGAAGATGTCTATTGGTCTTTCCCTGCCAAGTTAATCTGTAATGTTGAAAATAAATTCATGATATAATTGAAAAGGATGAAATGACAGAAAACGAAGCCAAAGCTATTCAGAAATCTGAATCTATTTGCCTTCCCTGAAACGAGAGCAGCAATCTGTATTAAAAATGATTGAAAGGACAGATATGACCATGCCACAACAAGAAGGGGGGAGGACAGCAAACACCAAAAGTCCGTAGCAGTCACTAGGAGTATGCAGCCACAAAATTATCGATGATTTCGGATAGATACATTTAAAAGTACACTTTCGATGGAATATTTGTTATTCTTGGAAACAACAATTTTCCTTAGCCTAAAACAAGACGGGTATTTAGACATGAATACACTCTAATGAAAACCACCACTTCGGTTCAATATGTTAAGAGGTGTTTTACAACTACGATTTTCTATTCTCATGTGATATCTTCTATGCTAGGATGTACAGACAGGCACCTTCCACCATCCTGATTAACGCTAGGAGGGTTGAATTCTCTTCAACCGTTGAACAACTTGCTTCATCGTAGGCCTGTTTGAGAGGCTGTCAACTGTACAAGTGACGGCCAAGTGCAGCATATCTACCAGATCATCATGCGGACCAGAATCCCATAGTCCTGTAGTGAAGACCTCCTTCGCTTGACCATGTCGCAATAGCATGCATGCCCAAGAAACAATATTAAAACCATTCTCATGTGAAGAAAATGAAGGATCCAACGGTTTCTTATCTGATATCAACTCAAGTAGCACCACACCATAGCTGTAAACATCAGCCTTCTCGGAGACACGACAGGTCATAGCATATTCCGGGGCAACATATCCAAATGTTCCTGCTACACCAGTTGTTGCATGGGTTTCAGAGGTTCCCAAAAGCCTAGATAATCCAAAGTCGGACAAGTAAGCATTGAAGTCATTATCCAGCAATATGTTATTTGGCTTGACATCACGGTGCAGAACACGAGGAGCACATTGATCATGAAGATAAGAAAGCGCCCGGGCTACATCCAAAGCAATCTTGTGAAGAATCTTCCAACTAACCTCCCTTGTCGATCTCTCTTTAATGAAATCTTCCAAATTACCTCCTGGCAAGTAATTATATATGAGGAACATCTCTGTTTCGCTGGCATGGTATCCTATCAAAGTAACAAGATTGGGATGCTTCACCCTCCCAAGGGCCTTTATCTCAGCATCAAATTGTTGAACACCTTGAAACCTTCCAACAGCAAGCTTCTTTATGGCCACCAGGCTTCCTGATGAAATTTCAGCCTTGTAAGTGGCACCAAACCCTCCATTCCCAATGCAATTGATCGAGTTGAAATTCCCTGTCGCTTGTACAATATTCTCATATAATAATGGAACACCAATGTCAACAAATGTGGTAATTTCCTTGGGTTCGGAGACCTGAACCCTGGCCATTGGGATCCGTTTTCTTGTGTAAAAGAAGAGAACAACCAAAGCTAGAAGAACAGAAACAATGGCTGATGCAGATGCTATGGATGCAATCTCAATTGAATTAAACCCAGATTTAGACCCTGGTGAAGAAGTAGCATTGCTGTCTGTCGAATCAGATGGAGCAGATTGGAGGAATCTATGGCATGGGTTAGGATATGGATTTCCAGTAGCATTGCCGCAATTTGCCACTTTACGAATCAAGGGGAATGGCCCAGACAGGTTATTTAAGGAGACATTAACTGTAGATAGTGATGCTGCCTTAGATAAACCAGAGGGAATCTGTCCTGAGAAACTGTTGTTGTCAAGCAAAAGAACAGTTAGGTTTTTCAAAAGCACAATGTCCTGTGGAATCTCCCCGGACAGGGAGTTTGAAGAAAGATTTAACACTTCAAGAGAACGTAACCTCCCCAAGCCAGAAGGGATGGCACCAGTCAGGTTGTTGCCAGACAAGGAAATGTGCTTCAAGTACTTCAATCGATAGAGTCTTGCTGGAATTTGACCCCACAGTCTGTTACCACTGAAGTCAAGGGTGATGAGGGATCTCAAATTCCCAAGACTGGGAGGAATATACCCTGAAATCTCATTGTCAGAGGCATCCAAAAATCTAAGAGATCTGCACATTGCACCAATATTCAATGGAATAGGACCTAATAATTTGTTTTTGCTAACATCAGCAATCATTCCATTTAATTCACCGCACTTTCTAAATAAGCTTCCAGGAAACGATCCGGTGAGCGTGTTCCCAGCAGCAAGAAAGGCATAATCAATCTGCTTCCCATATCTCTCTGGAATAACTGGGAGCCAACGGATTTGACCGGTAAAGTTGTTTCCACCAAAATTGTGAATCACAGCTAAACTAGCAGGAGCAAAAGGCAAACGGCTTGCAACGCGAGTTTCATGTGAGAAGAATGGTACATATCCTGATAATGGGTCGTCAACTTGGACAGGATCTGAGTTCAAGGAGGGGGAACACACGTTATAATCAAATCTGGGGATGGGGCCTGATAAGAGGTTGTGACTGACATCAAATACTGTCATACAAGGAACTGGAAGATTCCTATCAAGCTCCCCCCTTAACCTATTTGAGCTCAAATCAAGGTGATGCAGCTTCTTGCATCTCTCAAAAGCTCCCTTTATTTGTCCATAGAAACCGTTCTGAGCTAAGTTCACCATCTCCAAGCTCTCACAGTCACCCCAACTGGTTGGAAGCTTCCCTTTCAGAGTTGCCCTAGGTGCCCAAAGTATTCTCAGCTTTGGAAGGGCTGCGACCTCTGCAGGAAGAGATCCTACAAAATGATTATACTCAACACCAGCAACACGTGACAATCCAACTAATACCTTTCCACTCTTATTTCTCTCCCCTGGCTGTGTTTCGAAAAGGTTTGAAAGGATAAGAACTGACAGCTCAACACAATTTCCAAGTTCAGCGGGGACTGCACCATTAATGAAGTTTCTTGAAACATCAAGAACTTCAAGCCTCCTCAGCTGACCGAACTTGCGAGGAATGACACCCGTCAACATATTCGAAAACAACAAAAGTATCCGTAACTGTTTACAATTTCCCAAAGTAAGAGGGATCCCACCAGCAAGAAAATTCCCAGACAGATCAAGATGCTCAAGGTACCGACAACTGCTTCCAAAACCACCAGGAACAGTCCCATTTAGCTCATTATTAGCTAAATTAAGCTCCCTCAACTTCCAAAAACTAACAAAAAACCCGGGAATAGATCCCGTCAGCATGTTGCCAGCTAAATTCAAAACCTCCATAGACACAGAATTGGACAGAGAAATTGGAATCTCCCCATCAAGTCTATTAAAACCAAGATTCAAAACCCTCAACTTCTTTAAACCAGCAAATTCGTCTGGCAATTTCCCAGCAAACAAATTGCCTTCAAGATCAAGCACTTGTAATTTATCTAAACCCCATATCTCCATGGGAATTTCCCCACTAAACTCATTATAAGGCAATGATAAAACTCTAAGCTCACTAAGTTTTCCAATAGAAGGAGACAACTTCCCCTTCAGTTTCCCATCATGATTAGAACATGTTCTTTTAGTCCCAAGAGCAAAAAAAGGAAACTTCAAAGACCTTGAACAAGGAGGAACTTTAGAATTACCTCCATAGCCATCCCCACCAGTGATATTCAGTGAGATAACCCTGGATTTGGAGTTGCACGTGACACCAAACCATGAACAGTGACTAGTCTCGTTGCTGCTGTTGGGGTTCCAGCTTGAGAGAATCCCATAAGGATCAGAAACAGCGGACTTGAATTCCAACAGAACAGATTTATCAGGAAAAGCTTCATCGCCAGAGACAAGAGAGAGAAAACAGGAGAGAGAGAAGAAGAAGAAGAAGAAGAAGAGAAGAAGGGTTTTTGATAACAGATTGCATTTCATTTTCTCAAGAAACGAAGAGAAAATAGAACTAAGAGGGAAGCAAAACCCCAGAAAAAAATGAAAAAATGAAAAGAGATCCTTTTTGTGTTTAGGGTGAAGGCAAAACAGTGATTTTCAAAGACGGAAGCGTGTTTTCTTTTTCTGGCTGGCTAATGGAAGAAGGAATGGAAAACTCTCTCTCTCTCTCGTTTTGTTTATTACTTTTTAGCAAGCACGACTTGAGAGAGCTCGTTTAAAGTCTACCAAGGGCAAGGTGGGAGGTGGGGAGCAGAGCAGAGGACTTTGCTGGTGTGAGTGGGGTCCACTTGCGGTCAATTAATGCATCAAGCCGTCAACACGTAAGGCCCGGCACATTGGTGGGTCCCATTAAAAAGTTATTGCGAGGGACCCTCCTTCGTCTTCCGCGTGGATGATGGGCCATTATTGTATTATTACTACTATTATTTTGGGTTGTTAATTTAAGAACTAACAATCACAATGATAGCGATTAAGCAAGAAAAAAAATAAATTAAAATTCCAACCAACAGTTACGTCGTCGTTTCATCTACGAATAGAAAATGTTCTACAGTGGTAACAAGACAAATGCCTACCTCTTGTGTTTCTTTTCCTTTTTTACAATATTATTGCATTTGAGAAGAGTCCCCCCCACCTCCTTTCTAATTATTATTGAGCTACTACCCATACTATATATTATACTTAATTTTTATTAAATAAAACGAATAATTATTAAACAAATAATAAGATTTTATTATTGAACCTTAAATAAGGTTTAAAAATCAAATCATAAAGTTTAAACAAATAATAAGCCATGAACCCTCTGCCACAAGATTTTATTAAACCTTAAATAATTATATCTCAACCGTTCAATAATCTATTAAGTGCTATTTCAATACCTAAACAAATATTATTTATTCTAGTACTGAGCTATATATATATATGTGCCAAATTGACGTGTTGGCAGTAAATTATTTATTAGTTCATATACTGATAAATAAATCATGAAGAATTATTATAAGAAACCGTGTAAGTTTGTATAATTGAGTACTGTGCTGATATTTAAAATTAAAAAAAAATACCTGATTGTTTTGAAAATAATAGCAATAAATAAACTAAAAAAAAAAACTCTCTTCTTTACCTTCTCTACGTATAGAAACGAAAGAAAAATGAAAAAGAAAATTGTATAGAATTAGAAAGAATATAAAGCTGTAAATAAAATATAAAAAAGAGATACATTGCTGAAAGCCTTAAAGAAACCTTTTCATGTTGAAACGGTGCTGTACAGGCAGGAGCAAGTCAAAGAGCTTCAATGAATAAGTTTTTATGTGCTAATTCTTGCCCTACAATATATATATATATATATATATATATATATGAGAAATTAATAATCGATGTAAAATCAACCTCAAACAAGGCAATCATCCATTAAGATATTAGTTCTTAATAGAATATCCATTAAGTGTTATAAATATTTTAATTCCTTCGCTAAGATCTAACAAGAAAACTCTCCAGAATTTCGTCCGGTTTTAGCCACCGGTTGCTAGCTGCTGTTTGGAATATCAGTGGCCGGCCTTCTGCAAGAAAAACCACATCTTAACACAGCAATGACGCGCGCGCGTGTCTGTTTTATTTTTATTTATTTTGAGCATAACAAGGGGATATTTCTAGTGTCCAAGCTTCATGCAGGAGCTCCCAAAGGTCATCCAGTCATAATCAATGAAGAGTGTGGTGCTCAGGCCCTCCCCATCTATAAATCCACTTCTGGAGTCTTCTTTAACGTATCCAAGGTGCAAAATATCAGGACTCAAAATACAAGGGAGGGGCCATTGTGTTTTAAGAAAGTGATGCGCCCTAATTACCAATCAAGAATTAGGAACCGCCACCTTCAATTAATTTCCACACATCGAATAAATGCTGGTCTTAGTTGTCCAGCTAGCTGCTTCAAGCGATAGCCTCTCGAAGAGCAGATTTTCCATTATAACTATTCTAACCTCCCGGTATCTGGAATTTTAACTAGCCGAGGGGTCAGCGCCATCGCGTGGATTCACATGATTCTTAATATATATTGGGGTATCTTTTGAACTGATCTTATATTGGCCATGTTTTTGTCAGCTGCTATTTAAGAACTGGGGACTAATTATTCATCAGCAGATTTAAAACTCTATTTCCAACGCACATATTTCTAAATAATATAATCATATGTGAAACCAAATGTAAAATCTATTGAGGAGGATGAGCGAGAATCTTCAATGCAATACCAGCTAGAATCCAAACTAGCTAACATTGTTGTAAATATGCGTTGTGTTGTGCATTCGCGACGTATGATATGATAGAACATGGCGAAGAATAGAACCATAGAGCCACACTACTTAGTTTTCAAATTAATGACTTGGAAAGATAAGAAAGAAGCTAATAGATATTAAAGACAGTACTATTGTACAATTATTGAATAAATGTTTCCAATTTCATTGTATTTGGAGAATTATTCCGCTGACAAAAACAGAGTGATGGGCCAAGCTCTTGGCGTGATATTTCTTTACAAGGCATGAATTCAAGTAGAGCATCCTATACATCGAAAACATTTACATTAATACGTGGATGGACCTTTAATATCATTCTACAAATTTCTATACATTCATCCAACATCTCTTGTTGGTTCTGGACAAGGGCATCGATACATAAGATTTGGTGGTTTTTGTAAGAAAGATTCGATACCTATATTAATTATATAAATGATTACTCAAGCTGTACCTATTTTTCCCAATAAATTCATGACCATACCCACCTCTATGAAAGCATCTATCCCCAAAACTACCATTGTAATTCAACCAATTGGAAAGAAGATCAGTCGTATCTACATTCGCTATCATGCTGGGCATAAAAGAAAAACAAATGATGAAAAGCATGAAACTGACGAAGAAGAAGAAGAAGAAGAAGACTTTCATAAGCGATCTTAATTATGTTCCCCCCTCTCTCTATGATAATACACTAATTTAAGGATCTCCCCCCCCCCCCCAATGAATTGTAGAT
>Ga0325405_1007988_pt1 | contig 10570 bp, 6 predicted proteins | sample PopdelMetagenome_21_FD_205663 | JGI IMG/M metagenome (GOLD analysis project Ga0325405, IMG submission 205663) | Populus deltoides microbial communities from Bellville, Georgia, United States - Xylem-Control-R2 | ecosystem: Host-associated > Plants > Phyllosphere > Stem > Wood/Secondary xylem...
GGCAAACCTAAAAAACAACGACGCAAAATTCTTAACAAAAAATGTTGAGGAATGAAACTTTTAAAAAATTATTCTAAAAAAAAGCAACAAAAAAAAATCTAACTCAACATGAGTTAACCTACTAACCCCGCGATCATGTGCATATGATTGGGATAACTCTACAGAAAAAAAAGTGAAAAAAATAACAAAGACCAATTTTGAAAAAAAATAATATTGAAGAATGAAATTGAAAATAAATAAATTTTATAAAATAACCTAAACAAAAGTCAACCTATGTTAATTTTTAAAACTCAAGGTCATGAGCTTAGGACTAATTGCATAGGAGGCAAACCTAAAAAACAACGACGCAAAATTCTTAACAAAAAATGTTGAGGAATGAAACTTTTAAAAAATTATTCTAAAAAAAAGCAACAAAAAAAAATCTAACTCAACATGAGTTAACCTACTAACCCCGCGATCATGTGCATATGATTGGGATAGCTCTGCAGAAAAAAAGGTGAAAAAAATAACAAAGATCAATTTTGAAAAAAAATAATATTGAAGAATGAAATTGAAAATAAATTAATTTTATAAAATAACCTAAAAAACCTAAAGTCAACTCGTGTCAACCATTGACACTTATGACCATAGTCATGAGGTCAGGACCAATCCAATAAAAGGCAAAAAAAAACAAAGAAAAATTCTTTAAAAAATTTTAAAGGGATGAAATTGAAAAGAAAAAAATAATAAAAAAATGTTAACCCGAGTCAACCCGGATTAACCTACAAAACCTGCGACGTTGGTTATGAGACTAGGATAACACCACAAAAATTAAATCGAACAAATTATAAAGTCTGATTCTCAATGAACTCATTGTTGAATGATGAAATTGAAAAAAAATCAATTTAAAAACAAGACACAATAAAACAACTTAAATCTACCCAGGTTAACTTGCAAAAATCATAACCCGGGTCATAAGATCGAAAAAATCTCATAGAAAATAAATCAAAACAAATGACAAAACCTAATTACTAATCAACTCAATGTAAAAGATGTTGAAAGATTAAACTGAAAAAAAAATATTAGTTAAGAAAAGAGACAAAAATAAAACTCAAGTCAAGCGGGTTCACCGACCAAACTCGTGACATGACTCATGAGACTAAAATAATCACATAAAACATAAATCTCAACAAATCATGAAACTCAATCTCCAATAAACCAAATGTTCAATAATGAAATTAGGGGAAAAACATAGATTTAAAAGGAAAAAAAACAGCAAAAAATTCACTATTGCAATGAATAGTGTTTTGTAAGGTGATGCATAGTAAAATCATCATTTTTTTTGTGAGGTGGCGCATCTGCGCCCTATTTTTTGAATATGCACTTGGGGCAGATTATTTTTTATAAAAAAAAATAATCAGACAACACGTCCCATGTTTGCATAGATTCTAGCCATTGTTGTGGCTGAAAAATCAAAGTTTTTGTTCTTTTGACCCAAAAACGTATTTTCAACCTGTTTTTAACCCAAAACACCTATAAAGCACCTTAAAAATCATGACAAACCTATCTATGAACTCAAACAATCCCCTTATAAACCAAACTCAACCCGAAACCAAAAATCAATCCAAGCTCAGACTTGTTTTTTCATGAACTTTTAAGGTACAAAAACACTATGAACTCTCCTCATCAAATGAAACAATTTGAAACAAATATCCTCTATTTTGGTAGCCTAAATTGGTGTCAACGACATGTTTTTTCTCCCCTCATCTCTCTCTCCCCCCCTCTCTCAACTGATGACCAAAAAATAACAAAAATAAACTTTTATACCAAAATAGAATTGGAATAATTTTGATGGACCAAAATTGTAAAATTTGCATGATTGTTTAAGTTAGAGGACTAAAGTGCATATTTTTTGAAACTTTTGGTATGCCACCCGTGTTTGTCGAGTGTTTCATTTCGGTCCCCCCTCTTCTAATCCCACCATTTCATAAGAATTCAAAATCAATTGCTGCTTAAATAGGATGAAATCGCCCAAAACAAACTTTGAGGACCAAATTGAAAAAAGACAAAATTTTGCATAGTCCATCCACAATAAAATGTAAGAGAATGAAAAGTAAAAAATACACAATGAAAATCCCACGCGGTTTAAAGTATAAGTTAACTAGATTGAAGCTCGCACTTTGCTGCGAGTTGGCCTAATTTCTTTGTAGTGTAAAAATACAATTCTAAAATGTTATCATTGTATTTTAAAGAAAAAAAAATCAACGGCTCAAAAAAATAAAAGAAAAAAAAATAGTGATCATCAAACCTCATGAATAAAACTGCAGAAAGATGAAATTAGAAAAAAAAAATCAATGAAAAAAAAATATTAAAAAACAAAGCGCCAGCAAAACTAAGTGAGGTTATCAAAACCTGTGAGTAATATCATGCAGACAAGATAATTCAATAGAAGAAAAAACATAAAACAAAGTAATAAAATTGTAGAAAGATGAAATTAGAAAAAAAATCAATAAAAAAAGTATTAAAAAACAAAGCACCAGAAAACCAAGTGAGGTTATCAAAATCTGTGAGTAATATCATGCAGACAAGATAATTCAATAGAACAAAAAACATATAAAAAAACAAAGTTTAATTTTAAAAAGAATTAAATTTTTAAGGATAAAATAAAAAAAGATAAAAAAAGCGATTTCTAAAATAACTTGGGTCACTCAGATAAACCTTCCACCTAGATCATGAAATAGGGATAACCTAATTGAAAACAAAACTAAAGAAAATAATGAAGTTTATTTTTTAAATCAAACAACTTTGAAGGATATAATTGGAAAACAAAACAACTTTAACTCCATTAACTTTTCAAACCCATAACCTAGGTAGTGACTAAACTGGAAGCATCATGTCTGAAAAGCAACTATTTAAAAATTTAGCTCAACCTGATGTGTTGACCCGTATCCCGGGTGACTCTTGTCTTAGAATGACCTGAGTTTCAAAAGAAATTGGAGGAGAATTGATCCAGTGTAATATGGTCAAAAACCTCGGTTAACCAATGTTTCTGTTAACCTGGGGAAAATCCAGTCAAAACCCGTTTACTATTTTTATTTTTTAAAAAACAAAATGGTATAATTTTATCTTTTTTATAAAACAAAAAGATTTGTTTGACTAGGGTAAACTCAAGCCAACCCACTTGACCCGTGACCGATAATTGTCTCAAATTGACTCTTGGGTAAGGCCTAGAAGCAATGGGAAAAACCAAAGAGACCAAATCCTAATAAATGAAATGTCGAATGATGAAATAAAAAAATGAATGATAAAAAATAGCAATTAAGAGAATAAAAATCTCATTAGAAACAAAAAAGGTTGAGAGGATAAACTAAAATTTTGAATTCAAGGGCAAAATTAAAAAAAATTCAAATTAACAAATGAATCAAAAATAAAATATAAAACTCAAGAGAATGATGACCAAACTTTAACAAAAAAAATAAAAAATCAAGATTATGGATCTAAGGATGAAATTAAAAACAAATTAAAATTTGATTAAAAAAACTAAGAATCAAAATTAGAAATCAAAACATTGAGGGTCGAACTTTATATATATATAATACTAAACTGAAGGGCAAAATCAAAAAAAGAAAAATCAAATTCACAAAATAATCCAAAACAAAAAACACAAGCAAAGAGAAACAATTTTCAACGAGCTCAATGATTATAGATGAAAGTTTTAAAAATAATTAAAAATAATTGAAGCCAACTTGGTCCGACCTTAAGTATTTGTGACACAAATCATGAGGCCGGATCAAAATGTAAAAGACAAACCCAAAAAATTAACAATGTAAAATTTTAAACTAACCAAAATAATTAGGGATAAACTTGAAAAAACAAATTAAAAAATGGTTTGAAAATATTGGTTTGAAAAAAAAAGAACCAAATTTAACACAAAAAAATAAAACCAAAACATAAGGTATGAAATTAGAAAACAATTTCAATTAAAAAAATGACAAGAACAACTAAAAATAATAATTAAAAGAATGATAACCATATTTTATATAAAAATAAAATGTCAATGGATGAAATTCAAGGACAAATTAATTCAATAAATGATTCAAGATAAAAAAAAATCACAATTAAAAGAATAAGGATCAAATCTCATATAAAAAAAGTGTAAATGATGAAATTGAAAAAAACAATTAAATTAATAAATTATTCAAGACCAAATACATTACCATTAAAAGCATGGGAACCAAACATGATATAAAAATAAAGTATCAAAGGATGAAATTGAAAAAATAAATTAACTAAATAAATGCTTAAAGACCAAATACATTGTAATTAAAAGAATAAGAACCTAATTTAACTTAACAAACAAATAGCTAAACTTTCTTGTTTTTTTCAATAGTCATCATAGTTTTCTAGAAGGAGAGAGAAAAAATGATGAGGAATTGAAAAACTCGCAGGAGCTCCTCTGTGTGCTGTCGGAGAACACATGCCTCACCACCGTGATGAGGGTGGTGAGGTGCATTGAATGCAACTCCGAAAAACAACATTCGGTGTTGTGTGGTCGCCACACACGCCACCCTAAGGGCGTAGATGGCGCCCACTTGTCAGTGCGTGTTACGTATGCACGAACCACTTTTGAATTTTAATATTAATTTATATATATTAAAATATCAAATCACCTCTAACCCCGCATGAGAATTATAAAAAAACAACAATAAAAACCCTAAAATGACCTTGCATCCATAGTAAAGAGAGTTTATGTTTTAGGGATAATTAAATAATTGACATGCACAAAAAAATATAGAAACCCGAAAAGCCCTCGAACCAAAGTTCCCTTTTTTTTAGGGTCATTCGGTAATTATATTGCCAAAAAAAAACATGAAATTACTAATTAACACCTTTTTTCTTGTAATTATTAATAAGCCTCATACACAAGACTTCTAAACCCTTAAACCCAAGCTTGTCCACTAAGAGAAAAATAGTAGTTTTAATGTGGATTGCGCTATGCACAATCCACAATAAAACACTGATCTATTTTAGTTTTTTTAATTAATAATATAATACAATATAATATAATTATAAAAAAAATGTAATTAATAGATATTTTCAAAATAAATCTAGCATAGTTGTTACTAGAAAGATAGCTCGCGCGTTGTTGTGGGCTGATTAACAAACAATATAAATGGTTATTATAATGCCGGTCTGAAGTGTCAGATCTATGTTACTGTGGACATGGGTAACTGTTAAGTCCAGACGCCTTAAGTCTGGCAACCATGCCACACCCATATTACTTAGGTTTGACAAACATGCTAAACCCAAGTTACTTGGGTCTGGCAAACATGTCAGACCCTTGCCAGAGCGTGTGGGTCTTGTGACCATGCCAGACCCATGTGCCCGGGCCTTGCGATAACTCCAGACCCAAGGCGCATGAGTTTGGTAACCAAGCCAAATCCAAAGCACATGGGCGTGGCAACCATGCCAAACCTACACGTCTGGGTTGCCAGACTCGCACCTAAATTTGGCATGTCTGCATCTGGGTCTGGCAAACATACCAGACCCACGCTTTTAGGCCTTGCGGCTCGTCTAGACCCAATCATCTGGGTCTTGCAACCATTCTAGACCTAAGCGCCCTAGCCTAGAAGGCGATGGAAAATCTCAAATGCACATTCAAGGTTTGCTCATCGTGATCAATAAAACTAATTGATTAATAAATAAATAAATATTAACAATAATGAATAAAGAAAAAAAATTACATGATGTGTCATGTTATTTAGCCTATTTATTTAATCACGTGCCAATATTATTTTTGAAAAAAAAAATACAATTTGAAGCAAAAAAAACTAACTTATTAATACAGTTCATTCGCTTTTTATTTACCTAACTTTGTATCATATTATAGTCACTTGCATGGTCAAGGTTTTAACTTTAATTGTGTTGGAGTTTGCTTAACATGGCTCATTTGACCAAGCTAATCCACATGCAACTTAGTCGTCTTGTTAGAAACTCAATTAGGCAAAAAATTTTAAGTTCGCCATTGTTTTAACATTTGCCTAACTTAATCAAGGGAAATTATGAAATAGTTAATCGTCAAAGGATAAAATAAAATAAAAAGTTAAGGATTGTAACAAAAAGACAAAGCCATATTGGATCAATCCTGGTCAAACTAGGTTAACTATTGATTAGTACTTAAAAGTGCATTCTCATTAATTGCATTAAAGTATCATTAAATTCCTTAACTAAAGTATGTTTTATAATAACAAGTCTGGTAATATAATATATCTTTAATTTATGGTAAATGCTTATTTTGAATGCAGTATATCTCACAATTCAAATGATTGATTGATGTGATTAACTATTGAAAGTGAAGAGACAAAAAGAGGACTAGGCTAAGAGAAGAGATGTTGGTTCAATTCCAAACTAGAACACCATTCGGTTATTGGATCATAACTGAAGTTGTAGAACTCAGATTTAGGTCTACTTTATATGGATGGAAAGCTACAACATAGAACTAAAACTTTCATGGAGTCCAAAACTCAATTCTACCGTTTTCAAGTTCAAATCTTAGCAACAACGGAGAAGTGGGAACCTGTCCTGTAGCTCAAACACTGTTCGGTTTTCAGCTCATATCTTGAGTTCTAGAAAACCAAATGAGCTCTGGTTTTTTTCGTTGGAAAGCTAAGACAATTGTACACAGATTTCATAGAACTAAGGGCTCAAATTCTGATGTTAGCAATGATGTTTTGGCCAACAAACAATATCAATAACCAGCCAACAATGTCAATAACCAGCAGCCAACAATGTCGAAAACCAACCACCAAATCAATGGTTGGCCACCAACCAAATAGTTTGTCAACCAATTAATAGTTCCACATCTTAGCCTATAAAAAGAGGCATTTACCATGTATTTAGTCATATTAATTTTCAGATCAAAATCATCTTCTTACTTTCTCTCTTTGTAATGCTCAAGTTTTCTTTCATGCTATATTTATCTCTTGTTTATGCTTTTTCATTTCGTTTCCTATATTTAGTTAACTTATATCATGTTTATGTTCTTATATTATTTATTTATGTTTTTCTTCTTCATTATGTTTAGCTAAGTTACTTATGTCAAGGTAAAAAGGTTTCACTAATGGTGTTAGAATATGTATAATATAAACTCAACATGGACTTCAATGTTTATATCCAAGGAAGTTTGCTATTAACATGTCTTATCTTTTTATCTTACCAATTCGTAATACCTTACTTGTTAAATGGTTAATCTAGATTTGTGTTGTATAACACTTGGTACATCAAATGCTTGATCCTTCATAGTTTTCGGCCGATATCGTTGTTATGCTAGGAACTTGATTTGTTGTTAACATAAGTTAGCAACATAAATGCCTGATGATATTTATAAGTATGGTGTTTTTTAAATAAGATAATTAATATGATCATGTTAATACTTTATAATGAGTCATTAACAATAAATCATCCGATTGGAACCTCCTTTGTGTGTGGTTTTCAATTGAGTAATAAAAAGAGTTTATATTATATTTATTTGAAATACCATTAGTGGATCCTCTAACCTTGACATCTGTTTTATCATTGTTTAATACTTACATCAATATCACATCCCAAAACTCTCTTCAACTCCTTTTCTATTATTATTTTCTTCAAATCTTTATCTTTATTTGTAATTCATATAGTTGACCTCCCTGTGGTTCGACCTCGGTCTTGCCGGGTTATTTATTACTTCGACACTCCTGCACTTGGGATACGACATCAACTCTTTGATCGTGTCAACTATTAAATTCACAATTCGGGTCATGATATTAGCATAATAAGCTAACCCGGTATGACAATTTGTCCCATTCATTTCTTTTACCATCTTTTCTCCCTGGTTAGGGCTCAATTAGGCTCGAGTTGTTTGAAATTTGGGACTAACTTAAAAAAATCATCTAATAATTAGGGATGATAATCAAGAAATTAAGAGTTACCAAAGAATTAGGGACCAAATAAATTTTTTTACAACTATATAGATAGTCTTAATGTTACAACTATAATTTGTAGCATGACTTAATGATAAGATTGATTCAAAAATAATTTGGATATAAAATTATTAGTGGTATATATAATATTTATCCTTAAAAAACCCAATATCTATATTGTGGAGCCAAAAAGAATAAGGGAAAAAAAAATCATGTCCCGAAACTTCCTTCACCCCATTCTCTGCCTTGGGCAAGAAATTTACCTTTTTTTTGTTTTAAAGTAAAAGAAGAAAAGATAAGGGATTTACTTAGAATTGTTTAAGTAGGGTTGTGAGATGAATGAGTTGCCTAAGACAACCTAAAAAAATAGGTCTAACAAGCATCTTAGACCCATGCTTCTAGGCCTGGTAACAACGCCAGACCCAAGGCGCCTAGGCCTAGCAACCATGCTAGGACCTAAGTGCCTAGGCTTACCGACAGCGCCAGACACAAGGCTTTGGGGTTTGGCAACCATGCCTAACCCACACCTAGGTCTGTCAACCATGGCAGACCCGCAGACCCATGCGCCGGGCTTGGCAACCAAGCCAGCCTAACAACCAGACTATGGCACTTCGGTCTGATACCCATGCTAGACCCGTGCTTGGATGTGGCCAGACCTAGGTGTCGGGGCCTTGCAACTATATGGAAATGACAAAAATACCCCTACATGTAGCCTTGTTTTTATTGAAACCTAAGGATAATTTCGTATTTGAATTGTTTTAATAAAATGAAAAGACTGAGAAGCCCATCAACACATGCATATTTTCCCTATAGGGGCATAATTGTATTTTCACTGTTTATTTTTAAAAAAAAAACAAAAGAAGCCCCTAACCCAAATGTTAGAATTTGGTGTCTCGAAGGGCAAAACATCATCTATACTATAGCCCAAAAAACTCAAACAGATCATTTTGTCCCCTATCATTCTTTCAATGCCAAATGTATCCCATGAAAAAGACAATCATACCCTCAATTGCATGCTTAACAAGTTTTTTTGGCAATGACAATTCCGTTTTTATACTGCTCCAATTCATGGCAATCTAGGTTTGGATAAATAATGAAAAGAACACCGACCCTTTTTAATTGAAAAAAGTCAACCATTTCATAAAAGAAATCAAAACAAAAATAAAAAATAAAAAAAATAAGGATCAAACTTGAAATTAAGACAAAATAAAAGGAAAAATAACATTTCAATTAAGGGTGAAATAAATAAAAAATCTAAAGTTTATGAAAGAAATTAAGACAAAAATCATATAATCAAAAGCCAGAGGACTTAATCAAATATCAAGACAAAATAAGAGAATAATGTGGATTTTCTGATTGGACAACATGTTTTCAAAGGCAAAGAGAGGAAAAAGAAAGAAAATGTTGTCGGAGCCAAACTGCCAAGAAAACCACCACACGCGCCACCTCATTTGGATAACGATGCCATGACCTTTCTAAAGCTGCCACAAATAAGAAATTTCCACCACTTAAATCCTTTACACATGTCGTATGAAGTGCGCAAAGTGACCTAACATGCTGGCACGTAAACAAAACTCGCTGGTAAACTTTCTTCTTTAAATATATTTTTTTAAAATACCAAATTGTCCTTGTCTTGACCCATAGCTATAAAAAGACCACAATTAAAAATTGAATAAGCGCTTAAACTCTAGTTTCAAGTTTTTTGATTGAAAGGGTAACCAAGTAAATTTATTATTGATTTTAAAGCAAAAGACAAATTTGCCCCTCTCTTGACTCGGTAATTACAAAAAGACCAAAAGAAAAAGAAGAACAAGCCCTTAGACCCTAGTTAAAATATATTTATTTCAATGGGCAACAAAGTAAAATTACTATGCTTGTTTAAAGAGAAAGACAAAATCACCCCTTATGACATGTAAAATTTCTTGTGTTTCAAAGGCATCCTAGTCATTACACTCTACAATTAAAAAAGAGAAAGAAATACTAAACCCTAATCAAAATGATAATAATCGATTACTTGTGCAAGTACAATTCTACACCCAAGGGCTATGTAAATAAGTTTTTTTTAGAAGGCTAAAATAGTAATTATATTATTCTAGTCCATAGTGCTCTAAGTCTGTTTGCACAATGGTTTCTCCATCTCTTTCAATTTTTTTTAAAATAATTCTAATATATTATTTTCAAGTTTTAAATTCGGCTTTCAAATTTTCAATATATTATTTATTATTTATTATCTATTGAAAAAAAATTAGACATCTATTTTTATTAGAAATAGTAAATATCCATAAAAAAAATATTCATTCAAGTGGTTGAATATTCATTAGATTTGTATTAAATTATCATATTTGTTTAAAGTTTGGTTGCGATTGTTTTTTAAAGTGTTTTTTGCTTAAAAATACATTAAAATTATTTTTTATATCAGTATATCAAAATGATTTTAAAATACTACAAAAAATATTAATTTAAAATAAAAAAATAAAAAAATTAATTTTTTTAAAATACAAAAACAAATATTCTTAATTCCGCTCTTTATTTTTTTTAATCAGCTTTAGACTTTGATGCTTTTAACGCGGCCAACCATGCATTGGCCACAGTAACAAACGACCACTACTCTTTCATTACATAGCCCCTAAAGA
>Ga0325405_1007991_pt1 | contig 10568 bp, 11 predicted proteins | sample PopdelMetagenome_21_FD_205663 | JGI IMG/M metagenome (GOLD analysis project Ga0325405, IMG submission 205663) | Populus deltoides microbial communities from Bellville, Georgia, United States - Xylem-Control-R2 | ecosystem: Host-associated > Plants > Phyllosphere > Stem > Wood/Secondary xylem...
ATCCCTGATTATGATAGCAATCCCTGATCATGATTATTTTCAGTATCAGTAATCATTGATCATGATTATCTACAGTATCAGTATTATCTTCAATAGATTTGATAATATCTTCAACACGCCCCTGCAATCTGAATAGGAGGTTACGAACGTTGAGATTGGAGCACAGAATATTGAACCGAGCAGCAGAGAGTGGTTTTGTAAGGAGATTGGCTAGCTCATCACGACTAGACAGAAAATTGATAGTCATTTTTTTTTTATAGAAATAAGATCTCTGACGAAGTGAAAATCAATCTCGATGTACTTTGTGCGTGCATGAAACACTGGATTGGAGGATAGATACGTGCCACCAATATCATCACACCAAAGAGTGGAACTTTGAGATAGGTGCAAACCAAGTTCTGCAGCTAAAAATTGTAACCATTGGAGTTCAGCTGCAGTGTCTGCGAGAGCCTTGTATTCAACCTCGGTACTGCTACGAGCAACTATAGCCTATTGTTTGCTACGCCAATAAATTAAATTTAATCCATGAAACACACAGTAGGCACCAACAAAGCGACGATCATCTGTGTCCCCCGCCCAATCTGCATCAGAGAACACCTGAAATGCGAAGGAGCTGCTGCAAGACAATAGTAAACAATAGGAGATGAAGTGTTTGAGATAGCGCAGGATTCTCTTTACACATATCCAGTAGGACTATTTCAGTTGATGCATGAATTTGCTAACATGATGAACGGCAAAAGCAATATCAGGCTGAGTGAATTAGAGATAATGAAGGCCACCAACAATGCTTCTGTACAGGGTAGGATCATCAAATGCTTCGGTATCAGTTGTTGTCAATGCCACATTGGTGGACATTGGAATAGAACACGACTTAGCACCATCCATTTTGGATTTTTAAGAAGATCAGCAATGTATCTGCGTTGAGTGAGATAGAGACTTATAGCATCACGTATGGCTTCAATGCCTAAGAAAAAACTGAGAGGACCAAGGTCAGTGATAACAAATTCCTTATGCAGCCGCTGAATGATATCTGTGACAACGACATCATTAGAACCAATGATGATAATGTCATCAACATAAATGAGGATATAGATGATGCTAGAGGTGTCGGTGTGCACAAAAAGTGACAAGTTTGCCTTGCTGCCAACAAAACTGAACTGTATCAACACAGCAGCAAGGCGTGAAAACCACTAGCGAGGTGCTTGTTTAAGGCCATATAAGGAGCGTTTGAGCTTACAGAGATGATTAGGAAATTGAGGATGTTTGAAGCCTGGTATAAACCACTTCTGACAGATTGCCGTGAAGAAATGCATTTTGGACATCCAGCTGACGAACTGTCCAATTGTTGCAGACTGCAATGGATAAAACAAGCCGGATAGTTGCAGGTTTTACAATTGGACTGTAAGTTTCATGAAAATCCACCCCTAGCTGCTGATGATAACCTTTAGCTACCAGCCGGGCCTTATATCTTTTAATGAAGCCATCAGCTTTCCTTTTAGTCTTGAAAATCCAGCGATAACCAATGACATTAAGATGACGTGATGGAGGGACCAGTTCCCAGGTTTGATTGCGGAGCAAGGCATCAAATTCAGAATTCATTGCAGATCACCAGTGACAAGATTTGGAGGCTTTAGTAAATGAGATTGGTTCCTTGCAGGAGGGAGAGGCAGAAACCTGCAGTGCTCGGGGTAGGGGATATAAGTTGTGTCCATCAGGGGTTTTTTTTTGTTTGGAAATGTGATTTTTTTATCTTGTAACCATTAGGTGATTATTTGAAATGGTTGGGATTGTGTTTGTGGGATGTGGAACTGGTATGAAAGGGGAGGCAGGGGCAGTGTCTACTGGGGATTGAGGTGCTGGCTCTGGAGTTGGAGACGATGCTGGTAGAGGAGAGTCAATGTGTAGCGATGGTGAAATTGCACATGTACCTGCAAATGTTAGTGACAAGGAAGAAATAGTATTTGAAAATGGAACTACGATGGAGGGTGTGTCTGGACAGATAGAAGATTGGTGATTAGGACTTTTATATGGAAAATGGTTTTCATCAAAAACAACATGATGGGATACATAAACTTTACCTGTTGCAAGATCAAGGAATTTATATCCATGATGGTCCAAGCTATAACCAATAAAAATATAGTTTTTAGATCTGAAATCGATTTTGTGTTTGTTATATGGTCGAAGATAAGGCCAGCATGCACAACCAAAAACTTTAAGGAAATGATAGTCAGGAGTATGACGATAAACAATTTCATATGGAGATTTTTGATTGAGAATAGGAGTAGGGAGACAATTGATAATGTAAGTGGCCGTGAGAAAAGGATCTTCCCAAAATTGTTGTGGAAGTTTAGAATATGAGAGTAAGGAAAGACCGACCTCAACAATTTGTTTATGACGACGTTTAACTGCACCTATTTGCTGATGAGTGTATAGGCATACTCTACGGTGATGAATGCCAATTTGAGTTAAAAGTGTAGACATGCGGCGATATTCACCTCCCCAATCAGATTGAATGTTTTTTATGGTACGATTAAATTGTCGTTCAACTGAAGTTTTAAAGAGTAGAAAGACTTTCTCAACATCAGATTTGAGTTTAAGAGGAAACAACCATATGAATTTAGGCAACCTTCTAAAAAACATAAATAGTATCAAGCACCACTGGTTGACAAGATGGGTGTTGTTCCCTAAACATCAGTATGCACTATGTCTAAAGGATTAATAGATTTGTGATTGCTGGTTTTGAAAGACAATTGACTGCTTCTAGCTAGTTGACAATCGAAACAAACTAGAAGCCTTTTTATTTGCAACAGGTAACGTAATGCTGAAATAGATTTTTGAAGAACTAGAAAGGATGCATGACCAAACTTGTTGTGCCATATTTGGTAAGAAGCTCGTACAATAGTGAGTGCATGAGGAGGGAGTGTGTTTGACAGCCTGGAGAATAAATATAGACAATCTTTAAAGGTGCCGCGATGAAGGATTTTCCTCGAGTAGTCCTTAATGAGAAAAAAAACGATCATGAAATTCAAAAAACACAAGATTATCACTACAAAATTGTTGAACAGAAATTAGATTTTTTTGAATTTTAGGGACGAGAAGTAATTGTTTGAGCACAAACGGTGTTTTTGAGGGAGTTAAAATAAAGGAACCAATTTGAGAAATTTGCAAACCTGCACCATTGCCAACAAGGACTTGATCTGAGCTAGTATAGTCTTTACTCCGTATATTTAAGTTGGCCATGTTATTGGTGAGATGGTGTGTATCACCTGTATCAAGATGCCAATTAGTTGCAGAAACAAAACTTGTTGTAGCCATTAGACCTTGCAGATTGCTGGCTTTTGCAGCATTGTCACAATAGGTAACGTTAAACCGATGATAGCATTTTTTTGCAGAATGGCCAGGTTTATCACAGACCTGACATATCATAGTATCTTTATGAAATGTGTTCCTGCCATTGGAACCATTATAGAAAGAGACTTCTCTGTAATTCCAGCCTCTACCTCTATATGAATTTCACCTTCTATAGGAAGAAGAAGAGGACTGACGAGTAGCAACATGAACAGTGGGCTAGACAATGAGTGAATTGTGGTGCTGCAGACGTGACTCTGTGGTGAGTAAGAGAGCATATACTTCCTCTAAGGTGATAGGATTTGTGCGGGCTGTGATGGTAGAAACAAAGGAGTTATAATTATGGCCAAGACCTGATAAGAGATAGGAGATGAATTCATCACAGTGAAGAGCATGGCTGGCAACAGCAAGTTCATTTGTCATGCGTTTGACCTGCATAAAAAAATCATGAGCTGATTGTGCACCTTTACGAGTGTTGACGAGTTCAGTGCGGAGTTGAATAACCCGAGCACGTGATTGAGAGGAGAAGGATTTGGCTAGAGCACACTAGATTGCAGCAGAGGTGGTGTGAGAGACCACTTGAATAAGAACATTTTTTTGAAATTGTAGAGAAAAGAATAACAACTATGACGACATCTTGTCGCTTCCAATGTTCATAGAGAGGGTTGGAGATGGTAGAGAAGGTTTTAGCAATGGAAACTTCTTTGGGTGGGACAAGAATGGTTCCATCAAGGTATCCAAAGAGACCTTGCCCACGGAAGAAAGGAATTAATTGAGCTTTCCAGACATGATAGTTCTCTTTTGAGAGTTTTGTAACATTTATAGCTGGAGGAGAAACAAGCGGGGGATTGCCATTAGTAGCAGCATCTGAGGTGTTTAGTGAAGAGAAAGCCATTTGTGTGACGTAAGTCAATGACTCTGATACCATGAAAGATAAAAGAATAAAGAGAGAAAGATGTGCGGAAGAAGTATTAGAGAAATATATTTGCTTTATTAATTGCTATACTGTTACATCATGGTCTTATATATATTACAATCCCTGATTCAAAAATTCTATCATTAAGAATACAATTAATGATAACATATACATTTAATTCCTAGAATATCTATTGTAGATATGATTACGATGATCTTCAGTATCAGCAATCTCTTGTGCAGATATGATCAGAGATCACGATTATCTTCAGTATCAGTGATCCCTGATCATGATCTCTTCAGTATCAGGGATCCCTGATCATGATTATCTTCAGTATCAGTATTATCTTTAGTATTAGTAATCACTGATCATGATTATCTCCAGTATCAGTGATAATCTCTTGTGCAGATATGGTCAGAGATCACGATTATCTTCAGTATCAGTGATCCCTGATCATGATAGTAATCCCTGATCATGTTTATCTTCAGTATCAGTATTATCTTCAGTAGATTTGATAATATCTTCAATATTGCTAAAATTTTGTTAGCTCATGCCTCCTTTTATGTTTCACCTGTACACTAGTGTATTTTAATGGAAAGAATATCAGATGATCCAAATTTCAAACACTGTCACGGTGCCAGAAGCACTTAAATGATACATCCTTTATCACAAGAACGTGGCAGGAGATCATGCTATAGGAACAAGTAGTGACTGCACTATTTTAGGGAACTGCAAAACATGAATTAGTTAGTTAATTATTAGACGTGGAGAGTGTTGTAACTCCTTCCTATTTGTTTGTTAATTTTGTTATGAAGTGTATGGCTATAAATGCCAAAGTTATTTTTAATAGAAGGGTACTAAATAATCCCCAACCACATACTTCTTCTCTGCTATGCTTCTTCTTTTTTAAATTAATTATATCAGTGGTATCAGAGCTTGGTTCCCCATAACCCACAAGTCCTAGTTCCCCCTGGTTATTCTTGGTTTAGACCATGGATACTCGCGGCAAATGAAACATAGAATTTCACAATGAAGTCAATGAAATCCTAGTTTGATCAAATTAATGCTACCTTATAAGTGGTATTGACAGAACTTCAAGCTCTTCATACTACCCGTAAACTAAACACTAGTTCTCCTGAAATTAACACCTTCGCTAATAAAGAGTCTTCACACCACTAGACCACCCACCATAACCCCATTAATAACTTCAACACCACAATCTCAAGTTATCATTTCCAAAATTTAATGGAGGTGATCCAACTAGATGGATTTACAAGGTAGAATAATATTTTGAATTTCAAAATATTGTGCCAAACCAGCAAGTTCAGTTGGCCTCTTTCCATTTAGAGGGCATTGCCTTATAGTGGCATAGGTGGTTGACCAAGTTTCGTGGACCACTAACATAGGATGAGTTTATTAAGGCTATACAACAGAGATTTGGTCCAACCGATTATGAGGACCTGTCTGAAGCCTTGACTCGTCTTAAACAAAACACGTCAGTGACAGCTTATTAAGAGATTTTTGAGAGACTCTCACATCAAGTTGATGACTTGCTGGGAAATTTTTTGATTGGTTGTTTTATTGCAGGACTTCGGGATGAGATTCGTTTGGATATTAAAATCAAGCAACCCCGTACCTTGGCAAATACCATTAGAGTGGCAAGATTGATTGAGGAAAGAAATCAGTTGAAAAAGAGAGGCCCTCTCTCAATACAGTCTGTACCAAACCCAGTACCAACCTCAGTGATAGCAAAGACATCACCCAACCCCACAGCTGGAGTGTTAGGGCCGCCACAAGATTGAAGGATAAATACCAATCCCAGTGCACCCCCAGCATCTTTTCACAGAATTACTAATCAAGAGGCACGAGAGTGAAGAGAGACGGGTTTATGCTACTACTGTGATTAAAGGTTTGTTCCAGGACATCGTTACCAACATCCACAATTATTTATGATTTGGGATTCTCCTAACATATGCAGTGAGGACACTGTGAATGGCCAACTTGAACCAGTGGAGAATGAATTAATGGCGTTTCACTAGGACTTATCCTTCTTCTATCCTTATGGACAAGGATTCTTAAGTGGGCGGGAATGACACATCCGTTATCACAAGAACATGGCCAGGAGATCATGCTACAGGAACAAGTAGTGACTGCACTACTTTAGGGAATTGCAAAACATGGATCAATTGGTTAATTGTTAGACGTGGAGAGTGCTGGAACTCCTTCTTATTTGTTTGTTTGCTAATTCTGTTATGAAGTGTATGGCTATAAATGCCAAAGTTATTTTTAATAGAACGGTACTTGTCGCAAGTGACCCGCGTGGCGTCTGTTGGCGATTTTCATTTGTTTGATTGATGATTTGAGAATCGCCATCTAGTATTTCATTAAAGGTTACTAGGAAACCCAAATGCACTGGTCATCGTCAGAGATTCAAGGGTAAAGGATTGGTTGTGGCTAGGAAATGTATTAGCACCCCTAGCGCACCCTACCTGAGGCAAGCTGCTTCGTGATTTGATATGATAAAGAAGTTTTAAAAATTTTATCCTTTTATCGGATATTAGAAATACAACTTACGTGTAAGTTTATAATCCTTTACCGTAAGCAAGTCAAAACATGAAATTCTTCTTTATTCTTTGTAATTTTATCATAAAAAAACATCCATAAAAAAAATACAAACAACACATTCACTTTCACTATATTGTTTTTTGTTTTCCTTTTTTACATCCACATTTGCACACTACATATTATAAAAATTCAAAACTAAACAAAAACTACATTAAAAATTTTTAAATTTACAAAATAAACCCAAAAAACTCTAGGAATTGCAGGGAAGGCCTTTGGAACTGCAAGAACAGTCCGCGAGAACAACCGAGAAATAGGGCGGTTGAGATTAGCTTCTTCTCCTCTTCCTTTCGTCACCAGCGGTGATGATCACTATCACCTGCAAAAGGAGAAAAACACACAAGCCAGTTGATTTTAATTTCTTTCTCCTTTTTCACGGATCCTTTTTTTTTTTTCTTCTCCTTCTCCTAATCTGCTTCTTTCGAGTCTTTTTTGGTTTGTTGTTCTTTCCCTCTCTTTCTGGTGGCAGATCTAGCGGTGGCGGGTCACGACCGTTGCTGTTAAGGAGATGGGTGTGATTGTCCAGTCAGCGAGTTCGGTTGGAAATGGATCTAGATTTGCGGGTCACGACCGTTTCTATTTAGATTTTTCTTATCAACATCGACTCGAATGAGAAAAATCGGTGATTTTAAAAATAACGCGTTCCAAAGATCTTTGAAAAATTAATTTTTTTTAGACGATGCTGAAAATGCTAAAAATAATGCAAATATATTAAAAAACATATTTTTTGGATTTTTGTTATTTTTCGCTATTTTTAGATTTTTTCGAAAATTTTATTAAAAAAACGGATAAAAAATTAGGTAACAACAGTACTGAATAATCCCTGACCACATACTTCTTCTCCGCTATACTTCTTCTTTCTTAAATTAATTATATCATTAAACTCGTATGATTACCCAAATGTACGGTCAATAAGCAGCAAGGGACTCAATACAGATAAAAGATGATGTATAGCTCACACATATGAATTCTATTTCTGGAAGAGAAGAGGAGTTAGGCACGGACCTTCGCATCAAAGCACTCCAAAATTGATACAACACCAGATTTCTATATTCAGTAACCAGATTTCTCTTTTATCCTTAACGTTAAGGCAGAGCCAACAAAAATTTTAAACTAAATCGGTTCAAGAACTTGGATATCATTACATTGTGCCCTTGTTAGTTTAAAATTTATTAAGGCTAACTAAGCATATCACTAGGCTCATGCCAGGGACCATATCATGCCCTCATCAATGAATATAATTCAGAGAATATGACTTCAGATCCAATCCAAAACACCCACCAGAATCTAACAGCCAATGCCCAAAAGTTTTTCCATGCGAGAAATTCATCAACAGCCATTGCCATTCAAACTCTGTATCAGAGAGACGAAAGACCGTCCTCCGTAGAGTCATCAACTATCCCTCAGAAGGTGAAGAAAAGAGCTCTAATGTTAACAGTTTCCAGGAGTCTCTGATAAGAAAAGGACGGTTCATGTTCACAAAAATTTCTCTTACTAAAAGGCAAAATTCTCAAGAGATGTCTCAATTCATTCAAATTATTTTTCATCTTCTTTTAAAAAGATGTTTAGAAGGGTATTATTTTTTAAAGTGTATTTTGTTAAGAAATGCATTAAAATAATATATTTTTTTATTTTTTAAAATTATTTTTGACAATAGTACATCTAATATTATTTAAATGCTATCCGAATGAAATTTGAAGGCAAGCCCGGTTCGAGAGGGTCACCATATCCATGTTTAAATTAATGAGCTTGACATGCAATCTGATAATAAATCTGATAATTTGCTAGATGCATGAATAATACGGCTTGATGCATAGCAAAGTTGAAGGATATTAATTCTAGTAGTTTATCGAACTTATACTTACTTGGATTTGGTACGATACCAAACCTATGAGCGGTATATCTAACATCTCGCCTGACTTACTTGTCAGACTAATATTTGTTTTGAAGCAAAAAATGAATTAGTTCGGCACCCTTGAAATTTGAACGTTGTTGAATTTCCATCCAATTCCTCCTCACCACAAAATTGTGGTCGAATTTTGCCCATTGTGACTCGGTTTTCAATTTTTTTGACTTATTTTTTTCATCATTGTCCAATCTTTAATGCTCGTTCGGGAATGTTTGCTGGCACTAATTGATAGAACAATCTCACACATGTTAATAAAAATCTTATGTGTAATATATCAAAGTGTGAATCCTAACCGTCCATTTTTGTTTATAATTGATTTTTTTTCTAAAAAATAAGAAGAAGAAAAGAGATTGAAATGGAGTAACATGATATTATTTCTTTCATCAAGAAAACATGATTTGGATCTTGTATTGTATAGTTCATATGACAACTATCATCGAATCTTGTAAAATAACCGAGGAAAACTAAATTGATGGAGAAGAAGCATTTTTCCAAGTTTTAAGGCCATGCATATAGATGTAGGCTTTCACGCTTTTGAATCTGTGGTTTCATTAAACTTGCTAAGCAAGTTTTGTTGCAAATTCCGTAATATTCTTATCAGAGCTTCCACCTTCACCCATGGCTGTTTTGGCTAGTTTCTTTCATTTCTCAGAAGTCCTTCTCATCTCACTCCCTCTTTCACCTTCCATGACTTCCCTTGTACACTTTTCTAACTCTTCCTTGGTGATGTTAACATATAATTAGCCGAATTAAAGGGTAGTTTTCCATATATAAAAGACATACTCTATAGGAGTCCTGAAAGGATATACATTGCTGTATTCCTTTCAAAATAGGAAAGATGTAACCGACATATATATTTGCCTATATAAGGCATCCCTCCACAGGAGAAGAATAATATGCAGAGTATACATCCAACCCTAAGCCTTACAAGTTAACATGGTATCAGAGCAAGGTTGTGTTAGGATATTGCCATTTTGTGGCAATACCCCACCACCAAGCAAGTGGAAGCACCACTAGTGCCACAATTAGTGGCATGCTTTAAGGCTTTATTGGCCCTTCCATGTTGACCATATTTGCCTATAAAAGAGGCATGTTTGTAAGAGCAAAATGAGAGGGTCGTGAGAGACAACGTGAGTGTGTGAAGAGAATAAAGAGAAAGGGAGAAGAGCTGCAATGGAAGCAGCCTTGCTGCCATTGCAGCAGCTGCAACAGAAGTGAGCTGAGAGTTGAGTTGAGTGGATGTAATCCTCCTCCTCCATATATTTATTGTATCATTTCTCTATCTCTAATAAAATGAACCTCTCCCATGGATGTAAGCGATTTGTCAAACCACGTAAAATATTGTGCCAGTGTGTTTAGCCTCCAATGGGCAACTATCATAACACCACCGGTCCGCGCATGGGGGAGTCGGAATCCCCTAACAAGTTGAAAGCTAAAATCTTCCTTTAACTTTTCAGCCGCCATATTAATCTTCACCTGGACTTGGTCTTGAAACAAGGGACCAACCATGGATGACACAAATACTTCTATTATCCCCATAAACCAGACATCAATCTCTGCTGAAACACCTTACCTAAACACCTTACCCTTTGGATTTAAATTAAATGAGACAAACTTCAAAATCTGGTCACGTATGCTTGAACTGCACGCTGCTGGATTGAACAAACTCGGCTACTTAACTGGGCAGAATGATAGAGTGGAAGAAGGAAATTCTGGTTACTCAAAGTGGTGCACTGAAGATGCAGTGGTACGAGGATGGTTGTTGAAAACTAT
>Ga0325405_1007992_pt1 | contig 10568 bp, 8 predicted proteins | sample PopdelMetagenome_21_FD_205663 | JGI IMG/M metagenome (GOLD analysis project Ga0325405, IMG submission 205663) | Populus deltoides microbial communities from Bellville, Georgia, United States - Xylem-Control-R2 | ecosystem: Host-associated > Plants > Phyllosphere > Stem > Wood/Secondary xylem...
CTCTCCTTGATGTTGTCCCAGATGGAATAAGAATCTTTCATTTTCAAGAAAAAGATTTCAATAACTTTTTCATATTCGATATTTTGTCAACTCTTAAAAATAAAAATTAACAAAGAGATTTCCCGCTCTTTGCTCGTGCTTGTTGCTAGTCTATAATTTGAGTGAAACAGCCTCCTATCTGCTCTTGACACCCTTTGCCGCGGGGTTCATCTGGGTTCGCGGGCTTTCCAGTCAATGAACAGTGATTTGTTCATCTCATTCTCTTTTAGGTGTTTATAAGTAGTTATAAATTTCTGTATTTTGATTCTATAGTTAAATTTTTTTATCCTGTTATTTCCAAACATTTTAAGAAAAACCCTAACTATTAATTATTTTGATGAAAGATAATAGCGTGACCTTTTCAAATTATTTTACTGAGTTCTTAAGGATATTGTAGGAGGATGACATTTTAAATGGAAAGAACGAGAGAGAAAAAATCCGAGAAGTTGCTAATGAGGTTCGATTTTAATAAATAACTATTAAACTGTTTTGTTATGGACCATATTGTAAATTTTCAACCGAAATATTTATCAAGCAGAATCAGCACCGGTCATCGCACAATCAGAGCTGCTTAATTCCCCAACAACCGGTAAATCCTACCCATCATCTTACCGAGCTCCAAACCCAAAACCGCGTTGATAGATTTCCCAGACGGCTAGCCTCCCTCCAGTAGAGAGCTGTAGAAAATTGATGCCACATATATATCATAGTGTTCCTTCTCTATACCGCGACACCGCACCATACCTTATATGCGTAACAACAACAGCGGCAGCAGCTGCAGCTGCTGTGATTAATCATTTAATCAAATTATTATTTTTCGATTCCGATCGTGTTAGGGATTGTGGATATCCCTGCTTCAAATGGATAATTACGGTTTTCATGATGGTAATATCTATAATCTGCTAGAGAGCAGATACCTCGATGTTCGTCCTGTAATTTTTCTCCACTCTCTCTCCCATTTAATACTCGCCTAATTTTTACTCTGGATCGAATTTTCCTCTTTCCGTTCTAGTTAACGTCTAGTTTTTCTCCTGGCCAAGATTGTACATTTTTTTTTTGTATAATTATTTGAAGTTTAATGCCTAATTACACTGAGGAGTTGAAGTATAGCTGCAAATGTCTTTGTTGTTGTTGTTTTTTTTTTAGGATGTTGATCGCAGTTTACAAATGCATTCCTCATTGATACGGAGACTCTCCCAAGAAAGAGAATTGGAGGTTAGTATGGATTTCGAATTTTTTTTTTCTTTTTTCACCCATAGAAGCTTTTTCTTGAAAGTACAAGGTTTGTTGATCATATTGCCTGAATATATACTTAATCGATGTACTAAAGAATGACCGCTGAAGTGGCTAAGAAATGATTACCAGTTGCCATGTGCATCCCGTTCAATGATTGACTTTTATTTGCCAGTTGATTGAATGATGGAATTTGTAGGATACCTTGAGTAAAGCTATTTTTCCTCAAGGCGGCATAAGTATTTTTAGATTTTACAGATTGCTTGTCTGAAACTCTCTCTCTTTCTAACAGGGGCATCAGGGTTGTGTCAATTCCATAGCCTGGATGCATCAGGGTTGTCTCAATTCCATAGCCTGGAATTCTAAAGGTTCACTCTTGATTTCTGGATCAGATGACATACGGGTATGATACCTATGTGTATTATCGGAGATTATATAGTGTTTCATGTGTAGGACAAACAATTGGATGAAATAAAAAGATTAGTTGATTTGTCTTGTGGACTTATGTTTAGTGTCAGCTTTTGCTTTTCAAGTTTTCGTATGTTGCAGTTTGAGTGATTTGAGTTCTTGTGATTTGGAAGATTGCAGACCTCGTAGAAGGGAGGTCCACCTCTATGCTTCTGAATGAATATGTTGTGTGATTGGGTTTGATTGGCCGGAAAAAAAGTGGGATGAGGTTGAAGAAAATGGATAGAATGGAAACCGTCTCATTTGTGACATTACTTTAGAGCTTTGAACTGTATTGACAGACAAATTTGATGCACTAAAGGAGAGGGTGATTGCTGCATGCGTGCGCACACACTGAGAGAGACATTTGTGCATATTGAAAGAGGACAATCCATCATGCTTCAAATTATGCAGGTGAATATTTGGAGCTAAACTGGTCGAAAGCTTTTGCTTTCTATAGATACTGGGCATTCTGCAAATATATTCTGCACTAAATTTGTTCCTGAAACATCTGACGAGCTTGTGGTTTCTGGAGCTGGAGATGCAGAAGTAATGCTCTGATGAATTGAATTTTTTAAAGTTGATGCTCTTTTCTCTGGTTAATTTTTTTGGTTACATGCTCTCACCTTTTTTAATTTCAGGTTTGCTTATTTAATTTTTCTCACTTAAGTGGGAGGGGTCCTGATGATAATTCTATTGCTCCATCAGCATTGTATCAATGTCATACAAGAAGAGTGAAAACATTAGCTGTAAGATCTCATTGTATGGATGACCTAGTCGACTTGTTTGCTCTGTGTGTGTGTGAACACGCGTGTTTGTGTATTTGTTTTCAGCAGTGGGTGGCTGTGGGTCTCTTTGGGGCTCCAAAACTAGCCCTTCACTTGTTTCATAGACATGAAAAAAGAAATTCAATTTTTTTTGATTGTTTGGTTTGGTGAAGTTTTCCATTTGTCTTATTGCTGTAGCCTTCCTGTAATCACAATCTTGACCTCCTTTGCAGGTTGAAGTTGGAAACCCTAATGTGGTCTGGAGTGCAAGTGAAGATGGAACACTTAGACAGCATGATTTTCAGGAGGGTGCTTCATGTCCACCAGGAGGATCTTATCCCCATGAATGTCGCAATATTCTGGTGAGTTTCAGGAGATCTGTGAATTATTCTCTATGTCTTGAATTTAGTATTTCTGCTGTATTGAAGTTTTCATTGCAATACTTTAGATTTTTTTTTTATAAATGAAATGCTGTTTGTTTATTGTTGATTGTCTGTGAGTGGTTATTGCTATTAGTTATGTATCCTGCCACCAATAACCATGAGAGAGGTGTCATCTTCCAATACTTGAGACGTAAAAAAAATTTAAATTAAAAGAAAGGTAAAAAAAAAAAAATGAAGATACTTCCAGTCATTTTTTCCATTCAATAAATCTATATGCAGCAGTGTAGGCATTTGGATTATCAGCTTGAAGGTGTACAATACTTGTCAGGTGTGGCGATGATGACTGACCAGAAGTTTGCCCAGCATGCATGTGGAGCTAACAGTTTAAAGTTCAGAATATCTCAATATCTATTCTTTTCTTCATGTTGGAAACACTGCACGTTAATATGTTTAGCTCAAACTTGAGCCATGTTATTTAAACTGGGATTTAGTCTATAACCTACTATTAATTAGTTTGAACACCAACAACAGGTACGGTGCTTATGATTACAAGGTATAGAGGCCATTTGTGTTCCTTGGCCTTTAGTTTAATGCGGTTAAAACATTCACAAAAATATTTATGATGTTTGCTTACATTTTTTATTCTGGAGTGCTTGTTTGTGAAAATTTTCTTCTCATCAAGCTATTATACTTGAACATAATTGTTTTTCACATTCAGTATGTGACGACAGCTTGATTTGCAGTCTGGAGCAAAAAGATCGTTAGCTGATCCTCCAAAACAAACCCTTGCTCTGAAATCTTGTGACATCAGTACCAGTCGACCTCATTTACTCCTGGTTGGTGGGAGGTCTGAGTCTGATGTCATCTGAGTTTACTTTTCCTACTCTTTTTTCCCTCTGTAATCATCATTGTTTTAACTGTTTTCCCTTGGAATGTCTGCAGTGATGCCTTTGCTCGATTATATGATAGAAGGATGCTGCCTCCACTGACTTCCCATAGGAAAAGGATGAACCCGCCTCCTAGTGCTAACTATTTCTGCCCAATGCATCTTTCTGAGCATGTCAGTTCATATGTTGCTACTCGCTGCTTAATTATTTGATCTGATTGTAAACTGAACCATCATTTATTTTGGATAAGAAAAAAAAAGATGATTTAATTTGTTCTATTTGCTTAGGTTACCGTATTAGGTAATGAAGATAGAATTACTTCATATCATCCTCAAATCCTTGTAAACATGCTGTTGGTCCAATATCATCTTGTTGTCAATTTCTTTTTATTTTACAGCTTGTTTCTACCATCATTCTATCCTCTCAAAGAAAAAAGAATTATGTAACTAGAATTTATATGAAGTGAGTGTACTGTTTAGAAGGTCCAACTTGGTCTCATTTTCTTTTCAGGGAGTTCAAGCTTGCACCTTACTCATGTTACATTTAGTCCAAATGGGGATGAGGTTCTCCTCAGTTATAGTGGAGAGCATGTATATTTAATGAATGTGAATTATAGGCTTCGTCGCCTTGTAAGCCTGGCTTTATTCCTGTTAAGTGTGCTATTTTTATAACTTGACTTGGTGTTGGAAGTGTTTGTACTATGAAGTTTCTGGTGTGGATTTTGAAGTCAAAACAATACTAGCTTCAGATATGATCTACATTTGATAGATGGTGGTCGTGATTTGTGTACTGAACTATCTATGTTGTTAATCTTTTGTTTGTTGTTTTACTTGAATTTTTGTGAAATTCTTAGTTAACAACTGGAACACATTGATTGTTCAATGTCTAAAGTTATTGTGATCTGCAGCTGGGGGGACTTCTGTTCGATATACTATGGGAGATGCTTCAAAATTGATGACAATCGGCCCTACATACACTCAATGGTCTAGAGCTGCAACCACTATCATCTCGTGTATTCAAATGTCGTGCTCCTCCCAAAACCAATTGATATGAAGCAGAGATATGTCGGTCTCTGTAATGTTGGTACTGATATAAACAGGCTAGTTTTCTTGGGCAAAGAGGTTGGTTTCTTATATATCTCCTACTCTTTCTTAGCACGTAGGATGTAAATCAGCTTTGATTGCCTTTACTTTTGAATGTTGAATAAAGTTAGCAATTATAATTTGTGATTCATATCGTTTCATTGATATCGGATAGCTTCCATGGATGTAGAATACCACCATTGCCTCGTCAATGGGGCTCTATTTGACTATAATGAAAATGATACATTAAAAGATTCCAGGTCTTGACTGTAATGTTACTGAGTCTTGACATGTTTTAGTAGTTTGTTGACTGTGTACCATTGACTCACGTTTTGCAGCAGACTTGGGATATTTGAGGTGTTAGTCTTAAGTTATAGTTGGAATGAATCATCTTTACTAATTTTAAATTGATTGAATGTCTTCCTCTGATGGTTAGGTTGTTGTATACTAGTTTGCTGGAAAAATAGGACCAGTGAGGACTTAAGGTGTTTGTGATAGTCATAGTTTTTATGATGCTAATTGACGGAATATCTGTAGCCCCAGGTCAGGTGATATGCTTGGTTTCTATAAATGTAATCAATCAGCTACCAGTAAAAGTGGCTTCTGATCCTGTGTCCATTACTCCATTACCTGAGATAATCCTTAAAACTTCTGTATGTGTTTGTAGGTGATAGTTACTGGGGAATGCCTTACGTGTTAGGTTTGAAGAATGCTGTGACCCCTCTCTCCTGGAAAAGTTAATCCGTCATCCTGCCATTGTTCTTAGGGGCTCTCTAGTTCTGTGTGTCCAGACAGGTAATTACTGATGTTAGGCAGTTGTGGTATCTGGTTCCAGTGGTTTTAAGAAAGAAGGAATTGAAATAAACAAGCACCATTCTACATGCTGAGGTCCCTATCCTTGTGTATTTAAGCAATTGGATATATACATTCGCAACACTGTGGTGTTTATTCTCTTTGAAAAAGGCATAGGACACAGAAATTAAATTCAGCTTGGATCAACTTGTCTATATAGCCTCTTTCTGCTTGCCTTTGACATGTGAGAAAGAACAAATTCTACGATGGTAAACAGGAATTTGCACAATCAATAGGGGACAAATGAGAGTAGAAAGGAAGTCAAAAACATTTCATGAAGAGGAAGAATATCTCAACTAAACATAAACACAAATCTAAGGAAATTAGAAAGACAAACACTTTAGAGGAGAAGAGTATACAACATATCAGGCAAATTGATTGAATGTTCTCCATCAACATATCAGCACCAATGAATTATATTCTGGACACTGCATGCATCATAGATTTGTTGGTGTGCCTTAATTATTGTTAATGCACCTTGAGTTCTTCTAGATTTTTTTCAAATGTTGCAAGCGAGATCAGGTCCACAATTAGCTTTCCTGTGGACTGTGGTCAATAATGCTTTTTAGTTTCTGATTATTGATTTGCAGGTGATTACGTGGCCAGTGGAAGTGATGATGGTAGATGGTTTGTTTGGGAGAAGTAAACTGGTAGATTGATAAAAATGCTTCTTGGAGATGAAGCTGGTAGCTTTCTTTCTCCATGCGACTCTGTATTGTTTTTGCTTAGATTCACTAGTCTCTTCCTTGTTATATTTGATTTATTCTTCTTCTGCTTCACAGTTGTGAACTGTGTCCAGTGTCATCCATTTGATTGTGTTGTGGCAACCAGTGGGATTGATAGCACCATAAAGGTTGGTTTGATGGATTTGATTTTTGTGCATCTATTATTGTTTGGTTTTCTGATCTTGCAACATGGTTCTAGATCTGGACTCCAAGTGCTTCAGTTCCATCAATTGTGGCTGGGGGAGCAGCCGGACCAGAAATTTCTAATGTGTTGGAAGCCATGGAAAGCAACCAACGAAGGTTATGGCATAATCGTGAAGCTATCCTGTAAGACTACGAGTCCTTGGTTGTCCACAAAATTTACATATTATTCTGTGAATTGTGTTTTGCCACCCTTAGAAGTCCACTAAACGTTAAATCCATGAGCCTTTTCAATGTGAACCGAAACTGGATATAAGAGTTTGATTTTTCAGGAAGTTCAGTTATACAATTTCAGTCTGGGTTTTATGCTCTTCTTCACCTCACTTCATTTTTATTTGCTGAATTTCCGGATGCTGCCCTTGCACACAATACAGCTCAATGCAATGAAGTTTCAGGGTTGGTTATCTCGAGTAAACAATTTGTGGACTTGCTGAATTTGAAGTCCAGTTCTACAATTTCATGTCTGGGTTTCATGCTCTACCTCACTTTGGTTTTATTTGCTGAATTTCTGGATGCTGCACTCGCACACAATACAGATCAATTCAACAAAGTCTCTGTCTTGAGTATACAATTTCCGGACTTCCTGAATTTGAAGTCCTGTTACACAATTTCATATCTGGGTTTTATGCTCTTCTTCACTTCACTTTGGTTTTATTTACTGAATTTATGGATGCTGCACTTGCACACAATACAGCTCAATTCAATAAAGTCTCTTCTGTCAGCACAATGTATTGTCCTTTTTTGGACCATATATCTGTTCCTCCAATATTCTTTTTTGGACCCATTCTATCGGCACAATCTATTGTCCTTTTTATTTTTCATGCTTGTGTCTCCTCCATCTAGAAGAAGTAAAGTAGTCACAAGGATAAATGCTTATCTAGCACCCCCTTTTCTTCCCATCGCACCCATGCACATATTCTAAGCCATGGATTTAATGATTGTTTTCCAAAGAATTTCTTCAATCCAACTGACTTGTTATGTTTACAAGGTTCCATGTTGTTAGTTGCAGCCCCTTTGAGCTTCTAGAGCGGTTTCGGATGCATGAATTCACTGAAGGAACTTTGCACCCTTTTGAGTGTGCTCAGAGCTAATCGGGCCTGTGCTGTTGAGCCTACAGTTACGTATATGCATTCATTCATGAGAGTATGACTTAAATATTCATACTCTTATGTGTAAGTATCTACTATAATCATATTTTGATTTGCAGTTTATACCATTGTCTTTTTTTTTCTTTTTCTTTTTTTACTATTATTATTATAGCTTCTGTGGCTGAAACACGTAGTCGATATGAAGGTTTGTTACTTCAACACATTGAAACCGTTGTTATCTGGCAGACTATAATTCTTAGAGCGAGAGAGAATAATACAGACATAAAAGTTATGCCACTTGCACGAACCCAAAACTATCACCAAAGGAAATTTTTTGCTGAAATGAAAGCCCTATCCACAATTATTTATTCCATTTCTATGATTGTTTTCTTCACTTAAACCCTTTTACATTGTGTACCATATTTTAATATTTTTTTAGAGAGAAGTTGTTTTGCATGTTTAATTTGGATTATGAAAAGCATAGCAGATCAAATTAAATGAAAGTTATGCACAATGGAAACATGATGAAGGAGCATACAAAATTGAAGTTACCTTTGTTATTTGGATTCAAAAGCAAGGATTGTATGGGTCACAAGGTCTTCAGTTGCAGCAAAAGGTTGGATCTGTTCTGGACCTGAGTTATTGCCAGTTGCTCGAACCCAAAACTATCACCAAAGGAAATTATATCTTTGAACTTCCTGATTTTTCTAATCATAATGTTGCAGATTACCAGCTGAAGTTCAAGTGAGCCTTTCTCCTTGAGCGAGAATATAAAGGCGAAGGTGTCTGCAACATAATTTGTGTAGGAAATTAGTTGGCCATGTAAGCTGTAAAGCCTGATGTGGGTTCCCATGTCTTAATAAAGCGTCGTCAGTGTTAAATTATATCTAGAGCTGTACTGTTGCTATGAAGGTAACTGCTTTCACCTTGTAATTTTTTAGAGGATTCTGTTTATTGCTGTATTTAATGAAAAAAATCCTGTATAGAATTGATGGAAATATTTTCCATAGTGTAAATGCAGATAATTTTACTTTTAAATAAGTTTGAATTACTGAATTCTGCATTGTGTAGGAAATTATAGTGCGCTTTAAGAGATCAGTCAACTCTGGTTTCATGCTGGGGAATGTTGATATCATACCTGTGAAGCATCCTCTGGTATTGGAGAATTGCTAGTTATTTGATTTGCATTAAAAAAATTTATAAGCGTAAAACGAATTGGTAACCATGTGTAAATAAATGAAAAAAGAAAATAACTAATGATAACTAAAAGTAAAATTAGAAAAATCAAGAAATTGATATTTGATCCAGTAACATGTGATATATATCTGACTGTATTTATTAAATTTGAATTAATTTTTTATTCAATAAAATAATAACAGAAATAGAAACACTAATGAAACTATTTGAATAAAAAATATAATTAAAAATTAGGAGAGAAAAATAAAATGAAAAATAAATTAGAGGACAATATTTTTTTTATTGGAGGGTTAAATTAAAAAAAATAACTTTAACAAAAGAAAAAAAATTAAATGAATGAATATCAAATTGAAAAAAATAATATATTATAAACTTTGATTTAAAGATTAAATTGAATTTTAATAAAATGGTCAAGAAAAAAAATTAAAAATCAAAAATCAAAAGAATATAAATAAAAAAAATATAACAAATTGTAATTGAAGATGTATAGTGTGAATTGGGCTCAGCTCTGTATATATAGACATTCTCATTTTCATATAACTTCCTTCTTGATCTGAGTGAGATCTTCCAATAGGCCTTTCAATCTTGAAAATGAAGAGCTAGGTTGGGATCCTGCCTTGCCCACCTGAGTCCAATCCCTTCTTTGATGGTCGGAGGTCAGCCTCAGGATAGGATATTTGCCTTAATCGGTCCTTCCTCTCTTTGACTTGTATTAGTGGGGCGTTTTTCATCTCAAGACTAAAATGTTTATAAACGAGGCATGAACAAAAATTAAAATTAAGAAGAATAATGTTTGAAAGTGAAATACCAAGAACAAAGAAAATCAATGTGTACTTTTTAAGAGAGAAATAGAAAATAAAAAAAATACCGATGACAAACTGTCTATATGTTATTGTCACATGCCACACAAACAAGAAAAAGACACAGCTATACTTTCAACGACACGATAAAAAGGCAAGTTTGGCCACTAAAAAAACTACATACATTGCTCAAAAAATATGAATGTTTTTCACATGCTCGCGGGTGCTCTCCACCCACCAATAGCTTTTTAAAAATAAAAATTAATGATTCAACATAAAAAAAAAATTAAAATACCTCATAATTATAAAAGTAATAAAAAAAACTTTTATGGAAAGGTTAAGAATATCCATGCATGTACGTACGTACATGTTGTTATTTTTTCTAATTCTAAAGGCAAAAGATCTTTACAATGCATTCTAAAAAATAAAAAGATAGAAGTACTTTAGTCCATAGTTCTATTATTTTGATTTGGGGTAATTTAATTATTTTATTATTTAAAAAATAATATATATATATATATTATAATTTTGTAATGACTAATAAGTCATGGAAAACGAATTACTCTATTATTAAAATATTTTATTTTTTAAAATAAAAAAAAATATTTTTACTGCAACAAATTACAGTTTTGTGATGACACGTGCAATAATTTCCATACATTTTTTAGAGTTTTGCTAATTGTTTTTCATGTGATGTGATTCCTTGTCCTAAAAAGAGGCGTCCCATCCCAATTCCTTGTCATTCGTTCTGTTTTGTACTGTGTGTGTGTGTGTGTGTTCAACACCCAAATTGACCTGCTAGATTTCTGAGTTAATACTTGATGTATGGTATGATTGTATTTTGGAATATGATGATTTAAAAATATA
>Ga0325405_1007997_pt1 | contig 10565 bp, 6 predicted proteins | sample PopdelMetagenome_21_FD_205663 | JGI IMG/M metagenome (GOLD analysis project Ga0325405, IMG submission 205663) | Populus deltoides microbial communities from Bellville, Georgia, United States - Xylem-Control-R2 | ecosystem: Host-associated > Plants > Phyllosphere > Stem > Wood/Secondary xylem...
CATGATGTTTTGAATAAACTTGTATTTTGTATGATTCGACCATTTTCTCTTTGTTGGGATAAAGAACAAATTTGACTTATCAAAGTATAATCAACCTTGAGGCATCTTTACATACTTCTGGTTTTTTATTCTCTATAAGTAATGAGTTCAAGTCAAATTCACAATACTTTTAGTTCTTAGACATATTGTTATCTTTGGGTCAAGATTTCTATCCAAACCTAAATTTTGATTTTTTTGGGTTGTATTTACTTCATTGTGGGTTTTTAGATTGCTATCTATGGGGTTCGCATTAGAAATGCCGCCATTTTCACCTTGGTCCTAAACAATTTTAGGGATTTTTTTAATTTCAAACTTATTTTTTATTTCAATTTCATTCTTCAACATTGGATTTATTGGGTATTGAACTTTATAATTTATTTTGATTTACTTTATATGGGGTTATCATGGTTTTATGACTCAGGTCGCAAGTTTTGTGGGACAACAATGTTGACTCGAGTTTTTTTTTTTGCTCCTTTTTTTTAATTGAATATTTTTTTTCAACTTCATCATTCAAAAATGGGTTGATTGGGAACTGCACTTCATAATTTGTTTTTGTTTTGCTTTATATGAAATTATCCCAATCTCCTGACTTGAGTTTGATAGGTTGGCTCAGGTCATTTTTTTATTTGATTTTTTTTCAATTTAATCCTTTAATATTTTATTGATTGAAAATTGAGCTCTATTTTTTTAGTCACTTTCTCTAGGGTTATCTCGATTTTATAACTCAGGTTGTTGGTTAGGCCAATTGATTTTGGTTTTTTGTTCTTTTTTTAGTTGAGTTTTTTTTTTCAATTTTATCTTTTAAATTTTGATTGATTGAGAATTAAGCTTTATACTTTTTTTGGTTTGCTTTTTATGAGTTTATCTTAGTCTTATGACCCGAGTCACGGGTTTGGTAGGTTGTCTCGAGTGGTTTTTTATGTTTTTTTTATATATTTTCATTCTTTAACATTAAATTGATTGATAATTGAACTTTATAATCTATTTTGATTTATTTTCTATAAGGTTATCTTGATCTAATGATCAAAATTTGACAGATTAATCCGGATTGACTTAACTTATTTTTTTAGTTGAATTTTATTTTTAATTTCACAGTCTAACATTGGGTTGATTGATAATTAAGTTTAATATTTTTTTTTTAAATTTTTTATAGGATTATCATAGTTTCATGATCTTGAATAATGAATTTGACAGGTTAACAGAATTAAGTTAATACGAGTCAATCTAATATTTTATCATTTTAATATTTTTTAAAAATAACATCTTAATTTTTTTTCTAAAATTACATTTTTATCTATTACCTAAGTTGTCCTTGAATTTATTAAATTAACGAGTTCATATTGAATCAATCTATATATAATTTATTTTTAATGTTAAAATATACATTAATAACATCTATTTTTTTGGTAAAAAAAGAAATGCATAATAATTTAGGCTTTATTTGAAGTTGTGGTTGCAACATGAAATTTTAATTTTTTTAATTTTAAAATAATTTATTTATATTTTTATATTTTATTATAAAAAATAAATTTTAAAAATTAAAAAATATATTATTTTAATATATCTTTAAATAAAAAACATTTAAAAAAAACTTTACCTTCACTCCCAAATAAACCAGTAGCAAAAGCTAAAAGAAAAGGAAACCCTCAATTTCAACCCAAAATCGAAATAATAACGCCGCATCTTTCTCCTTCAGGCAGACATCGGATAAATAGAAGAAGAACAGCAGGAGAAGAAGCAAAAGAAAAATAATATAAAATCAATGGCAGAGAAAACCGACGTGAATGCAAAATGGGACGCGTGTCTAGATCTGTCGGTCCGTCGTTTTGTTTACTCTTCATTGGCCGGTGCTTTTGGCGGTCTTCTTCTCTTCAGTCAGTCTCTCTCTTCCCCTGTCATTCATCTGAATTTTCTTATCCTCTTGTTTCGTTAATGAATAATAATGGCTTGTGGTTCTGGGCTTTCTTCATTTCTCTTTTCTGCGGTTATTTGATACTGCCACCCGAATTATTTTGTATTGAGTCAGGGTTTTGTAGCTAATTGACAAGTTTCGATGTTTACTTTGGCCTAATTCTTCACTGCTGTTATTTTAGTAGTTAACCCGGATTTATTCTTTTGATTTTACATTGAAATTTCCTTTTTTTTTTAGGATTTGTGAGTGACAAATGTTACGTTTTCTGAAGAGAACAATGGGGGGGTGGGGGGGTGTTAAATTTATTAATAATTTTCTCATTGGTATATCTGTGGGACCTATCGATTAAGAATTGCAATAAGCAAACTTGCATTTATCTAACAGAGTTCGTAAAATATAAAAAGTGAAAGCTTCCGTAGTACTGCGTCTTTTAAGTTTCGAGGATCTGAATGGTTTAGATAACTTATTTATTAGGCGCCTGGCATTTTGTGCTCGGTGTGAAAACTTGGTCTAATGTATGGATAAGTTCTACTCTTGACTGGTTACATTATATTTTTGCCCTTCAGTGAGAATCTTAAATTGATCAATCTTTTCATATATATATATATATATATATTTATATTTATTTATTTATTTTCAAATAGGGACCCCAGTGACTCGCTGGGCATCTATAGCTTTCGGTGCTGGAGTAGGCATTGGATCTGCATATACTGACTGTTCTCAAATTTTTGATGGGTCAACTGCAAAGTTGGTACCACCTAAGACTACATCAAGAGCTCCTGAAGAGTTACAACCTCCTAATACTTTGAGTACTCCCGCTTCTCAGGTATGCTGATGATAACGAAAAACATGTACATAAATTAAAATTTTCACTCTCTTTTGGACTCCTTTCATTGATACTTGTGCTGCCTTCTGTTTAAATCTTGAGAACTGATTGTTATATGTTTATTTCCATGTGTTTTTGCCTAGTGGCAATGGTCCATATAATGTGTGAATGCCTGAAAAATGGCATTTATATACTATTGCAAGGAACAAAGTCCATTTTGTGTGAGGTGAAATTTTTACAATATGAGCTGTCATAAAAGGTGTCATATTTCGCGTTCTCATATATGATGGGCATGGTATTGGTATTTACAACTGGTTACTTTTTTAAGGACCTATGATGCTAGGAATCTCGATGTATGTGCATCTCATCAGGGTTTTTTTTTGTTATAATGATAAAGCATCAAAGGATTGAAGAAGTTGATGTTATAACTTATCGATTTATGAAAAATGGAAGAACTGTTCTTTACCATTTTATATGATGCCTTCTTACTGGTTTGTGTTTGGTATCTCCTCTACTGACGTCAAACTACATGAATCCCATCTAAAAGCGTGGTGGGGCATAATGCATTCTAAATGTGTATATCTCTGTACCTTACAGTCTGATTTTCACAAAGGTAGGATTCTTTGTTTCCTTTTTCATTTAATTGGAATGGCTCCACATCATAAATAGTACTAGTAGTAGTAATAATAATAATAATAATAAAATCAGTGTAAAATCATAATGTATTTGTAGATGAATGTAGGTTCATGGTTCTACCCTCTACAAGTCACTCACAATTCCCTGTTGTTCTTAGATTATGTCACACTTGTTCATGACCATGAAATAGTGTCATTAGGGGATAGGTAATTAATGCTTGTCTTGATTGTGGTTTTTTATGTTATTCTTTCCCTTTACTGTGTACTTGTTGACTTGGCAAAATGAACTGTAGATTCAAATATTTTGACTTCTCAAATATTATTTGCGTAGTTTCTTACTTTTTATAGACCTCTGCTAGTACTATTGGTTTTTTTTTGTCTACTTGTCTTTGTTTTCATTTTTCATGTTCGTAATGTATTCTGATTATCATGTCATTTGTTGAAGGACACCTCTTTGTATTATTTTCTCTGTTCTAAACTAGTTAGACAGAGCTTTCTATGATTAGATTAAGAGCTTATTTAAAATAGTACAAATTTTATTCCCGAGCCTTGTTTTAGTTGGTGAAGAAGGGATGTGGGTTTAGCAAATTCTATGTCTTGTACAAACTAACTATTGTGGCTCGTCAGTGATGCAGTCCCTCTAATTATACATGGATTGTTTAGGATTTTTAACATCGCACTTTGACATGCCTTATTTTGCAACTTTAACACATGCACGATGCACCTTCAGAAGATAGCTCAGTTCATTGAAACATCATTTTGATTAAAATGGGTGTAGAAATATGCATAAGAAGCTGTGGATGATTGCATCTTAGTGGAATTCTTTACTTAGTGTAATGTGTTCCAGAGAAAAAAAAAGTTATATTAATTAAAGAGCAAGCAATGTTTAGAGTTAAAACTTTCAAGCAATGGCCTTTTTGACATTAGCAAGGCCTAGATTCAATATCTAAAAGGACCATATCTTTTCATTATCACCCCTCACCTTCTCAATTCTTTACATTGTGCACGTGTGTTTGTTTTCTTAAGGGTTAATTGCATCTGACATTCCTCTACTATTGATGTTTGATTAGTTCGGTTCCTCTACAACAGATAAGATTAATGGAATCCTTTTACCATATATTCCGTTAACATTTAAGACCCTCAAGTGTTAACATGAATGGAAAAAAGCATGAGAATAAAAATTATTATTTTTTAATTTACTTTACATTATGAAAAATCAATAAAACTTGAAAATTCCAAATTACCCTTGTTTAGACAAGGGTAAATCACCCCTCTTTACCCCTAAAACTAAAAAAATTGAAACCCTTCTCCCTCTTTCTCACAAAACAAGTTAACACTAAATTAATTAAGAAACATTGCTCGCCATGCCCATTTAACTAGTCAAGGGCATCATTGATGAAAAGAAAGGTGTGAAAGGTCCACGGCACAAATTGCTTCAAGTGAAGTAGTGGGCCAGGAGAACCAGCAAGAACATCCAAAAGAAGTAGCTCACAAACTACATTCTATCAAGCCATAAATCAGTATTTCTAGCATACGAAGCAGATCTATTCTATTTTTATCCAAGACTTCTTATTTAGGATTGTTCCTTTTGCATTCAAAAATTGCTCTGATGGTTCTGGGCTCTCTGTGGTTTATAATTACTGGATTGGTTAAATTATTAGAAAGAGAGAGGAGGGGGTGAATAATGGAGGACGATAGCAATGGGAATAAACAAGGGGGTATTTTTTGTTGGTTAGGGCTTCGATTGATTAAAAGTAGGATTGATTAATACTGGACCTGCTCTCTTCTTCTTCTTTTAATTTGTTCCATGAGAAAGGGAGGCAGTGAGGGGTTTCAATTTTTTTGGTTGGGGTTAAAGAGTGGTTATTTAACTTTGTCTAAACAAGGTTAATTTGGATTTTTAAGTTTTATTAATTTTTCTTTTCTAAAATCTAAAGGAAATTAAGAAAATTAATTTTAGTTCTTAATTTTTTTCCCATCCAATTTGGCATCATGCAGTCAGCATGACAGCACATCATTGTTAATGTTAACATATTAACTTTTGAGGGTCCTAAATATTACAGAATATAGAATAAAAGGATCTTGTTAATCATATTTGAAGTACATCGAATGCAAGTAACCTGTTTTCTTGAGTCCACCTTAAATATGCTCTGCCTAAACTTCTATCATTTTGTTTTTGGGTGGCTATTATGATATGAGTTTGCAGATTGTTCAGTTTACAATTATATTATGCAGTCATGCTGCCTACTTTATCTTGATAACCGTAGTCTCAGTACACATGACAGCAAAACTGTTGGAATAAGTAAGCCAAAGTAAAACTTTGGTTTAATCAGTTTATTTAATGTCCTTTAAATGTTTGCTTCTTTCCCTGAATGTTTTTCAGCTGTCTAACCATCACTTTTTCTCATATTTGCATTGACATGATTAATATTTCTATTATTTGAATTATAAGAAATTTCAATTCTTAATTCAGTAGGTCAGTAAGTGTCAGCATGAGGTAGTAGATTGGAATTTTTTTTTTCCTGTTTTTGTCCATCTCCTTTTATTGTTGGATTTTTTTTCTTTCCAAGAGATACAATAAAAGTATTCCTGTCAGTAGAACCTTTTTTTCGACTTGGTTCTCACACTTAAGAATGAATGAAATCCCATTTCTTTTGTTACATAACAAGCCATCCATTATTCTCACCAATTAACGAATGGGTTCAATAGGCAATGCTTTTTTTTTTCAATAAAATACTGCAAGAGTTAAATTCATTACAATCTTAGAATATTCATAGTCATCTATTCCCTTTTGAGTATATTAGCACACTTTCTGACTTTTAGGTTTAAGCAGGAGATAGAATATCCTCAATGAATACATGGATTATTAGATACCAACCTGTCATTCATATTTTCCTTAACGTTAAATTCAAGCATATCAATTTAGTGTAACTTTGTGCATGTAACATTGAGAAAAGTGATGTTGTAAATGTTCACCAATGAGATTCTGTGTAACTTCATGCTTCTTTGAAATTGGACTTTGTTTCTAGTTAAAATAATGCTATATTCTTATTGTGAAATATAACTGTACTGGAGTTCTTTTGATTACTGTCAATTCCTTATTTTAATTATAAAATTAACACCTTTTTCTGGTCTTTGTTTGGCTGCTCTTTAGACTTATGGGTGTGGCCTGAGTGACCTACAATCCTACAATTCCCACTCAACATAATTGAGTTCTCTAAAAGTAGTTCAGTCATAGTAAAATGGGGTTAGAAGGAGAACCAGGAAACATGAAAATCTTGTTGAGGGCATACTCTGTTAATTATTACATGGTGATGGCCTATGGCCTGCACATTAATAATGATAAAGAATCGGAACGGGGTTTTATTTTGCACCAACCAAAGCCAGCTTGGTGACTCAAGTGTATTATTGCATTGTGATCAATAAGATCTGCTGGATCTTTATTTATGAATTATTTTTTATCAACTCATATTTATTATAAGAATCTACATGAAGAGTCAGTTTATGTGGAGATCTTTTGTTTCCAGGATGGCCAGGACTGAGATATTTGAAGCTATCCTCCAGTTGCTTTGGTTACAGATCAGTTTTTTCTTAAGATGAGATTGTTGTTGTCCTTTTCCCCAGATGGCTTATTAAATTGTAGAACGAACGTTGTTCTTGATGGCTACACCGTTAATGTACTGCAAGTTTCAATGGATTGTTACCTTCTGTCCTGTAATTTTATCAGGGTAAAGTTTAAATACCAGGAGAACAAAAGAAATAATTGATTCCGCTGATAAGATTGAGATCTTATGCGCAAAGTTCATTTTTGGAAAAAGGTAATCTTGCAGAAAACTGCTGCTGTTGTGCAGCTTTTAGTTTCTAGCACCTTGTAATAAAGTAGGGACTCTTCTGTCACACGGTGGCCTGCTGACATGGCGGGATAGATCATTCCAATTATGCAGAAAATCAAAGATGAAGATTGATGGATGTGAAATTTTTGTTTTTTGTTTTGTTTTTCAGTTTCTGTTCATCACAATTCGTTTGATTGCAGTATTGAGGAACCGTAGTTGGGACTGGATATTGTCCGAACTACCAGGTCCTTATCCTTGGCTAATTAGGTAGGTCCTTGTCCTTTACATACAGGAAGTTCTCCAATTCAAGCAGCAGCCTGCCATATGAGCAATACCAAGAAATCATTGGCCACATCAAACATATACCAACGGAAGATTTTTCCCTTGTCATCATCAGTAGCAAACTTGTTCTGTATAATGAATATACATGGACATTCGTGAACTTGCTTTCAGTTTTGTATGACCAAACCATCATGCAACCAATTTCTCATAATTGTAAAAGCCGCCTCTGCATCTGTATCTTCTTCAGGAGAGTTCGGATGATGAGCAAAGCCATGACCTCTTCTCTAAAAAATTACCACCTACGATCCCTCACCGATCCTCTTCTCACTATCTTCCAAGACACTGACTGTACAAAGAGGGTCATTGTCACCTGAAATAAAGAGCATAGGAACCTTTATGGTGGAGGCTAAAGCAGGGTCCATCCTTGTACCATAGAATTATGCCATGCTTCTTTGATATTCCTGCAGCTAAGAATTCGTCAACCATCCATTTTGTTGATGCATCAATGTCTTTTCTGACCCTCTGTGGTTCCTGTTTTGTGATCCATTGTTCCCTTACACAAGAAAGTTATGGGAGCTCAAAGAGTCAATTTCAACTTGCGGGGAAAATGGATCGAAGAATGAATGAAACGAACATAAGTGCGGCAATTACGAATACCAAACCAATATCATGCCTGTGTATCAGAGGAAAAACATCAGGAAAATGAACATTATTATGAAATTGCCTATGGATTCAAGGTTAACTAGCTTACTTGGTGCCATTACAAGCCACACGATATGGAAATCTCTTGTAGATGAATCTTCAAACCTAAAAATATCAGACGAGCAATATCCCAGTTCCATTATTATTCTTCACTGCGTTCAACAGATAAGCATTGATGCTATCATCGCCTTCCACTATTGAAAGCTCCAATCCACTGACTAACTCGCAAGCTTCATCATCTACATCCTCTTCAATTTTCAATAGGCTGCAAGGAACTCTGCAGGCAGCGTTTCCTCTACATGATCTCCTAAGATTTAAACTGCATTTCCTCTGAACACAAACTGAAGCTTTAGAGTCAGAAAGTTGCATTGTTTCAACAATAGCAAGAAACAATTGCAACTATGACATTTTTGTAAAAGCTCATTAAAATATGGAATAAAGGGTACCAAACTACAGAGTTAATCAAGTGTCAAATCATTAAAAATCTGTTATCTGGTAGCTTGGCTCAGTGACTACAAGCTTGAAATTTGTAAACTGTAGGGCATGCATCTTAAATTAAAGAAAGAGAACTTGAAAAGAAGATAATGACGTACAGGAAGAAGAGAACACTTTGAAAGGAAGTGAAGGCGGCTGCTGTGGCGGTTGTGGTAGTGGAGGAGACGTGGCTTTCTGATGGTCATAGTAGTGGTAGCAGTTATGGTGATTGAGAAAGGCAAGGAGGAGGTTGAGACAAATCCCATGTCAGTGGCTCTCCTGTTTTAACTATAGATGAGAAGTACAAGTCAAGGAAAAAGGAGAAGCAGGAAGCTGCAAGACTTCGTGATATGAAATTATCATCCTAGTTGCCTGCGTTTTTTGGAGCATTTCATAATCAATTCCAGGCCTCATATTTTCCATTTTGGCTCCTCTTTTTTTTCTTTTCTTTTTTTTCCTGTTTTGGTTTTAAGAACTAGAAAGCGCCCCTCAATTTTTATAGTAATATAGTTCAATACCACTCAGCTGCTGAAATTTATCTTGCAAGCTTGACTGGTCTTTTATTTAAAAACCGAAACTGAAAAGTATTGACCTAAATTGAAGATTAAGATCCGCAAGTATCATTATAAAAACAGATCCTGTCATACCAAGGCCTGTGTTAGTTTGATTTACAATATTATGGACAATGATAGTTTGCTATATAAAAATTAAAACTACTTATGATTTCTCCTTTGAGAAGATAAAATGCAGTAAGAAGAGAGAAAAATGAAGCAAAAATAAGAAAAAAACACAGCTACAATATCCATAGAATAGCAGTTCTGTCGTGTCATCATGAACTGTACATCAACAGTAACTAATCTCCACCAATGCTTACTGCATCTCTAATGATTGAATAGCAAGCTTGGCTGCTACCATGGATATATTCTCATTCACTAAATCTAGTGAATTGTCCAGCCTTTGTAGCGTGTCTTTCAGATCCATTGCTCTTAACTTCTGTTGCTGCAACTTGAGTGTTTCTGATTGTGTAGATCCTGTCAAAAAACAGAAACATGCAGATCATTTTTTTCTTCGCAGGAGTGGGTCGTGAAATTCCAACTACTAGAATGATTACCACAACAAAATACTGAAGCTTTGTAAGGAACTTTTTTTTTTAATGTTAAGAATAAAGAGAAATGAAACACTTGCTTGTAATAGGTTGGAATGCTGCAAATGATATTCGCTCAGCAGGAGATGGGATGAAAGATTGATCACATTCCAGGGACGGTTCCTTCTCTGCCCATGTTAGAGAGTTTGCAATACAGGTTTGCAACAATTCCTCTTTGGGAGCCTATTGACATGAAACAGATGAGCAGTCTTCTCCACTCCCATATATACACCACATGGCGGTAACACGATACAACAGTAAATAATGTGCAAAAATTATATGACAGTAATATTCCAATCACATAAAATCTGACAAGTAAACATATAAGCAATCCCCAATTCGCCTTGCAAGATAATTTCCCATATGAGTTGTGGACATATTCAGTGGGAGAAAATATTTCACTCAATTCAAACCAATAATGCCTTAGTGGGACAAACTGTGAATGTTTGATTTTTGCCACCATTTATATGTAATGCCAAAGTATTTGCAACAGCCAAGAACATCCTTCAGCCCCAGAAATTCCAGTCATGCTAAAAAAGTTTGCAGAGAAAATCACAGCACACATGTCATATACCTTCTTTCCAATGTTAGCAGACAAATGTCTGGCTCTTCTACTACTACTGAATTTCCAGTGCAGCCAGCTACTTAAGAGGAAAGGAACCTATAAAATTGAAATCTAGTATCACAGACACTTAAAGGAATTTTAGCCCAAACAGAA
>Ga0325405_1007998_pt1 | contig 10565 bp, 12 predicted proteins | sample PopdelMetagenome_21_FD_205663 | JGI IMG/M metagenome (GOLD analysis project Ga0325405, IMG submission 205663) | Populus deltoides microbial communities from Bellville, Georgia, United States - Xylem-Control-R2 | ecosystem: Host-associated > Plants > Phyllosphere > Stem > Wood/Secondary xylem...
GTGTCGTTTTCCTTAAAACAAAAAATAAGTGATTTAAAGCAAATATTAATTCATTTTGATCCTTGGTGTTAGAGGTTTGCATGAAATGGTCCTAAACTTCATTTGTGTTGGGTAAAGTCCCTGAGAAAGAGGAGAGAATCAATAGAGAGAAGGGAGGAGAGAATCGGTATTTTGAGATTCAAAATAGTTTTTAAATGTTTTTTTAGATTATTCTAGGATGTTTGTGAGGTTATATTTTGAAATATTTTTTTATTTTTTAAAAAATTATTTTTGATATCAATACATTGAAACGATATAAAAATATAAATAAAATAATTTAATAAAATAAATTCAAAAAAATTAATCAGCCTAGCGAGTTTCCTTTCTTTTATTTTCTAATTTTTATTATGGTTTTATTTTAATATTAATGGTTATTTGTGATTTTTCTATATATGCATATTGTGAATTGTGAAATATATTAATTCATAGAATATATTTAAACTCAAACATAAAATGCACACGTGGTGTTAAATACGTAGTACAGAATACATATTACATTAAATATTTCCAAAATCAATATTGACTCGTTTTAATTTTGTTCACTTGGATTTTTTAAATTAATTAATATAGAAAGACTTCTAATAAAAGAAACAACATGGTTTTTATTTTTATTATCAATCATGCGTGGCAAGCATTTTTACGTTCTGAGTTATGGACTCCAGCCTTCATCTCTGCAACTTGCTATGACTTTTTTCTCATGTGAGGTAGCAATACAACTTCCTCAGGATGTAATAAACTATAAGAAGGGAAGCGATCCTGGACAACCACCAACTCCAGCTTCTCTGTGTGCCGCTGCTTTGTCGTCGTGCAATGACCATTTGCCCTAAACTTTCGTTGCCATTCCTGCAAACAAAAAAGTCTCTCCTTGGTAAACACGGCCTGGTTTTGGTTCCAAGAAATTTACCAAAAAAATTATTATAAAGGTAAAGTGTATATAGTATGAGAAAGAAAGCTTGTTGTATTCACCCTTGGCTTTGAGGCTGCTGGGGTTGTGCCTTTCTGTCAGCAGTCAAAAAGATCAAGATGAGAATCAGCTTGTGATAAAACAGACAATCAAATTAATTGTGATTTAATTAAGGTGGGGTTAAATGACGTGCCTTTGTGTTAGCTGAGTTTTAGGTGCTGGCACCGGGGCCTCCTCTACTTGCGGTTTGGCTTTCTGGGTTGGAAGAGATTGCTGAGATTCAGCTACAGCAGTTGGTGCTGATTCTTGGGGTTTAGTTTTTGAAGTTGATGGTGTCTGTACGGGTGGTGCAAATCCTGGGATTGGAACGTTCCTTGCCTGTCACGCATAGTAGATAAATTAGAGGTTAGCTTCCTAGGACTTGCGGCTTCATGTTACTAACTGTCTAAAATAACCCACCAAATTCCTGAATTGGAGATTGTAAAAGGCTTCAATATATCTCTGCTTCAGAAGCTTCTGTTCCTTGTTCATCTGCCTCCAAAACCCGTAAACAGATCCCATGTTCAACACTTTGTTTGCATAAATCTTCCATGTATAGCTGCAGGACAAAAAGTATGATTAGTTACCGATGGAAGTTTATGTCTGATATTTGGTAGCGTTGTGAATTCACCATTCGTAGATGCGTTGGAGACCAGTTGCTGACATCTTGTTCCAATATTCCGCATCTGTCTTGCACTTCTCGAAGAAATCTGCTATCTTGTTGCTAGACTCATCTCCATTGTTGGGGTCAATGTGGAATCCTGAGACCCCATCAACAATAATTTCTGCTGGGCCACCTTGATTGGTGGCGAAGGTAGGTAGTCCACAGTTCATTGCCTCAATTACTGTAAGGCCAAAGGCCTCATAGAGTGCAGGCTGAATAAAAGCTCCCTTTGTATCTGCAATGCAGCGGTATAGCTCTCCGTTTCGGTATCTGTCAGATTGAGCTGCTATCCATCTGAACTGGCCCTTGAGCTGGTATTTCTCTATCAAGGAATGCATCTTTTTTATCTCCGCAATTTCCTCTCTATCATTTGATTTAGATGGATCAAAGAATCCTGCTACAACAACGAGATTTACCAAGTTTCTTAGCTTTGCATTCTTTCCATACCACTCTGTCAGCCCTGTAATGTTTTTCACTGTATCCAGTCTTGCCATGGAGAAGATAATTGGTTTCTTCTTGTCTGCCAGATATCCACTGGTCCAGGCATGTTTCTTAATTAGTTTCATCACAGAACAATAAATGTAGGCTTTCTGTACTAATGATAGCTTCAGAATCTTATCAGGGAAAGGAAACTTTATAAAAACTTACATGTGCTCATTGTTATCTTCATTGTTATAGAGTAGTTCTTCAATGGCAGGATGAAAAGAGGTTAGCCGCTTCTGTTTCTCGGTGTAGGGGAAGTAGACAGTTTGGTCAGCCCCAGGGGAAGCAATGTTGAACTTCGGATCAAAGACATTGATCCCTGACACGACACGGCAAAGTCCTGGCATGGTAAACGCCACATGGCTTTCATACTGTCCTGGTCTATTCTTGCTGAAATTGAAGCAATTTTCTTAGTTAGAAATTCAAATTATAATGGTCAATAGGCTTGCTTAGAACTGATGATAGTAGGTAGAAGGCTAACCTTCCTGCAATTTCTTGATATGTACTGGTTATGATAAAATCAGCAGTATTCATCGCAATCATGTCTGCTGTGAATTGACAGGAAAAGTGGTACTTGGGGTCTAATCCCTTCCATTTGGCATCAGAATCTTCGTACTTAGTTTTCTCCAAAGCATGAGCAATAGTTCCCTGGAATTACAGCAGGCCGAATTTCAGAATAAATATAGATGGTGGGTTAGTCTTCGTTCTTTAATTGAAAAATGAGAAATTTAAATAAAAAGTAATCAGCTTAAACCAGAGTTATGCCAAGTTTCTGAGCCATTAGGGAAGCCACCAAGTTCCCATCACTATAGTTCCCGATCAAGAGATCAGGTTTACAGTCCATGTGTTCAAGGACCTTATCAGCAGCATCCTAATGATTGGTGATGAGCCAGAGAGAAGTACAAGATTATCACAATCAGTATGTGTTCAAGAAAAACAAACTGAAAATCATAGAAGGAAATGGAGGCACATGCCTGAGCAAATCTCTCGAGGTAAGGGTATACATCGAAACGGGAGACCCATTGAGGGAGAACCCCTTTCTCTGTCTTGAAGGGGACCCTAACAATGTGGGAGTGTTTTGTGCCGAAAATAGGCTCCACCTCCTGGTTGCACTTTGTCCCTCCAGCATGTGGTATCAGTCGTGTTATCTGTATACAATTAAACAATAGAAAGAAATGAGAAAATAATTATCTTGAATCCAACTCTTTAATTGAGTGAATAAAGATAAACGTTGGTGATGTTCATATATCTGCCTCACCACAAGAATTTGAGGCTTCACGCTAAGCCCTTGCTGCCTTATTTTAAGTAGCAGTTCTTCCTCTAATGCTCTTACTTGATCAAGAATGTAAACAATCTGTGTGTCATGTACATGCAGATTAGTTTACTACACTGTAATCATGGATTATTATATAATCAGGCCATAATTAACAGTGTGTAGGATTGTCTTACACACCTGGCCACCGGTATCTGGCAGCCCGAGGACATCTGACTGGCCAAAATAGCCGTGAGGAGAGAAGATCACAATGTTGAACACGTTGGGAATCCTGCTAAAGAGCAACTCCAGTTTCACTGGTTCTGGGGCTTGAAGTGATTCAGAAAGCATCCTCATTGTCTCTTTGACTCTTTCTGCGGTGTCTCCCCATCCCTTCTCAAAGCCCAACCTTTTCAGGCTGCATATTAATTTACAATCAGCAATATAAGACTTGCAAGAGAAAAAATTTCAACCAACATAGATGTTTTATGGAAGTAAGGAACTAGATAAATGACCTCTGCTGGAAATCCTGATATGGGGCGTCTTTAGGAAATGCAGAGACAACTACTTCAGCTACAATCAATGCTGCTTGCAGCTTGGAAACTGAATCTAGAGCTTGATTGATCATAAGATTCTGCATGTTACAACATGAGCGGCATGACCATTAGTTTCAAGCGCTTGTTCCAAGACTAAGACTGGCAGATCACACTTATCATCTTGCTAATGTGAGGACAACTACCTCCCCTTGATGGTCGAGCGCTAACAAATAGTCGAGTAGAGGCTTTGCAGCATCGGAACTCCCACGGAGCTTTGAGGACATGAACTTTGACATGTAGTTCAGTCCATTCCCAATAGAAGAAGAAAGAGTAAGGAGAGGGGTGGAGAAATCCATAGCTCCAAAATCTACTTCCAACGCATTTTCATTGCTCGCCCTGCACCTCCACGTAGCAGTTATTAGAAGGAAAAGCTATTTCAAAAATCATTCAAAAGATTTTCACTCGGACTTGTGCATACCATTTTTCATCAAAGATCATTTCCTTAAACTGCAAATATTCTGAAACGGAGATACCATCTACACTCAAATCTTCAGCGTTCACTTTAACATATTCCCAAAAACCCGGATTCGGTCTTACAGCAAATGCCACAAAAGGTGGAACAACAGCTGCCTCCTGCAAATTGTTTGGATGAAAAAGAAGCGGTTTTAACTTTTAGGTCCATAAAGAAGCAGACAGGTGCAGATGGACAAATAGAGAAAGGAGACAGATCAAGAACATTACCTGAGTGGAACTCAGGATGTAACCAAGTAAGCCTTCCAAGACCTTTTGTCTTTCATTCTTATCTTGTATAGATTTATCAACTTCATCCATTATATGTTGGCGCTTCATCAGCCTTCTCCCAGGAGCAACAAACCTTTTTTTTTTTAAGCATCCCAGCGGAGAGATAAATAAGAGGATGTATAAATATTTCTAATGGTTCAGAACCAGAAAATAATGAGGAAGAATGTAATTAACTTCACCAGACAAGAACATTGAAGCACTCATGTACCTGGAAAAACATATCCTCATGTGATACCGGCTCTGCCTTAATGCATCAGGCATGCTTTCAGCAATTGTTTCGGACCGCTTAAGGACTGGTGCAGAAGCCATTTGAGCAGGAAAACAAATGATAACAGAAAAGGGTGTTTCAAATGCAGAAAGATTGTGAAGAGTGAAGCTTCTGTGTGTTTTAATAGGTGTGATAATGTGCTTATATATTCAAAAAATGAGGTGATGGAGATAGCTAGACTTTGGCTAGGAGAGAAGGAGAAAGACCATTCTTTGTTGGAAAGAAATCTTACAGAAAAGAAAGGAATGTGTGATTGATAGAAGAAGAATATTTAGATTTCCTTTTTGCTTAATATCTAAAAAGTGAAGGGAAGAGTTATAGCCATGCTAATCTTTCTTGATTTCGAAATGCATGAAGAGGACTCTTATATGCGTTTCTTCTTCTTCTTCCTAGAGGAAGGTTACAAGCTGTCACGTGACTTTGTGTCTCTACGAAGTTTAATAGTTTGCTCTACTGTGATCACCATGTTCCAGCATGGTATCATATCCTTCTACCTTCCATGGCAGCCGCCTGGCTAACCCGGCGTGTCAACCAAGTAGTTTATCTATCTAGAGTTTAGTCTGGCCGAGGCGAGTTTTTTTTTTTTTTTAAATCCTAACTTTAATCCACTCGCCGACACGCCTGTCAACCTATTCAACTCATGATTCAGGCTAGATCGACACCTAGATTGAGTTTTATAACCATGTTTCTTATATTCTTTTTTTTTATATTTTTTAATATTATCTTCAGATCTTTCTCTATACATACACTATTGGTTAAAATAAATTTATTTTCTAGAGATTGTTCAATATTTGTTGTTGGTTAACAAAATTTTCCACTAGACCTCGACCTCGACCTCGACCTCGACCTCCCTATAATCCCTTGCAGACGCTTCTTAGCGTTCTGAATCTAAACCTGAAGTTACTTTCGAGCAACCAAACTAGATAGCTGAACATCCGACTAACTAAATTCTAAATTACCAATACATATGACAAAAGCTAACGTTCATATCACCGACTAGCAGTGCCATCATTTTTCATCACATTTGTCTGAAGTGACAATCAGAAACCAGAGTCATGATCCCGGGCAATTTATTTGGTTGAAGGCTTGAAGCAGCCTATCTAGAGATATGAAATGTTTTTATTCTGAAATATATTAAAATAATATTTTAAAAAAAATTATTTTTAATATTAAAATATCTAAAAATAATAATAATAAAAAATATATATATATATTAATTTAAAATTAATAAAAATTTTATTTTTTTCTTCAAAATCAAGAACAAAACAGAACCTTACATCCCTTTCATTTCCAAAAACAACCGAGAAAACTCAGACTTATCCGACCCATGTCCAAATCTCCCGTGTTCACTACTATAGTCGAATTTTTTGGTTTGATTCAACGATGTAACTTGATTATTAATGATATAAAGACAGTAAAGGACTCTAGAAGCTTGCATCGAGCTGTCGGACAAATGGTAAAAAGATACCTACCATGACCAAAACGAATTAAGAAACAAAACCAGGGTACAAATGCACCCGACGGGAGGGAAGCCATTGAGTCGCGCTGGTCATAACCATGAAATCTAAAGAAGACAGCAACTTAAAAGTCTTAGAATTCAAGGCATTCAATGTCACACAAAGTTTGAAGAAAGCGAAAAAAGCAAGAAGTTTTGAACATGTAAATTAAATACACACCCAACGCTGACACAACCAGCTTGATATTGCATGTAAGGGTAAGCAGGGGCCTCCCAGGGATTTAAACAACAATCCAAAAGTAAGGGCTGTCTCGAATCCTAACAGTAGAACATAACCCGCTTGACATTCTCCTTCAAGGCAGGCAGGGGCCTCACAGCAGCGTTGGCAGCAGGTCCGCGAGTGGCTCGACCACCTGCTCCTCCACCTCCTCGTCCAGCAGCCATGCCACTTGTAAGTGATCCGCTGTCTGATGTCTCCGGTTCCATGTAGAAACGAGCTCGGAATGCAGCAAGATGTGCATAATATGCAGGTGGCACTACAATATCATAAAAACAATATAAGAGGTTATTTGTCCGCTACATGTTGTGCAAATGGGTGAGTGTGCGAGAGGGGCAGAGGTAGAGGGAGACTAACCAATGGAAACAGAACGCGTGCATCTTGCATATCTGCAGAAATCAAAAAGTAGAGAGCGCACATATTAGTGAGACATAGTTTATCATAGAAAGTGAAGCATTGACCAGGGAAAGTGTTCAAGGACAGGAAACTGTGACATTAAATGAAAACATGTACATACGTGTAGCAAAGATTGTTTGTAAGAGACTGCAACCCATCAGCAGTGAACTTGTTCTCATCCCAAAGTACATGGTAATGAGCTGGACGGCTTGTACCCTGTCGGTGGCCAGTGGTCAGAAACCAAAAGCATCAAAGTGCTCTGAAGGAATCGAGTTTACATGGATATGCAAGTCTCACCTGAATCCCAGCATGACTACACAAATAGAAGTCGAACTCTGTTGGGTGACAAATTTTTGAGTCCACGACAGTGCCTGCCATATGAGAAGGGTTTAGCGGAACATGTTGTGAATCTAAAACAATTTGAACACATTCATCACATCACCAAGCTAGATAGATTACCAGGCAATATATTCCCGCTCCGGTCAACAGCATTACGGTCACGGTGATCATTTGCGAACAGCCTTGTGTGATGACGCTTCTGAACCACAACAAATGTCACTGGAGGCTGGTAGTTGGGCTCTAAAGAAGCACATGCCTGAGGATGAAAGCAGAAAGATGAGAAAATAGATGGCTCGCAAAATTCAACAGGACATGGAACAAATAAAATAAACAATAGAGAGAGAGCTTCGAAGGACAGCAGTTTTACCTTACGAATAGCATCAAGTTCGTGCAACAAAACTTGATAGAACTGCCCTTCACTGACACCATCTCTGGAAAATAAATACATCATTAGACATGGCAACAATAAACAACAAAGCAGAAGGGAGAACAGTATAATTAATACCTGTAGAATATAATTCTCTGAGGCTTCTGCCCTGTGGCTCTCCGGAAAGATATGAGAAGTTCCCTGCAAAATGGAAAGAGACAATCAATCCTAATAACCACAGAAAGCTCCTCTTGGAGCACAGGACCATCATCAGAGTGAGAGCTTGATCATACTTGATCATGCCACCAGACACTGTCCCTCGTACAGGATCCTGCCATGTTTTATATAAATCTTGGATAAGCTCTTGGCGATGGGCTTGAGCACAAACCAGGCCAGCATACTTAGTAACCTCTGGCCAATCTTGAGAAGCCACAACCTGCATTAAAATCTCATTAATATATAAAAAAAAAACTGCAAAATGGCACAGCCCAGCCAAGTGAAAATAGGTGTAGGCATTCAGAAGCTGAAGAAAAAAGAAAAGCTGCATACAGCTGCAATGGATGGGCTTGAGTCCTCCCCAGGATGAGGATGAGTAACGTCAGCACCAAAAATAATAGTAGGTCGGTCACTGACTAGAGGAATACGTCTTGATAATGCATCAACAAGAACAGTATTCCTTCCTCCAACCTTCACATTTATCTTCAGAGCCACATTGGCCAGATATTGCTTGCTCATTTTGAATACATGCTTTGTCAAGCAGCACTGAGAAACAAGCCCAAGATCTGTCTCACAAATTCGCTTCAAATCACCTGCACTCCAAACACAATAAATTGTAAAATACAAGTGTTATTGAAAGCAATTATGAAAATCAGCTTTAAAATAGATGGAATGACTGCAAACTGAGTATAAATCACAGTTATTATTAATATAAAGAACCTTTGACCTTAAAAAAAGACTCGCAAAGGTATTCATATGCAAATAATGAGATCAAGGAGGAAATAGCTTGTCAATTTTATTTTTCAAGTTCAAAAAATGCCAGTCTTCAATAGAGATTTTGATTCAAAACAAACTGCTAGCATGGAATAAAAAATTAAAAGAAATGTTTTTTAATATAACTCATCAATTCCCCTTGATTTGTCCCGGATAAACAATTCTATTCAAACAAAAACAAGACTAAACAGCCGCCATCTGCCTGACAGAACTCAAGTCTCGTACCATAAAGAGAACCATTGTTATCCGGGAGAATCACAATGAGCAAGTCAAGTTCCTTGCTATGTGGCTGGAGTTTTGTCATTGCATCATGGTATCGAGTTTTCAAAACCCTTTCTACTTGCTCAGGACGAGCACCAACAGGAGGAAGCAATGGCTCAAGAGCGAAGTCCTGCATAGAAAACCACAATCCAATGTTTAGAGATGCCTCAAAAACACAGTCCAAAAAGAAATTGGAAGCAGATGCCCAAAAGAATTGTGCAATTTCAATACCATGCCAGAAATGTGGCACATTTGTGCAAGCTCATAGCAAAATCCTCGGGCCACACTGTCCTGGACAGTCCTTGAAAAATTGATGCAAATCCAATTATTGACTCTGCCTCCATTAACCATTTTCTGCCACATAATGACAATAGAACAAATTTACAGTCTATTAATTTGCAAGGAACAACTTTAACACAATTAAGGCTAGAGATTAAAACTCACAAGACTACCAATAAGTGGCCTACGCTGATAAATTTTGTAATTAATTTGCAATGATGCTTGTAAATAAAAAATCAAAATTGTAAATAAAAAATCTAAATGAAGACATCCACAACATCCAGACCTCAAAACACTGCATCTAAAATAACTCGTTAAACATATATCCACTAAAGCCAATCACCATCCAGGTTCTGGGCCTCTCTTGCTTAATAGGGATAGCCCAGAAGGTATAATCTCCCGCCTACCTCTCAGCTGCCCTCTTTTTCTACCACCAACTAACCACAATATTGCCTCTCAGCTTCCCTTGTTGTCTCATGTCACCGAGTTACAAAGACTTTTCTACTAACCTCCTTATTCCAAACAAACAAATGAAAGAAAATAAAGAAAACACAGAAAAGACAAAGGTGATTGTGAAATGCATCTAATACCATTGTTATTGTATATAGTAACAGTAGAAATACCTTATTCATCATGTTCCACTGCCCAACTTGAGGAAGACAATCTTTCTCCCTGCCTGTATCATGATACTTGAGCTGCAAAGACAAACAGGCATTAGCCAATAGACAATTGCAACCAGAATATGTAAAGTATACTTAGGTGAGAGAGATAGAAAATAAAGACTATTTACCCATGGAGGAGGCAGAATGCGAGCTTCAACTGAAGCAAGCTTTTCGCTAATTCTTATACCAAACTCCTTGGCGTAAGGATCGTTGTGATATGCATTGTGATAAACCGTCTGCAAACAATCAGAATGTCAGAAGTAAAATATTTCACAATTTGCTCTATATTAATAGGCATAATAACTAAAGGAAGCTGCTAATTATGCCATTATCCAAGGCAATAGGTAGTCCATATCCACTTGTCTTTACATACAGCGAACTGTGTGATTGTCATTTTAAAACAGCAGTGCCCGGTAATTTTACACGACAATGGAACATCGAAACCCCAATTTAGATAAAGAAAAGGCAATACATTGAAGATCAAGAATGCAAAAGTACTTGTTAAACATAAATCAAGAATGTAGAATCACCTGTTCAACAAATATATATATA
>Ga0325405_1008005_pt1 | contig 10560 bp, 6 predicted proteins | sample PopdelMetagenome_21_FD_205663 | JGI IMG/M metagenome (GOLD analysis project Ga0325405, IMG submission 205663) | Populus deltoides microbial communities from Bellville, Georgia, United States - Xylem-Control-R2 | ecosystem: Host-associated > Plants > Phyllosphere > Stem > Wood/Secondary xylem...
AAAAAAAAAACTATATGTTTAAATGATTTTTAACATGATATTATAGTTTTATGGATCAAACAATCACATTTAAAAAACTATTTCAACTCAAAAATTTAAATTGTTAGGTAAGGTGATATAGTTTCGCCTTGTGATACGATCCAAGTAAGGTTAGATTCGGATTTTGATATAAAATTCTATGCTGTTCAGTTTTATTCTATTGAGGATAACTCCAAATTCAACCGTTGGATCGAGTTGAAACGTTACTAGAAGATTCCAAAGGTATTGGTCTATGTTGGGGTCAAGTTTTAGGTTAATCGGAGTTCGCAAAGGACTTGCGATATAGGTCAAAACAAGCTGTATGAATTTTGTTATTTTCCTTTTGACTTGTGGACTTCCTATTTGGCAAGAATCCTTTTCCTACAAGGATGCGCGAGCTTGTTTCGGGAATTTTTTAGTTCCACAAAGATCTTTAATGAGCTGCAATATAAGCTCCAAGTGTGGTAAGGATTCATTAATGTTTCAGAATCCTTTTCTTATAAGGATTCATTATTCATCCTCGTTACACAAGGAAAGAAGGGCTAGTGGTGTTTAATGATAGATTTGTTATTTTTATTATTTTCTTTCATGTTTGGGCTTAAGCAATACTAGGGGTGTTCATAGTTCGGTTCGGTCCGATTTTAACCCAAAAATTCAACCGAACCGGAAAATAGTATTCCTTACTATTATAACCCAGACTGAACCGGTTTTGTTCGGTTTGGGTTGGTTTTTTAGCATAAAAACCAGAAAAACCAGACCATGGTATTTGGATACGCTAATCTTCATAACACCTTAGTCATCTTAAAATCTGATCAAGTTTATTACTACCTTAGTCATCTTTTAAATAGATGACTAAGTCATATCATAACACCTTAGTCTCTATTTTTACAAACAACTAAGTTAATGTTTGCATCAAGTCATCTTAGTTCCTGTCTTTGCGTGTAACTAAGTCAAACATAAATCACCTTAGTTTTCCACAACTTGAAAGAATAAGTCAAAACGAAATATTTATATCCCCTTAGTTTCTGACCTTTCAAACAACTAAGTCATACATATTATCTTTTATATTTATTAACTTTGCTTATTGAATAATAATATTATTCTTCACCATATATTCTCATAACTCTCTTGCATTCGTGATGCAATTTTGTTTTATAATTTATCAAGTGTATAAAACAAAGGCAACTCATTCACAAATAAGAAAAAGAAAGAATAACTACAATAACCTGACAAAATTAAGGAGCTTAACACCTACCTAAAACTCTAAGTGTACGAGCTCCCTCCACTGAAGTTCCAGCCACGATGCTCCTTTTAAAATTAAAAGGAGGTATGATTTTTAGCATATTCATATCCAATATTGCAACACATATATAATTTCATTGTCACATTAATATAACCTTAGCTTTTATTTTGGTTTATATTTGATTTTACTAAACATAGCAAAGTAACTATGTCATATGATCATCCAACTTAATTCTCACACCATACTTTACACCTTTTTAATTAACTAATTTATTCATGAACATATAATTTATTACTCCTTTTGCATTGAAATACATTAAATCCTCTACCTATACATATTAACATGCATTAACATTAACCATTTATTCTACTTAACTTTTTCAACATATTATTATAACATATCTCTATATGTAATTTTATCATTTATACATCAACACATCACAATCACACATAATTATACAAGCTTTATTACATTGCATGTTCATTATCTTTTGTTCCTAACATGACTGGCTAATGTTGTCTACTTAACACCCAAATTTCATCTTCTATCCTTCATTATTTTTGTATCATTTTACATGTCCTATCATAAATGTATCAATTTCAACAATTTATATTTTCCCTAAATCTTCTCCTAAGAACCCTAATTCAAAAATTTAAGAACAATGCATTAAATTTATTTCTTTTCATTCAAACTTGTCTAAACAAACTTAGAACTCCTTCCTAACACTAGTGTAAACTTCAAAAGCTAACTTGGTAAAAGTTTTCTCCCCCCTTTGATTTTTCTTATTTGTTGTGACTTACAACCCCTTTTTCTCCTTTCTCCCTCACTTAGTTTCTTCTTAAATCCTTGTTTATGGGAGTGATTTATGTTTTACTCCTCTTAACTCCTTAATCCTACACAATTCCTACACTTTCTCTCAAGGTTTTTAAGTGTTTTGCTCTCCTTCTTTTCTCTTTTGTTATTTTTCTATTTCTAAAAAAAGAAGCTACTAGAACTTTGCTAGCTCATCAACATATTTATGAAATTGTCATTAATGAATTTTATGTTATTTTCTATTCGATTGTTAATAGTTTTAAATGACCTTCTGGAACTTAGATTTTCCAAAATTTTAATGGAAGGTTGGACTATATGTTATGAGATTTCTTGTATAATTTCAGCTCAATCCAATGATCGGATTGAATATTATGCTCAATAATGTAAAACTAGTCAATAGGTGATTTTTCACCAAAATCTGACTTGTCTTGTTTTATTTTTCCTTGTCTTAAATTAAATTCTACTTACTCTTAGGACTATTTTATCATCTCAATTTATCTAATTTTATCTTTTATTATTTTATTTATTTACGGCTCGTTACGGTATCACCATATTGGTATCGATTATTTTTTTACTGTTCATTATAATCACTCATTTTTCAGGGGTTTACAATGGATTTTATTACCTATGTTTCATCTTAGCAGGTTGACCTAAGTGTTTTACCAAGTCAGGTTGGATAAATAATTCATCTTTTTTTTCTTAAACCCAAACTAGTCTAGACTTCATGTTGATAGAGTCCCGTCTAGTATCTACTAAACACAAAATAAAGCAAATTGTTTAGTACAATCTAAAACACACCAAACATAGGACATGATAATTATTTGTCAAGTCCTATTCTATCAAATTTTGTCTAGTCCAATCCAATCAATATTTCCTAACATACCAAAAACTACCATGATTTAAGTCTATTCTCCAATCTAACCATACAAATTTAATTTCTCTCAACTTGTCATTAAATATAAGGTTATTTCTTTAACTATTTCTAGTTAGATGCTTTCAAACAAATTAATGAAAATGTCATTTCATAACAAAGCTAACCCGATTTTTTTTTTGAAAAAATAAATTTGAATACCATGCAACAATTTATTATTTTTTATTTTGTTTATAACTAAGTTGGGTTTAAGTTTCATATAAAATTAAATTTTTAGAGAGCAATGGTAAATTGATTGGAATGAGTGGTGAGTGGGGTCAGAGCACAATCATCTCAAATCATAATAAATAAAATATAAATTAAAAAACAAATTGACAACAATTAGAAAAAATTAGAGATAAAACTTAAAAAATAAAAATAAATTAAGTTAATGGGTTGATGAAAAATATCGAATGCACTGTATTTTTCTATATTATTTGCCAAAAAACTCATATGCACATTAAATGAGAGAAATCCAGTGATTGAAATTATTCAAAAAGAGATTCTAAAAAAATATATCCATTAGATTTACATGTCTAATACAACTTTTGTGTTCTCAAATCTTGTTTGGACCATGCCATATGTATAGCCTTATCTTAAAAAATTTTCTATTATGTGATTAAACATGAGAAGAATGGATAAGCTTTGTTATTACCACCCATAATCAAGGGCATATCAGTAATTTAATAAACTGAACAGCCACCAAGAACTTCGTTGTTAATTTTTCCCGCCTCTTCGAAATGGCACACACTGCCACGACAACCAAAAAAAGCATGCAACCATCACCGTTTGTTCACCACGTGTAAGGCTTAAAACAAAGGGCCACATCGCCTGACAATCCCTGAAGTTGGGGATTTGTTTTACTGTGGTGATTAAATATAATGTATTTTAGAGTGTGATAATATGGTTGTGTTTTTAAATATTTTTTATTTTAAAATATATTAAAATAATATTTTTTAAATTTTTTTTAAATTATTTTTAATATTAATATATTAAAATAATCTAAAAATATTTTAAAAAATATTAATTAAAAAGAATCAATTTTTTCTATAAACACTTCTAAAACACACTTTACTGCTGCTTCAACTACCCCTTATGTTCCTGCTAGGGTTGCAAACAGTGGTATTACTGGAGAAGGATCTTCCAAAAGAAGATCCGAAAAGTCTAATGACAACTCTCCTACTCCGAAGAGAGCAAAAGGAGAAATGTATGCTCCCAATGCTGAACCTATATGAACATCTTGTGGCAAAAATCCTTTTACATGGAAGGCTGTGTTTGGGCACATGCGTGACTCTGAACTAGCTGGTGATCAGACTTCGTTGCAAAACGAATTAGCTCCTACGCTCCTGAACTTGACAAAGGAGACTCTGGCCAAGATGAACCAGGATCAAGCCGAGGCTGGTTCTCCGAGAAGAGAGAAACTTAGATTTTGATCTAAATTCTATATATGCCCGAAGGAATTTCCGGAATTGATTCTGGCTCTTCTCCTCCACCGGCGCCTCCACCAAGTGGTGCGAGGGATTTTGATCTCAATATGACGCCAGAAAATGGCAACAGTGAGAATGAGGGATCATCGAATGAGCGATGACCAAAGAAAACAAATGATCTATAAATTTATTAAGTTTAGAATAAGAGTATCGGTCCATTTAGAGGCTTAATTAGGTTATAAGGTTTTTGTGTTAAAGATGTGTTGGAAGATCCAGATGGCTTTAACCACTCCGTCTCTTTCTTTCACTTTCCTTACGTTTTTCTAAGAAAATTAGGTTATATAAGGCTTGAAGATCCCAGGAGTGCTGAACGGGACACAAAATCTTAAACGGCTCTCATTTGCAGCTAGGAGGAGATTTTCAAAATCTTTGTATATAATATATTAAGATTTAGATGTCCTGAACGAATTAATAATATATATTTTTTTTTGTTGGTGAGTCCTTCCTTTTAAACAAATGAATAAAATTTAGTATGATAACTTATTATTTTTTGGATCAACTAAGTATTAAACCCAAATATATATAGGTGGGTCTGGTAAATTAGTAGATCTATTATTTTCAGGCTCAGTCATGTACTAAGTCCAAACATGTGTGAATTTGGTGAATCGCTACACCTACCATCTCTAGGCTCAACCAAACGCTAAACCTAGGCTTATGTGGGTTTGGTAAAGTGTCAAATCCATAATTAGAGATATTTTATCCTGATAAAACAGAGATATCTAGTTGATTTGTGAACATTCTCCCTTCCATAAAGAAAGAGACCCTATGAGCTATAAAAATAACTAATATAACCTCCATTGCCCATATTTGTTTTTTTCTCTACTATGAAAGACACACACACACATATGGCTTTCTTAAAAAAAAATATATTATTTTTCTCTTATATGATATTAACTTAATCATCAAAATCTCTTCAAATTCGAAGGAACGGACCTTTTGTAAGTATTGAGCATAATCCACCAGTGATTTCACCAAGAAAAGATGGACCAAATTGTCAAAACCAAACAATTAATAATCTTATCCCAGACCTCAGCTTGGCCTTCAAGCCCATATAACAAAATCAGATTTCATCAACATTTAATTGAAATTTTAAGCCAAGACTAAAATCTTCTTCTTATATTTAGTTCATAAATTGAAATCCATTAATTAAGAACACCATTAGACAAAGAGGTAACCAAGGAAAAAATGATTGTAGAACTGCAAAAAGAAGCAGAAATGCAAAAGCAAAAGCCATAAAATACAGGCTAATTAATAAAGACTCAAAACTAATGGACACTTGAAAACCTAGCCAACCATGCTATTGTTGGAAAAAAATTATTTAAGAACATGGTTAATGCGTATATTTAAGATCAAATTAAAAGTGTTTTTTGCATTAAAAATTTGCTGGAATTTAATTTCCAACATAAGTTCTTTAACATGGAATATTAACATAATTTAAATAAAGTTATGGGCGAGTGAGAAAATGACCTAAAAAACCTTTCGTTGGCTTGTTTTGGTGAAACCCAAAACCCTATAAAAAAAATTATATCCCATATAGAAAAGAAATAAAACTTTCTTGGTATTTATAAAATGAAAAGTTAAAAAGTTAAAATTAGATCCAAAGAGTACTCAAACGTTTAGAGGGGAGAGATTCTAAGCAAAGTGAGTTTTGAACTTAAACTCATACCCGCACACTAACTCGGGCTCAGGGCAGGTATTGTAAAATAATATTTTGGGTCCAAAAAGATTATTTGTTGCCAACTAAAGTTTGGACTTGGGATCGGTTATTGAAGAAATTTTTTTTTCCTACCCTCATTTTTGCAAACCTGAACAATTTTTTAAGTTTAAAAATTCAGTTTTATGACCAAAATATTTAGGTTTAATTCTTAATTTATAATAGGCAATCAAAGGTTGATAATAGTGAGAATTAATTCTGATTACTACTAGAATTGATTATTTAACCTTTTACCTTATAAAATCCACTATAAAAAGAGAGGGGGTGAATGAAGAATTTCCTATAAGATTTTTTTTTAATGTCTTACAAACTCTTCCCCACTTCATGTTTAGTGTCTTTCTTCTCACCTTAAGCTTTGATTTGCCTATCAAATCTAGAACTTAGGTTCACTTAATTGAGAGATTATTGAGTCCATTTATTTCGGTTCAAAAACCTTATTTAGAAGTGCATTTAAACTAAGATAATGTTGTTGGAATCTTGGAAGGGTTTTTGCAAATATCTTAGTTGCACTAAGTAAAGAACAAAAAAGCTTTAAGGACAAATAATTCATCATTTACAACAATAAAATTTTCATTACTTTAAAGTACTACAACAAGTAAGTACTATTTTTATTTTAATTTAAATATAGTTTTTCATTATTAGCATGCATGCTAAGACATTGATATGACATCAATTGTAATTTTGAATATATATCCAACATGCTAAATTCTATTATTATATTTGTGTTGAAATCATGTTTTCCATGAGTTTTTATTTTGCAAGTTTATAGATTTGAACTTGCATAAACTCTAAGGTTTTCTTGAATATCTTTAATGTTTTGAATGTTATTATGATAAACTAAACATCCCCACTCACTAATCTAATTATTTTCGCACTACAATCTTGAGACTTTATTCTTATATTAGACTTTATTTAGTTTATCTTGTGATAATGATGATGATGATGATGATGATGATGTAGATTAATTATTAAGGAGGATTTTAACATCTTTGAAATATAAGCTACTCTCTAACTTCTTTTTAATTTGCTATATTCTCACATATAGGTTTATTATTTATTATATATGTCTTAATCTATAATCTTTTGGTTTGTTTATAGATTTATGGCTTTTTTATTTTGTTTAATTTTAGAAGGTTTCTATATATCTTTGTTTTAAAGTTGTAATTTGTCTTTTAAAATTGCTTTTCATGTAATTTAGGTGGTTTGATGCATTTCATATATTTTATTGATTTATATTTTTCAATAAGTAAAATATTGTTTTGTTTATGATAATTTATGCTATCTTGCTTAGATGATCATGCCTTTTGCTTAACGTGCTTAAACATTCTATAATGATATGATGCATGTTAAAGAGTACTTAACCTTTTTAATGTGTTTTAGAGGACTTTTGTTTAATTAAGTTGTTTACAAGTTTTATTTTAAATTACTTGCTTATTATGGAGATGAAATATTTATTTATAAATATTATTGGTTATTGTTTTTATAGATTATATCATGTCTTTTACTCCTACTTAAGATTTGGTTGTGCCAACCAATGTTGCTTTAATAAGTACTACTTTGGTAGTGAGAATTACACCATCACCTTTTATGGTGCATGTTGAGAAAACTGAAAAGTTCAATGAATTTTAAATTGAAAAGGTGATAGCAAAAGATGATGTTTTATCTAACCACCTTAAACTTGGAAAAACTCTTGACTGAGGAAGCACTAAAGTTGTAAGATAATGAATTTGATTCTACTACTATGGCAGGTGTGGATGTATGGAATCATTGTAATTTTATGTGCATGAATTACATCTTGAATGAGTTGGCTAATAAATTTATAATGTGTATAGTTGAATCTAGAGTGAAAGTACACTTTGGGAAGCTTTGGATAAAAAGTGCAATGATGAAGATGCTAATATGAAGAAGAAATTCATAGTCAATAAATTTTTATATTTCAAAATGGTTGATTTAAGGACTGCAATAAGCCAAGTTCAAGAGTTCCAACTCATCTTTCATGATATACATGTTGAGTGTATGTGATGCGAACCTCGTGATCACGTAGTCACGCAACCCACACACAAACACACCGATTCCCGAAAAGCCATGCAAATTAGGTTTGATAGGTGTGTGACATTAGATAACTTGTATCTAGGCACCAACATTATTAGAAACGGAAAACCCCCACCCAACGAATATTGATTCGTGAACGAGAAATATAAGGATGACACCACGAAGCTAGTTGTTCTTTGATAAGTCATTTTCAGTTCTTTAGAGAACCAAGAAACAGAGAGTATCCCATCAACACGCACACACACACACACACACACACACAAAGTGCGGCAAACAAGAAGTTTTATTAATCGGAATTGTGTAGCTTACATATCTGGTTATGCCTTTATTTATACTAACTCTAGACTTAAATAAACCCTAATGGACCCCCCTTAGGTGGACTTATATGAGCCCCACTTACAATTTACTCAAATAAGTAATAATAACCCAAAGACTAAGAAGAAAATAAAAAAAATAAAAAAAATCCAAAAATTACTATCCTAAATATGTTAGAATAAGATTTTTCACCATTAAGAAGTCCCAAAAGACTACAAAATCTGATCTGAAAGTAGAATTAATTCTGAAGTCTTCTTTCCTTGTTGTAACTAGGATGAATAAAGAATTCTTGTAAGAAAAGGATTCTAAAACATTTATGAATTCTTGCCATACTTGGAAACTATGTTGCAGCATATTAAAGATCTTTGTAGAATTAGGAAATTTCAAAAATAAGCTGCCACATCCTTGTAGGAGAAAGATAATTGCCAAATAGAAAGTCTATAAGTCAAAAGGAAGTAAATAACAAAATTTATACAGTCTGTTCTGACCTATATCGTATGTTCTTGCCAAACTCCGATTCATTGAAAACTTTACCCCAACATAGACCAATACTTCCAGAATCTTCATGTCAAATTTCAGATCGATCCAACGGTTGGATTTGGAGTTATGCTTAATAGCGTAAAACTGGATAATATGAAATTTTAAACCAAAATCTGAATCTGATCTTACTTGGATTCTGACATAAAATGCACGATAGTCCAGTTTCACGACAATAGCTATAATTTTTAATTCAATCATTGGATCAGGCTGAAGGTTTACATAGAGTCTCCAGACAAGTTGTCCTAACTTGGATTAAACTTTTAGGGCAATCGGAGTTCGGGAAGGCACCAGAATACTGGTTAACAGAGGTTGTACAAAATTTGTTATTTACTTTCTTTTAACTTATGCACTTTCTATTTGGCAAGGATCCTTTTCCTACAAGGATGTGGCAGCTTGTTTTGAAAATCTCCTAATTCTACAAAGATCTTTAATAGGCTGCAACATAGTTTTCAAGTGTGGCAATGATTCATAAATGTTTCAAAATCTTTTTCTTACAAGGTTTTCTTATTCATCCTAGCTATCACAGGGAAAAAAGACTTCAGAATTAATTCTACCTTCAGATCAAATTTCGTAGTCTATTTTGGGACTTTTTAGTGGTGACAAATCTGATTCTAGTATATTTAGGATAATAATTTTTGGATTTTTATTATTTTCTTTTTAGTCTTTAGGTTATTATTATGTATTTGGGTCAAATGTAAGTGGGCCTCATATAAGTCCACATAAGGGTGGTCCATTAGGGTTTATTAAATCTAGAGTAAGTATAAATAAATGCATAACCAAACATGAAGATTAGACAATTCAAATTAATAAAACTTCTTGTTTGCCGCACTTTGTGTGTGTGTGTGTTGGTGAGATAATCTCCCTTCCATGGTTCTCTAAAGAACTGAAAATGACTTATCGAAGAACAACTGACTTCGTGGCATCATCTTTATACTTCTCGTTTACGAATCAATATTCATTGGGTGGGGGTTTTCCATTTCCAATAGTGCTGATGTCTAGGTACAAGTTATTTTTGTGTCACACTCTTATCAAACCTGATATACTTGGCTTTCTAATAATTGGTGTCTTTGCGTGGGTTATGTGAGCACGTTATCATGAGATTCGCATTAGTATGTCTCTAAGTGAGCTTTTCCAAATGGTTGCAATCGTTGAAAAAATTGCCACCAATCTTGTGAAGACTTCAAAAACTATTTTAAGCATAAGCACAATGAGATGTGAATCAAAGAGTTTATTTTGAGATTAAATATATAAAAGAATAATAAGTTGTTTGAAAGAAGAACCAATTCTTCTAGTGCCTCAAATGCAAACATTATGGAACAAATGAGAAAGTCCCACAATAAAAATCAAAAGAAAAAGCTCATTGTGAAGGGAAAATTAATTGTCAAGAAATTTAATAGAAAGGAAGGGAATTTCCAAAAACCTCAATGAAAAATACTTTATTTGAGATAAGACTAGGCGCCTAGCCAAG
>Ga0325405_1008010_pt1 | contig 10555 bp, 3 predicted proteins | sample PopdelMetagenome_21_FD_205663 | JGI IMG/M metagenome (GOLD analysis project Ga0325405, IMG submission 205663) | Populus deltoides microbial communities from Bellville, Georgia, United States - Xylem-Control-R2 | ecosystem: Host-associated > Plants > Phyllosphere > Stem > Wood/Secondary xylem...
ATACTTTTACTGGTAGATTCATGAATGGTAACTGCTTGTTAAAAAATTTATCATCGGTGAATTTTATTCAGTCGATCATTACATCGATAATATAATCACTAATAGAATTACAAACAGACAAAGCACGCCAAAAAAAATTATCGACATCATTTCTTTGGTAATTTCATTGGTGGGTATGACATATCAAAGACATAAAATATCATTTGCAATTCCATTGGTGTTTTACTTTCATATTACCGACAAAATGAACCCATTGATAAGTACATGTTGTCGGTGGTATTTGTTGTAATTTCTTTCCAACTCTCTAGAATTCCTCAAGAGATTTAGTCCATCTATGATTTTGTATGCAATAATGAGTAGCATTTCATGTAATTTTTTTGTCAATTTTCTGGAACTTTTCAACGTATGTAATCTGTCAATAAGTCCTTCAGTAATCTGTTTAATTTTCTAAAAAAATTATAATCAACAGAGCAAACAAAAAATTAAATTAAATTTAATTTAAAAATCAAATATTTATTAAAAATTTAAAAAATTCATCAATTTAAATACAATTCATGCAAAAAGAGAGGGGCTGAAGGAGAAGGAAGAGGCGTATCTTCGTTGGAATCGAGGGCAATGAGGTGGACCACATATAACACTCATATTTGATATCAGCTCCATGTAAAATTGCTAGAGTTTGGTCGTCTTAGCATCAAGTCATTTTGTCTCAACAGCAAGTTGGATTATCCGAGCTTTAACTTGTTTGTTTACAAACGTTTGGAACTCCAGAGATTGAGTGCTCAGAACTGATTGCGAGTATTCAATGGTTGAAATACTATAGGTTGTCCGTAAATCCTTGCTTGTAGTGTTTGAGATATTGTAAACCCAATTTCTATTGGGTCCACCAAAAGATTCAACCTCCAACTATAAATTCAGATTGAGTTTTGGATAGTTCAAAAGATCGTCCTTGTATCTCTCTTGTAACCGCGTGTTATATGTTCCCTGAAAAAACTAAAAAAAAACAAGTTAGCAAATTAAAAATAATAATAATAACTTGTAAAAATTGTTTAAACACAGCTTACCATGCACTTTTGAGTTTCGCTATCCACGAGCTATCACAACCTTTTCTGACAGTTATCACTTTGCATGTGATTTTGTACAAAAAACTTCATTTGTCTTGGTTTATGTCTAAGAGCCATGGCTTGCAAAAAAAATTGTTGTTAATTAAAATTTTTCATATAAAACAATAATTTTAGAAAAATAGATGTAATAAAAAAATATTACCAATAAAATGAATTTACCAATGTGCAATCGCGGGGTTCACAAGTATTCCTTGCAAATCTCGTTAAAAATTCATCAGTATCATATAGGGATTGTTCTATCTATAAATGAATTGAAAATAATCTCAATCCTCAACTATTCAACCGCTCTTTCATGTAACTCTTTATCTCTTCTTTTATTTTTTCACACCGTGTATTGAAAACTAAGACCCCGTTTGTTTGCTGGAAAGTAGTTTCCTTTTGAAATGTGAATTCCAGGAAAGTGAATTATTTTTCAATGTTTGGTAGTGTAATGGAAAATAAGTTGGAAAACACTTTCCAGTATTTGGTGATGTCATGGAAAATGAGATGAAAAATAACTTATTAATGTTTTATTTTCTCAAGTTTATTAAAATAATGAGGAACAAATCTAACAAATTAAAAGGTTGAATGAGGATGAAATTGAAAAAAAAATATAGTTTCATAAATTATCTCAAATAAAATAAATAATAATCAAAATAATAGAAATCAAATCTAAAAAATAAAATTAAAATGAAAGATGAAGAAATTAAAATAATAATAATTAACATTTCATAAATTATTTCAAATAAAATAAGTAAAAATCAAAAGAATGAGGACCAAATTTGATAGATAAAAAATTTCAATAAGAAAATGATAATGAAAAAGCAAATAACAATTATAAAAATGAGGACCAAAGTTAATATAAAAATTAAATTTTAAGAGATGAGATTGAAAAATAAATATTCAAAACAAAATATATATAGTCATCAAAAGTTTGAGGACCAAATTTGATATAATCAGCAAATAATATGACATTTCTAAATTTTTCACAACTTCCGGAAAGTGTTTTTCGCCTAAATTTTTCAGGAAAAGACTTTCATGAAAACTAAGCCAAAATTTCCTTTGACTGGAAAGTGTTTTCCATTGACCAACTTTTCTAATAGCAAACAAACACAGGAAAGTTTGGAAAGTGATTTCCCGGAAACCACTATCCGGGAAACAAACATGACCTAAAAGTATTTTTTTTATTTTTTGAATATTCCTGTTTATTTATTAAAAAATAGTTTTTTTCGGGTAAATAATTTCATAAAAAGTTAATTTTAAAAAAGTTAATTATTATTTTTATTTGATAGCATCATGATTTTTCATGTATATCTTTTTTGTTAAGACAAAATCTCTCTATAAAATAGTGATGACTGTATAACTTTCAAATCCAAAACACTTTTATTTAAAATATATATCAAAGAATATAATATAAAACTATTCTATAAGATAATAACTTGTTACGCAAGAAAGACCTGCATAAATCAAAATTTGGTATACTTTAAATTGATGAAATTATGCTGTGAACCATGGGATTGTTTTTCTCCTTCCGAACATGCTATATATCTACCTGTTAGGCTACCGAATCTCAATAATTTTTTCAACTTTTTATTTCTTGGATGAGATATGGCAGTCCTCATCCATGAGGTGTCCATGCAACTGATGATTTTACAAGAGCCTAACAAACACGAAAGTAGTGTTTGAAATGAGGAAAACAAGCAACGGCAAAGCCCGGTCAAGAAAGTTCTTGCAAACAAGCAGATTCAATATCCAGTTTCACCAAAAAGAAAGAAACTCGGCTGAATTGTTCTTGCGTTTTAAAAATATTTTTAATTTTTATTCTTCAAATTAATAAATATTTGTATATCTACAGGTAATTTTGATGCACTAATGTTAAAAATAATTTTTAAAAAATAAAAAATATATATTTTCAAGTAAAAAAACACTTTAAAAAATAACCATAATAACACTCGCAAACCTTTCACGTCAGCAATAACACAAGATATTAGTTTAGTTGTGGCCAATGATTAGGCGGTTCAAAAACCTTGGCTTTTGCACATGAAAAATCAACATCATCAACAATGGAAAAAACCCAGCCCAGTTGATACCATGTGACATGTTGAAACAAAGAGAAGAAAAAAAAGGAATCTTGATTCCTAATTTCATGACATGTTCAAGCAAACAAAACCCACAAGTTTCTCAAGTCAAAATAGCGTTCGAGTTACGGGTAAAAGAAGCACTACATGAGATGTCTACTTCAGCTAGTTTTTGCACGTGTAGCCAATGTCTCCCTGGTCTTCGAGTTCGTGTCACCATTCTTCGAAAGTCCAATGGCGAGGTTTCTTGATTAAGAATCAAAGTGATTAGCATTCTCCTCTGTAGTTTGAAAAGGAAAAAAATGTTTAGCCATATTAATAGTTTTCGTAGAGGTGTTTGAAACTGTAGTAATAGTTATTTTTAAAAATATTTTTTGTTTTAAAATATATCAAAATAATATTTTATTTAATTTTTAAAATTTATTTTTGATATTAGCATGTAAAAATGATATGAAGATATCAAAAAAATATTAATTTAGAGTAAAAAATTAAATAAAATTTTAATTTAAAAAAAAAAAAAACATATCACTTGTCGGAAACACGAGACCTCCTGATTGTCATGGAAAGCAATGCGATTAGAGTTGAAGTCGTGTCCACTATTCGGTGTTTTAATTAGAAGATTTAGACTGGAATTGCTATACTTATTGGAATCAGTCAGTGACAATATTATAACTATAAACTAATTATAGTCTTTGACACGAGTAGAGTGACCAAATCTTCGAGTTGGTGGGATTACCTTCCATCGCATCATTCAGGCTGACTATGGTTTGATTATTTTCTCCTTTTTTGATATTTATTACTTTCTTTCAACTTGACACGGTACCTTAAGATTATCTTTGTTGTTGTTGTACATGAATGGAAATGATATTTTTTTTATTTTTTAAAATAATCTGAAAATAACAAAAAAAATAAAAAAAAATTTCAATTTAAATTTATTTTAATCCTGTATGGACAAATAGGGCCGTGATATTTTTTTATCAATTTCCCATAAAAAAAACAATTCCGCCTCCCGTACTGAGTGAAAATAAATTGTCCACAGAGGATTAAAATATGGGAATTCCATCGCATTGATTGACCCGGTTCTTTTTTCCCGAGATGCTTTCAGGATAAGAAAAGCAAGGAGCTAAAATCAAATTTTGCGATGCCGCTCGAGTCCAATGCTGTCCATTCGAGATGTTAATAATATATGGACTTATGGACCCGACAAATGGATATGTAGAGCCCCTGTGATCCTCGAGAATCTGAAGTGTATGTGGAATGAAGTCCCAAGGGATAAAGGGTGACCCTGTAATTTTGCTCCTCAACAACACGCAAGCTATGGCGTCCTTCTTGTGACCACCGAATGTACCTAACGCTACGCTTTACTGTTTTTTTGCCCCATTTGTTGTCTGATCCTATTTCTTGTACATTTTATTTAACTTTCACTTTCCCCTTTTCATTGCTCGGGTGAATTTCTTACGGTGTTTCTTATTATAATAGCTTTTACTGTTATAGTTTTAAAAGGAATATATATATTTTTTTTTGTTGTGATTTAAAAAAAATATTTGGTTAAAACTATTTTGAGATGGATTTTTATACGCAAATTAGATAAAAAGTAGGTCTCAACAAATGAAAAACACATCATTTTAGCGTTTACAAGACTAAGATTTGAAACGTAGTTATGTGCGGGTTCAATGCAAAAAATTATAACAAATGCTAAAAGAATTCAGGGTTTTAAGGTGCAGTTTCCACGATAAAACTACTATTTTGTTGTTTTCTCTCTCTCCTACTTGATTTTTGTGCTGGCCTTCAAAAAATCAAATCAGCCTGAGGTTTGTTGTCCTTCAGATTTTGTTCCTACTCTTTTTATTACAAATTTTCTTATTTATAATAATTTATGAAATTAATGATTTTTTTTAATTTCATTCCCAATAGTATTTTTTATCTCTCAGATTTGGTTCTTATTCTTTTTATTACTATTTGTTTTATTTTATATGGTTTTTTTTTTACAATTCCATCAATTTTGGGTTTTTTTCCTCTCAAATCTAATATTTTTATTTTTATTATTATTAATGATATTTTTTTACCTTGCAAGATTTTTTTAAATTGATTATTTTTATTTCATCCCTTAACATTTAATTGGTTAGGTGTTTAGATTTTTAGTTGAGTTCGAGTCTAGTATTTAATGAGTTTTAGATTTACAAAATTAACCCTGATTTACAAAATTGACATGTGCCCCCACCCCCCAAGCTTTTTTTTTCATCCTTTATCATTTTTCTTATTCACTTTCTATGAGATTTTTTAGTTGTTTTGAAAATAACACGGGGTTCCTCAGTTTATTTTTTTGTATTTTTTAAATTTAGATTTTTAAAAGGATTTTTGTTTTTAAATTAATTAATTTCATCCTCAAACATTTAATTCTTCGGGTCTTGCATTTTTGGGTTGATCCCAGGTCGAGAATTTAATGGATTGTGAGTTTGAGAGTTTAACTCGGGTTTATAAGGTTTATTTTGGCATACTTGTTTTTTTGCCCCATTTGTTGTCTGATCCTATTTCTTGTACATTTTATTTAACTTTCACTTTCCCCTTTTCATTGCTCGGGTGAATTTCTTACGGTGTTTCTTATTATAATAGCTTTTACTGTTATAGTTTTGAAAAGAATATATTTTTTGTTGTGATTTAAAAAAAAATATTTGGTTAAAACTATCTTGAGATGGATTTTTATACGCAAATTAGATAAAAAGTAGGTTTCAACAAATGAAAAGCACATCATTTTAGCGTTTACAAGGCTAAGATTTGAAACGCCGTGATGTGTGGGTCAAACACAAAAAATTATAACAAAAGCTAAAAGAATTCAGGGTTTCACGGTGCAGTTTCCACGATGAAACTATTATTTTGTCGTTGATTAGCAAGATTATTTAGCTTTGTTTTAGAGGCACGAATATCTTTTCCATATGACGCATTAGTTATTATAAGAATAAACAGGGTTAAATAGTCTTTTTGTATTTTTATTGCACCATGTAATTGCTTTTTTGATAACAAAAAAACATTAAGCTTTAATCATTGAGCTTTTATTCTTTTACTTAATTTTAAAATAGTTCAATTAAATCATTGCCCTTGAAATTTGAAAAGCTTTGCCTTTGATTCGGGGCTTCTTTCATCTTTTATATTTGGTTATTTGGTAGTTGTTAGGTATCATTAAGAGTAGCATGTTAATTTCATAAATAAGCAAAAAAAAATTGAAAGCGCGTGAACAGTATTTTTCGAGTTCAGACAATTTGCGGTGTCATTTGGTGACCAAAACCTTACTTTCAAGGCGATGACCGAAGCGTCTCGACATCCCCTCCATGTGCAAGTGGTGTGTGTGGCTTGGTTGTTGTTGGTTTTGGCGCGTGTACCTTTTTTTCTCTTTCCTACTCGATTTTTGTGCTGGCCTTCAAAAAATCAAATCAGCCCGAGATTTGTTGTCCTTCAGATTTTGTTCCTACTAACTTTATTACAAATTTTCTTATTTATAATAATTTATGAAATTAATGATTTTTTTTTTCAATTCCATTCCCAATAGAATCTTTTATCTCTCAGATTTGGTTCTTATTCTTTTTATTACTATTTGTTTTATTTTATATGTTTTTTTTTTTACAATTCCATCAATTTTGGGTTTTCTTTTTTCCTATCAAATCTAATATTTTTATTTTTATTATTATTAATGCTATTTTTTTACCTTGCAAGATTTTTTTAAATTGATTATTTTTATTTCATCCCTCAACATTTAATTGGTTAGGTGTTTAGATTTGTAGTTGGGTTCGAGTCTAGTATTTAATGAGTTTTAGATTTATAAAATTAACCCTGATTTACAAAATTGACATGTGCTCCCCACCCCCCAAGCTTTTTTTTCATCCTTTATCATTTTTTTTATTCACTTTCTATGAGATTTTTTAGTTGTTTTGAAAATAACACGGGGTTCCTCGGTTTATTTTTTTGTATTTGTTAAATTTAGATTTTTAAAAGGATTTTTGTTTTTAAATTAATTAATTTCATCGTCAAACATTTAATTCTTCGGGTCTTGCATTTTTGGGTTGTTCCCAGGTTGAGAATTTAATGGATTGTGAGTTTGAGAGTTTAACTCGAGTTTATAAGGTTTATTCAGGCATACTTGTTTTTTTCTTTTTTCAAGCTCTTTTTTTTTTGCAATTTCATCTTCAAATATTCTTTTTTATTTGCTTTCTATAAGTTTTATCTTTCTTTTAAAATAACAAGGGTTGCTCATATTTTTTTTGTTAAATTTAGTTTTTTTGAAAAAATACTATTTTAATTAAAATAAATTTATTGATTTTATACCCCAATAATTAATTTGTCAGGTGTGTAGGTTTTTAATTTAGCTTAGATATATAATTTTACGAGTTATGAATTTAAGGTATTATTTTTTTATGTATCATGAATATCAATTTTTATGTTCATAAAAAATTAGCTCGGCGTGCAATGTTGCGCTAGCTATTTATCTGCTATAAACTATGTATGTGGCCAACTATATATTCTTTTTTCCTATGTAATGGAAAAAAACGAAAAAAACAAAAACTAACACGAAATCAAACAACTTCTTAGTCATGATCCGAATACCAAAATTAACCTTCCTTTTTCATTTGGTTAAAAGTTACGGTAGTGATGTTTCTTTTCCCTATCCTTTTCGCCATGTCCCAGATCAATCTTAACGTGTAATTTAATTTTCAATTTCCATAAAAAAAATGAAATAATTTTGATCCCTAGCATTTCAAATGTTTTCCAATTGGGTACTTGTGTCCACATTGTTGATATTTCCTTTGAAATTCTCCTCATAAATGGTGCTGTAAGACACACAATACTGCCGCACGCGCGCCCCCACACACACACACGTGTATATATATAGAGAGAGAGAGCTTAACAGAAATGGAAAGAAGGCTCGATTGAGAAATGTGTGAAACATTAGAGTTCCAATTGATATAATTTGTTTTGTTCGGGGACGAGATTGAAAATATTGAGCACACTAGAAACAAAGTTGATGCTTCCCTCTTTGCTTTTTTTTTTTACCTAAAGAAAGATCTGGGGCTTGGGTTACGTGTGGGGTGCGCGTCAAGAATGAGAGGCGAGGCACTAGGTGTCAAGTTGTCAACATTTAACGTAGCGTTAATTCCTGCCGATTCTATAGAAGATAAGATTTAGCTTTGCCAATGCCAGAGAAGGGCGACTGGTCCTGGTCTTCGTATTGAAAGTTTGAAACCTTCTCGATCCAAGCTTTCCCCAGTCACCACCCTCTTTCCTCTTTCCTCTTTTTTCTCGTGAGATATCTACTGCCTCGTTGGATAAGATTATCTTTTTTGTGTTTGGTAAATGGTTATTTTTTAAAATATTTTTATTTAAAAATTTATTAAAATAATATTTTTTATTTTTAAAATTTAATTTTAACATCCCTATATCAAAATAATTTTTTTAAAAAATTAAAACTATAACAAAAAAAAAAAACACACTGCCCAACCATATTGCCAAACGCACTTTAAAGGCTTGGAGACCGAGGAGGTCACCTTTTTCAAAAAATTTCTCCATGCAAAACACCCGGCTCAACCCCACACGCCCTTTTAACTTGTTTTTCTTTTTCCGTCGTCGCGTACTGGGCCCGGAACATGATAATTCAATGAAAAAAAAATAAAAAATAAAAAAAAACTTCCTAATCAATCTCTACTCTTCTGTGTTGTGAAATAATTTACTGTGAGTGATTGAAAAAGTTACCATAAAGAAAATATTATTTGATATATTAAATTCTATTTTTAACAATTTAAATTATAATTATTAAACCTGGTATTAAAAGGCTGGATCCAGGTCACACGGGTTAATATGAATAAACTCAAACAAATTAAAAAAATATTTGAGTTTTTAATATTTTATACAAAAAAGTTAAGAAATAATTCACGTGAATGTATATTTTATATATATATATATTGTAAATAATAAACTTTAAAATATTTTTTTATCTTATATTAAAAAAAATATAATTTTTTTCTTGTGAAAATAAAGTACATATACTAGCATTTATATAGTAAAAACTTTGATATAAACTAATAACCTAAAAATAAAAAAGTGGCAGGATTGTGCGTATAAAATTGAAATGAGCAAGAAAAAAAAACCTTCAACACTTACCTTTTATCTTCGTAGGCAAAAAATAGTTTGTAATGGGAACACTGACCCATGAAAAAATTGTTCCTACAAAGAATAAATATATTTTTGGAACAATCACAAAGAGATCCCAAGTTGATTCTCAAGTTTTTTTTGACCAGCTGGAACCCCAGTGGTTTCTTCTTCGGATCCGGTCAAGGTCCTGGGCCTGATAACTATGATTCAAACACAGTAAGTTTAATAAATTCTATATATTAAATAATATCCTATCGCAGTAAGTTTAATAAATTCTATATATTAAATAATATCCTATCGCAGTAAGTTTAATAAATTCTATATATTAAATAATATCCTATCGCAGTAACTTTAATAAATTCTATATATTAAATAATATCCTATCGCAGTAAGTTTAATAAATTCTATATATTAAATAATATCCTATCGGGTATCCGGGATTTAGGTTTTACCTGTATAATATGCAGCTCGTATTACATTGTATTTTATAATCTAAAAATGCTAATAGCTGAGGAAAAAAGAAAAAGAAAAGAAAAATGAATCTAATTACGAATTCCAAGAATTTAAGAACTTATATGTATTTTCAGAATCTTTTATTTTTTTTGAAAAAAAATTTGAAACTTTATTTTTAAATAAAACAAGGTGAAATAATTAATTATTTTCTTATTATTTTTATTGTTATTTATTTTATTTGAAATATTTTAAGAATGAATTTTTTTTTTCAATTTCATTATCCTTTAATTTTTTTATCAATTAAATTTAATTTTTATTTTTTTATTTTATTTAAAATAATTTTCTTATTTGTCAGATTTAATTTCCATCTCTTAACTAACTTGAAAAAATAAATTATTAATAAATTATTTTTCAATGTCATAAAACTATACACTAAAATTTATTTTACAACTAGTTTTTTATAACACTATTAAATATAAAAAGTAATTTATTTTTTTAAAAAAATTACTTTGCGGTAAATAAATACGTGAGCTTTCCTTTCGTGGCGATTGATTGCAAGATCACCACGCGTCAATCTTTTATGAAATACCTTTTGATTTTGATATACTTTTCACAAAAAAGTTATCTATTAATAATGCACAACTAGATTCCAGAATCTAAAATAAAAAGCATCCGACACGGACGTGGCAAAATCACGACTCTAGATGAAAATCCTCAACTCCAAGAAACTTCCTGCCAGTTTCCTTTGAGGTCCAAAACCGCACGCACATGAATTTATCGTGGTAT
>Ga0325405_1008012_pt1 | contig 10555 bp, 8 predicted proteins | sample PopdelMetagenome_21_FD_205663 | JGI IMG/M metagenome (GOLD analysis project Ga0325405, IMG submission 205663) | Populus deltoides microbial communities from Bellville, Georgia, United States - Xylem-Control-R2 | ecosystem: Host-associated > Plants > Phyllosphere > Stem > Wood/Secondary xylem...
ATAATATGGATTTTGCATTCCAAAGCTGAGGGGCTTACATATTTTGTTATTATTGCTTGTCGTTGGTTAATTTTGTACAATCAATCTTCTGTACCTATTCTGGTACTCTCTCGCATCATTTTTCATATGACTTACTGCTGTTATCTGGCAGGTCTTGCTCGACACGGAGAAGCAGGTAGCTACTGTAGAAAGAGAAGTGGATGATGGTCTTGAGACTTTATGCTTAGACCTACCTGCAGTGATTACGTGAGTTCATATTCATTCAATCGTTTTCACTTGTTTCCCGTGATTGAGTTTGTATTTACTCATGAAGGTCTTATCGAGATAGTTTAGTGGTTGCTGAAGCAGGGGGGGAATTGTCAACTGATCAACTAACAACCCTAAACTAATGATGCTACTTCCTAGTTAAACTAACTACAAAAATACTAAATAATTCTCATAAACTACTACACAAAACTAAGAGGGCCAAAATTTTCACATCTTATATTAGTAGCATCAAGCAGTTTGCTGCTCTTGAATTTGTCAGCTTTTACCCCTTTTTCGGCGTAAGAACTTGGTTTGTAACTTGAATGCTTGTCCAAGCTGATATTAATGATGCCATTTATCTTTGCAGAGCCCGCTAGAATCAATTTTTTGTGTCAGAGTTGGGATTTTTTATTATTTTTTTTGCATTGCGGTAATGGGCTGTGTGTTTTATCTGAATGTCTTATCGGTGATGAGAGGGTTTTCGGATTCAACTGTTGTTTGTTCCATTCATGCAGCACTGATTTGAGACTGAACCAACCAAGGTACGCGACACTGCCCAACATTATGAAAGCAAAATCAAAGGTCATCAAGAAGTACACTCCACAAGAATTGAACGTGGAGGTTAAATCTGATATACAGGTTGTTGAAGTCACGGAACCTCCAAAGAGAAAAGCAGGGGTTATTATTTCTTCTGTAGATGAGTTGATTGATAAGCTTCGAAACGAGGCTCATGTCATTTAACATTGTACACAAATTATAAATTTCTCCCACTTCAATAAATCCGAGCTTGGTGGGGCAACTGGTCTTCATTTCCTTTTCTCTTTTCCTTTTGGACTTCACACCAAGTGAGCATGTATTATGCACAAATCAGCCCCTTTCCAGTTTTTCATGGCCAGCTTGAAGAATTAATTCTGGCAGTCCTGCAGGATGAGTTTCCATCCATGTATCATTCTTCTGAGCATCTTGGATGGGCGGATTGATTAGCTAAGCACGGCATTCTCACTACCAGCTAACCTTTTCTATTTTCAAGTAGTGGAAAATAAGTAGTGCTAATCTGTAAATAATAGGGTAGGGGGGCATTAAAGGGATATGGTTGGAGAAAAACATGTGTATAGAAATGCTGTGGAATTTAAAAAAATATTAAATTGATAATTTTAAAATATTAAAATAAAAAAATATAATTTAATTAAAAAATATTTTTAAAAATTTTAAACAAGAAAATAATAGGGTGTTTGGTATTATAGGATATGTTATTTTTCAAAAATAATTTTTATTTAAAAATATATTAAATATATATATATATATTTTAACACTAATACATTAAAATTATTAAAAAATATTAAAACAAATAAATTTAGTATTTTTTTATATCAAATATATTTTTAAAATACAACCGAATACAAGTCTAAACCATAATGACAAACAACCATTTAAAAGGACGCGGCGGCGTGCAGACTCTTTATGAGTGATGATACCTTCCACGCGGTACAAATCTACTGGACGTTCACTAACCATAAGTCCCTCATCATCGAGATTCTTTAAATCCTAACAGACTAGTACTGATTTTTTTAAGAAGTCATAATTTCCCTCGCCTGCATTTTTTTTATCGTTAAACACAAAAATAAATAAAGAAAAAGGGTGATGGAAACAATAGATGAGATTGAGGGAGACGAAAGTTACTTGGATCTTCTGGGTATATTATTGGGCCCCGACAATTCTCTCACCAACAGGTATTTTTCATCCATCTTTTTTTTAATTATTTCATTTTTTTATTTTGTCAATTTCAAGTTTCTATGCAAAGCTTTTTTTATCACAAAATTTTATGAGGGTGCATTAGGGTTTGCATTTTTCTTTTAGGAAAAAAATAATAATTGGGGGTTTTATAATATGAATAAATCTGCTAGGGATTTTGCTAGTGCTGAAAAAAGTTAGTAATTTCTGCAGTTAAAGGTGTGAAATTGTATAGAAAGGAGATTTGTAATAGCTGCTGGATTCTGATGTTTTATTATGGTATTTGCAGCGGTTATGGTGGTGTTGTGGATAATGATTTTTTATCCAGTGTTCTTGTCACACAAGAAAGAGAATGTTCGCGGAAGAGGTATTGATTTGCTTGCGTGTTCTTAAATTTGAAGTTCCACTCATACTCGGAATTGAAATTGAATGCAATGCTTTTGAATACGTCATGGAGCATCTTTTTGTTGTTTTTGCTGATTTATGTATAACATATTCATCTTGAATAAAGTTATACAAATGTGTGCTACTTCTAATGCGTGTCTTAGAGGAATTATTTCAGCTAGAGAAGTTTGGCTGATGAAATGAACACCGCACATTTTGGCATTTCTTTCTTCTTTTGGGACTGCTGAATTGATTAGGTTGAAACTCAATTACGTTGAGGGAGTACCTTAAACTATCTCGACAATAGGAATAACCTGCTCTCATGTCTTTGATGATCCCCTTATACTTTCTAACTTATTTATTCACTGCAAAAATCTCTAAAAAATTGGCTTCTAACTGAATCAGACACAAATGTAAGAAATAAAATTCTTGGAAATTTTGGCACTTGTTTACTTGTGCTTGTATCAATCTGTGGTTGCTCAAAATTCTTCTTCTTAACCTTGTGGAGCCTGTAGTTCTAGTGGTTGAAGTACAATCATCTAGCTGTATTACTTATTTTCCTCGTGATATTCTTGTTTTTGTCTAAAGCACTATAATATTAGTCAATGTAGATATGTTACTTCATTTCCCACAGCACTTTTGTTTGTTGATCTAAAATGTTGCGATAATAAAAATCTGAAGGTATATGACACTGTGCTTTAGGATTGGGTGTTCTTAATTTAACCAACAGATAAGTACATTTGTCTTCCATTTTCTTGTTTGGTATTTTTCTACTTTTGTAGGAACGAGATGTTCTTTTCATGTTATCCTGTTTCTGTCAATGATATATAGGGGACGCAGTGATTCATGTAGCAGAGCAGGGACCAAAGCTTGCCGCGAGAAGTTGCGGAGGGATAGATTGAATGACAGGCATGCATCTTGTTCAATCAGATATATGTTTATGCCGTGAATTTATTTGGTTCTGAATATATCAGTTTACGCTACCACATTAGAAAATGCAACTGACATCCGAAAGAGCATACTATTGAAATGTTTTCAATTTGATGAATTGGATACTACTGATGTACTGCTGTTGTCAGAGCTTTCACAACAAATTTTCTCCTTTTTGTAGAATGGAGATAACAGTAAGTAATATTTTGAAGAACAGATTTTCCTCTTGATTGCAGGTTTCAAGATTTGAGCTCTATTTTGGAACCTGGAAGACAAGCCAAAACTGACAAACCAGCTATACTAGATGATGCTATTAGAGTTTTGAACCAGCTTAAAGCTGAGGCTCAGGAGCTCAAAGAAACTAATGAAAAGCTTCTAGAAGAAATCAAAAGTCTGAAGGTAGTCACTTTCAACACGCATTCAACTACAACAACTATTATTCCTTCTGCAGTTTTTTGCATTGAATGGGAGTATGATCCCTTTATTTGAATATAATATGATAGTTCAGAAACCTGAAGAATCCGACACTATTGGATTATCTATTCCTAGTATTGTTTGCAGAATTTTCTTTTGATTCTTTTAAGTCTTAGTAATTGAAATGTATTTATTTCCAAATTCCATATTCTCTGGGAGTGGCAGCCCTATGAGTAGGTTAGTTATATCATGATCTACTGAGGATTATGAAATATTGGCAGAATTCAGTTAGTACTATATTTTCTTCTTATTAGAAGCTGCTAATGTGTTATGTAGTTTCTCCTTTTAAATTGCTGGCTTTGCATTGTAAACTCTGAAGGGGCAGTCGGCTGAAATGTCTCTTTCTATTCATCACCTGCTGAAAGTAGTCCATTGGAAACTGGAGTCTAGTCATTCTGCTATGAAATTTCCTTTATGGTCGACAATCTAGCTCCTTCTTTTTGTAATAATAAAGGAAATGGTTGCCAAAAGAGGCACACGCTACATATAGTTGCTAATTCTTAATACCTTGTCTGTATATTCTTGGTTTTTAAGTTGAATTTATATTTAAGGTGAATGATGCATTTGAATCTTCTTCGCTTCACACCTGAAATTTATTCCTACAGATCTTCTGAGAATGGCTTTCTAATTTTCCCCTGCAACAGGCTGAAAAGACTGAACTCCGTGAAGAGAAACTGACGCTCAAGGCAGATAAAGAAAAGATGGAGCAACAATCGAGAGCTGTGGCTGTTCCACCTCCTAGGTTCATGCCAGCCTATCCAGCAGCCTATCATGCTGCAGCAAACAAGATGCCAGTCTTTCCCAGTTATGGTCTGATGCCAATGTGGCGATATTTACCTCCAGCTGCTTGTGATACATCGCGTGATCATGAGCTCAGGCCACCTGCTGCATAATTCTTTTTTGCTCTTCAATATCCTGATAACTTTCAGATGCTATATGTTGTCGCACATGTAAATATAACTTGCTATGCATTATACCTTATTTTGATAATTCAAATTATTGGCAAGTGTATTGCTGGAGATTGTTAGGAAGGTAGTAAGATTGCAAGTATTTTCTCGAGTAAATCATTTTATCTCCACCGTGTAATTGTATGTAATCTTGGTAATGCTCCTGCCACAGAAGCTTGAGATATACTCAACATTTGTTATTTTAGCACCGACCTTTTTATCAATGAACCGGTATTTAAGAGCTTCCTGCTGAGGAGCTCGTCTTTGCACACTGATTTTTCTATGGTTCGGAACTTTTGTAGACGAATTTGGGAATATTCTGTTGTCATGCCCGCAAGCATAAGGAACTCAATGTGGTGTGATCTAGACCCTTTATACCCATTTTTATTGAAGTTGATTTTTTGTCCACTAAGGGGGAAAGAAGATACAAATTTTAACATGGGAATTTTATTAATATTACAATCAAATCCTCTGCTATATCTGAAGGAGAGGTCGATAATGAGTACATACACTGGAAATTCTTTTTTTCTTTTTCAATTTGCATTTCATTTAAATACAAGGAAACATCTCTAAAATTTCCGTGTGGACTCAATTTTTACCTGGCATGTTCTTACACTTAAGCATTTCTCTTTATGCCACAACACTCTGGAATTTGAAAGGGGCTATGCATAACAAAGGTCCTTGTACGTGTAAGATAATCAATTGGGAGCTTAATGTCCGCCTGCTGATACTTTACTTTCAGTTGAAGTAACTACCTGTATCGTAAGTTCCTTTTGCTCATCGTAAGCCAACCGGGATTGTTCTTCTTCTTTACTGTGAACTTGTTGATCTTCTTCTTTGCCCCACAATAGCAAATACAAGCCAATGATGACAATAACAGCGCCCAGTATGCTGTACAAGCCACATAAACATCTAGGTCATCTTTCCAGTCACTTAATATGATTCAGTTCATTTAAATCTGCTTTCCTTTGCCCCCTTTTATTATTTAGACTTGAAACTTCATAACTGCGTGCTGGTTAGGTTTATGGGAAATAATATACCATTTCAGGAATTCGTCAGACATGATACGACACAAAAATAAATACCCCAAATGGATTATAGTATCAGTTTGAGTTTTATATGTAAAGGGATGTAACTTTCAAGTTAATTACCTGCCCAAGTAAAGTTTTTCATCTAGAACAAAGTATGCCAGAATTGCCACTAAGATTGTAGAGAGGGGATTGAACATGGTCACAAAGACTGGTCCTTTTTCTTCCGTGCACCACAGTTGAAAGAAGATTATTAAACCAGAGACCACTATTCCCTGCCGTATATGATCCACAATAAGAATACTGTCAGGAATATTCTAACATAAGCACGTAACTACTGTTGAACAGCTCTGATGCACATGACACTTACACCATAAACAATTGACCAGAAGTCGATATCAAATCCGATTGTCCAAGCAGCTCTCTTATGTTGTACAATCGCTGTGAAGACGGCTGATTGAGCAGCCCCCACAAAGCTCATCCATGTAGTCAGTGAAAGTTGTGCAGGATACCTTTTCAAAGTAAAAGCCTGCGTTTTTAAGGAAAATTAGCTACTCATTCAGGATAAAACACCCCATATTCGTCTATAGGAAATTATATGTTTCTTTTCTGACTTATAATTACTTAGTGAACTGCAGTTTGAGTTTGCGTCAGACCTGCATAATATACCAAATGGACCATGTTATGCAGCTTGCAACAGTAAGAATTGAACCCTTTAACCAGCTCTCATGGTTATTTCCAGTCGTTCCTTGAATATGGATTAGAGGATGCCATAGTTGTTTCATGATAGGACCTCTATATAATGTCATAGTCGTTACACCAGCCAAGGAAACCAGAGTCCCAAGAACTTTTGCTATCCCACGAGGATTTCGAAGATCAAGAACCTCCAACCTGCTTAAAGTTCACTAATATTTAGAACAACTCACTATATATAGTACTAGCTGGATTTCTTAGGAAGAGTAACTGTTCAGGTACTTTCAGCTTTCTAAATTATAATTATTACTGCTACTTACCTGAGTACAACTGCAATTACGAATGTCAAAGAAGCGATGGTGTTGACCATTGACGCAACGAAAGTTGGAGAGGTGTATCTCATACTTACAAAATACATGTTCAGAGTTAAACCCACCCTGCAATCATCAAAAGTCACTTTGCTCAAGTTTCTATAATTCTTCTTCTTTGTTTTAATTTTTTTTTTTAACTTCCTTCATTTGTTATACAGATGCTTATATAAGTCTTACATGTATGTCTGTTCTTACCCCAGGAGAGAGAGAATGAATATCTCTACGAAAAGAGCTATCGTCAACTTCGGCCTTTGTTTTCTGCAGGAGAGACAGATTAGTATTCATGCACGCGAAACGTTCATACAAGTCAATCATAACTATCAACATTTAAATTAAGTACCTTTCAAGGAAATAGGCAAAAGGAAACATCACCACACCGGATACAATGTGTCGGTAAGTTATGTACACATTAGGATTCATTCCATGGTTGAAGGATGCTTCAGTGATAAAGTATAGGAAAGTATAGCCAATCTGTGCAAGAACCATCAGAATATGTGGCTTGAACCTTGTGCAGAAGCCCCCATTATTGCTTGTAGTCGATGCCATTGGCTTTCTTTCCGAGCCCTCCTCTTCCTCTTCCTCTTCTTCTTCTTCACAAGCTGAAGTCTGAAAGAACACATTACACGTAGATATAGAAGATAATGGGAGTGTTTGTTTTAATTTGATTCTTGTCGCATGTTGCTGTTAGTATCATGTTCTTGATTAAATGCTCTCTGGTGTACTGGTGATTCCCTGATTTCATGTTTTGGATTTGGAAGATAAAGAAGGAATATTCTCTTGCATGGTTGCTCATTTCAGAGATTAGTTACACGGAACTCATTGATTTGCATGTGTCATGTACTTGGGTTGGTTAGATGTCATTTCAGTTGCTTAGTGAAATTAATAAAACATCCTGAGGAGTCTTCTGTTAGCTTTTGTAATGGTAATTAACCTAATCCCAGAGAACATTTTTTAAGTCCTTTACAGAATTTATGCTTTTCCTTAATTCCCCTTTCTTTTTCGTTTTATTCTTTATGTATAGCATATTGCGTTGATCCAGATATACAATTACATTTACAGGAACTTTATTTTGTCAGTAAACAAAATTATATAGCAAGACAAATATTATAAACTTCATGTTGATTAACACTTAAAATTATTTGCAAACCTCCCTTTTATTTTCTATATGAACTGGACTTGTTAATCAATAAACTAATCTTATAGCAAGACGACACTTTGCATCCAAACTTTACAACCCGAACAAATTAAACACAAAAAGCTTCGCATGATATTGGTTCTAATTATCTTTCTATGAGTGGTACAATAAAAAAATCGTCTCTGCCCCTAGTAAGTAAAATCTTTATGAGAAGAGGATCAAAAAGATGTAGCAATTCTTATTCCTTTCGCTCTTAAAATTAAGCAAATTGGTCACTAGTCAGATATTCATACTACTTGAGAAATCATTCATGTTTTTATACCAAATTAGAAGGGTTGCGCCATAGAATGATTCTGCATGCAATGGGAAAAAAAGGACGTTGTGGAATGTTAGAACAAAGTGAAAGCTTTAATTTGGTTCTTGATAGCATTTGTAATATTCTTGTTTGCTTACGCCTTTTTTCTTTCTTGCCTACTATATGCCATCAACGAAAGTTCTGCTTACGATTACCTGGTGCATAAATACCAACAATTGCTCATTGATAGTTACCTATATTCCATATTAGTTAGAAGCAGAGGATCTGAGCAATTTATAAATCCAATATACCACCACCTCTTAAGATACCTAATTGCCTACTTTTCTTAACAGACGCATTTTCAAGACAAGATCCATCTTAGGGCTAGGAGTACAAACGTTGAACAATAATCCGTGAAGGGCCTGCAGTCATATAAAGGATTTGAGCTAACATCATAATTGGCATCGTCTGTGAAAACATGGGTTATGTGCTCTCAGCTTTCAAAACCTATTTGACTATGGGGTTTTCATTGGTTAGGAGTCGAAGGCCTAGATGGTCTATAAGTTCTAAGTATCATCTCTAGAGGCTTATTTTAAAAACAAAACTAACTACAAGGCTTTAGACATGTACGTGTAACCATACTTTTTAACAAGCTAGTCATATAATAGATTTGAAATAACATCATCACTTGTCACCATTTTCTTGTCTTAAAATCCCGAGGATGTCAACAATTTTGTTGGTCTTAGCCATAAATACTTTTATTTTATTTTCCCCCGGTCTCTTTGATAGATATTAGTCAATTCCCTTGCAGTTGGGTTACATGAAAACAAAATCTTTAGTTACTGTAAGTGAAATTTTTCTATCAAGTTTATTGTTTTATTTTAAAAGTATTTTTAAAAAAATATAATTTTTTTTATTTTTTGTTTTAAATTAATATTTTTAATGTTTTAAAATTATTTTTACGTATTAATATCAAAATATTTTTTTAAACAAAAAACAATTTTAAAAAAATTATTGCTACACTCACAAATTCCTACCGCTTAATTTCTCGAAACTTGGAGATAGATGGATTTGGGGCTTTGTGCTACCTGGACCGGACTCATAAACACTCTTACGTATCGGACGGGATGCCCCCCTAGCTATGTAGCTCCCGAACGCATCCTCGGAGGCCATATTCTACGCCTCTCTAAGAAACATGCATGTCTCTTTCTCTCTACAATCAGTTACGACTCCTTCAGCTTCTTCTTCTTCTTCTTCTTTTTTCTATATGCTTTCTTTAATATTAAAATCAATAGAGTTCATGATCTCCTGGTTTTTTTTTCCAATTCAATTTAGTTAGAATTTTCTTTTCTTTCTAACAAAAGAAAATAGTGTCCAACTATCAATTTAATACTTTAGGCTCCCTTGGAAAAAAGGTTCGAATCCAGCCATTAACTGTACTTACAGTACGCTATTGCAGGGTGTGAGGGTAGAGGACGATGCTCCTTGTAGACGTTCAACAGCTATAATCTTGGACGTAAAATCTACAAAAAAGCAACAATAACATCATAAAGACATCGTAAAAGTTGCAAAAAGGGCGAAAAACTAGAAATTAGCATACCTTGAAAAGAATCAAGACTACTATTACCTTGGATTGAGTTGAAAAGAGGTGTGAAAACTAGACAAGAAGCCTGTACGTTTATACAGGAAAATAGTTGGTGCCAAAAGCAACAAGGAGCAAAGTGGTGGTGCTGGTTACTGTGTGTCATCTATGGATGGCCATCATGTGCCTAAAAGCTGAAATGTTGTGGTCGTCACTGCTTCTCATATTTCAATATACATTTGTTTCATTTTTATTTCAGTTTGTTTTTGTATTTTAAAATATTTTTTAAAAAATTTAATTTTTTTTGTTTAAATTAATATTTTTAATATATTTTTAAATCATTTTGATAAACTAATATCAAAAATAATTTTAAAAAATTTTAAAAAATAACACCATCCAAACTCTTAAAAAAACAGACTCGTGATGTATTTCTCACTAAGATTTGCTCATGGTGAGGTGTACTTGTAACTGAAAACAGTTCCATCAATTCCGAAAAGTCGGAGAGCCTTTCTTCTTTCTTCTTCCATCGACAGCTCATCCCGGAGAAAGAGGGCCATCAAAACCGTGTGATGGTGAAATATTGGAGAAAGGCAAGTAACTGGCATAGTTTCTTGCTAATCATGCACAATAAGCACGTGTCAACGTAACAAATTTGGAAAAATAAATTTTTTTTTCTTAGGTCTTGTTTGGTTATTTAAATAAATAAATGTTAATGGGTAATACTGATATAGTCCCACTG
>Ga0325405_1008018_pt1 | contig 10549 bp, 5 predicted proteins | sample PopdelMetagenome_21_FD_205663 | JGI IMG/M metagenome (GOLD analysis project Ga0325405, IMG submission 205663) | Populus deltoides microbial communities from Bellville, Georgia, United States - Xylem-Control-R2 | ecosystem: Host-associated > Plants > Phyllosphere > Stem > Wood/Secondary xylem...
TCATGAATGAAAGGTTCAATGTTATAATAGGTACTTTGTCAATAGATATGTTTTTAATATAGAAAAGTATAAAGATTGTAGAAATACCTATAATATTAAGGTTTGTGTTAAGGAATCAACTTTGAATGAGTTTATTATTATGACAAGTTAGAAGAAATGATTGAAATGTAATATCATAGAGAATAAAATATAATCTGTTTATTAAAATGCTATTGGTATGATACCGATAGTAGAATTAGGGTAGATCCTCATCTTGGTTTGATTAAAATTAATAAAAGAAGTAGACTTACCAACATCAACGATGTTTTTGTATTTGCCAAAAACTACCAACAAGTGTATTACATATACATCTTCTCCCTTAGTTACTTCATCGTTACCATCTTTAATAAATTGAACATGACTTCTAAGTTTGGTTTTTACAAAGGATAACAATCATCTCTGTTATAATCCTTTTTAAATGAAAGAGTGTAACTAGATGAGTTAGTTAATACATATCAATTTGCTCCATCTACCAAGAAGAAGATTAAAATTTTTATATCACTGATAAATATTTATATTTATGTTGATATTGAAAATGATATTTTGAGCACTAGTAGACATACGAAAGTTGATGAAGATGAAGGGATTAAACAACTTCAGTTCAAGAAAGAGGATGATGATGATGACGACGAATATGAAGATGATAAGGATTCATATTAAACAGTGGATTTGAACTTATTTTAGATGTAAAACATCGTTATGTAATTAAGATATTTATTGTCATTGTATAATGCATTATACTTTGTACATTTATTGAGAGTTTGTTATTATGTATGTTGTTTTAATGAGTTGTTGTTGAATAAGTTTTCAATGTAGCTACTGTTGCTATTTAATTAGGTTGGATATAGATTATAACTAAGATCCTTGGGTATGAATTTTGCAATTTCACCGACAAAAATAAAAAAAATATCATGAATTATTAAATAATTATTTGTGACTTCATTGTTGATTTTACTTACCAACTGCCTCACAAATGAACACAAAAATCATCGAAGAATTGTGAATGAATTTAGAAGTTTTTAAAATATTTAAGAATTCTTTGAAATGATCAATAGATTCATCGATAGTTTTAAAATACTCTATTAGTGATAATGTCAGTGATATGATGACGTGTTAAATCATCGATGAACAATTCTGTTAGTAAATTTAAACCTAGATATACAAGGCAATCCTTAACTTTCCCCAATTTCCCCTAAACTTCACACTTTATCCCTCATGTCTTTCTATATATATATATATATCCACTACTTAAGGATTGTAAAACCCTCTTTTTAGATATATTTGAAATTGTTTTAATAGAAAAATTGAATTCAAAGGTTGTATTGTAATACGAAAAAAATTTTGGATTTGTTTGCGGATCATGTTAATAAAAAACTAAACAACATCTTGGATAAGTTACTTAGCTTTTTATATATTTATATCAATAAATGTCTTTGTTAGTTGGTTGTGAATATAATTTTTAATATGAGACCATGAAGAGAAAAGCAAGCTCACCTATGCTAACGGAACTTATAAAGTTCACCTATGCTATGGGAGCTTATAGGTAATATGCTAGATATGGATGTATGGGGATATATCTTTTACTAATAGAAAAGATAGAATTATGTTGGGAGAATTGTTCTTAATTGTGTTGTTTTCTTGTACAATGAAAACTAATTGTCTTTAAAATGTTATTTGCCTTTATTTCCAAGTAATTGTTATTGGATTTATCTCTCACCTTTCTCATGGATGAAAGAAAACACTAGTAATTTTTTTGAGAGAAAAAAAAGATTATTGAAACATCAGTTATTTTTTTTTAGAAATATAGATGGTTATTATTTTTTTTTATCAATGGTTGTAATTGATAACAATAATGGAGAAAGTTGTGAGTTTAATAATTGTGATAATAATAATATTGATGATGAGGATAATAATAATGATATTAACGATGACATAGTTGTAGATGTCTATAGTTGAGGCTTAATATGGGGAAGTTTAATGTGAGTACTTATATAATCTATATTTTAGTTAATATATATTTGCTTTTAAATTTATAAACTAATTATTTTATTCAAATGATTGCAAGGAAAATTTTGGTGGGATGTTGCAAACTCTAGGGTTGCTAAGTGAGTCTGGAAAAATCATAATACAATTAGGTGAGTTTTAATGTGTTAAGTTTATAATTCTTGTTAAAATTGTAAGTTTTTTATTGTTATATTTTTTTAGTTTAATGAATTTCTAAAACAGGATGCGTGATTTCTGGTATAATGCATACACCTATGCTAAGACAAGAGTCCAATCATATGACTTTGAGGTGTGGATGAATTTTAGATTTCCCGACATTACTAAAAGTAATTGCGAGAGATATCTAGAGTTCTTAACATCAGAGGGTTTTAGGAGGCGGTCATGGAGTGAGTCCTTGAACAGAAACAAGGAGACTCATAGTTTCATTAGCAAGCATACTGACGAGTCACTTCTTTTGACTAACCACACAAAGCACCTAGTAAGAGCCTGTTTTATTTTTAAGAATTTCTCTATAAATGTTAGTTATTATTTGTGATAACATTTAACTAATAATTTATTTTGTAGACTACATAGTTTGGGTGTGCACCAACTTTGATGGAGTTATGCAATGAAACACATATACAAAGGGGGGATAGATAGAAAGGGGTGCAATAGTTTATAGATAATCGAATTAAGACATTTATTGTAAGTAAACTTTGAAACCTTTTGTATATTCTTTAGACTAATGCTTTTTGGTCCATATCTTTGACTTTTGTTTTGTGTAGGAACAATATAACGTCAACATGTATGTCAAACACGGAGAGGACCCTTCAACCCATCTAGAACATGATCCAGAGTGTGGTTAATGGTTAAAGCAACCGGTGAACCTGATAGGAATCAGGTTCATAGTATCTTTATGACTACAACTCGAGATATGAGGTTGAGTTATGGTGTTTAGACCGTAGGCACCCTATAATCTGGTATGAGACAACCATCATTAGTCATTAAGGATTTGGTTGAATAATAAATTAGTGCTCCAAAGGCCAAAATGGAGGCAAAGTATGAAGAACAAAGTAGGAAGCCATGAGAGGAGATGATAGCATATTTGTCCTATTATTATCCTTCCTCTCACCAACCTCCACGAGATTTTCCTTTCCCTTCCCCTCCACCTCTATTTGCAGCTTCTTTTTAATGTATATAAATAATTGTAATTGATTTTTACAGTTAAATTAATAATATTAAATGTGTTCTTCAATTTATTTTTTTTGTTTAATGTTGTTTAGTGTCAAATTGTTTGACATAATTTTATAAAAAAGCAAATTATTAAAATATCAATGGAATCATCGACGAACATAAAATTTTTGTTGGTGTGTCTATTGATACAATAGATCAATTTTCCTAAAAGAATTACAAAAAATTATTAATTATTTTGATATAAATCAATGGGTTCACCGATATAACATGGTTGTTAGTGAGTTTTTTACTTATACATGAGACATGACTGATAATTTGTTTTATGATGATTTGCTGGTAATATTTACTGAGAGATAAACCAACAAAAATTAATTATGAACTATTTTTATTACTGATAATAATATTTTATCCGTGGTTAGATTTTAAATCATGGATTGATTATATGGCAAAACTAATCTAAAATCCCCTGATAAGACACTAGCGAATGAAACATTTTCCCCGGTAAATCCATCCTCCGATGATATTTGTACTTATAAAAACACATCTTTTACGCCTATATAGTATTCCTTCCGCGTAGATCGATTTTTCTGGTGGTGTTCTAACATGAAACCAAAAATTAGATTAAAAAAATTATATACTGACATTAGAATCATATTATTCAATTACTTTAAAATCTCGTTTTTCGAATAATTCATTTAATTATTTGTGAATCAAATGTAAAAATTATATTTAATAATTCATTTATATTACCAGCGAAAAATTTATTTGATATTAAAATGAGCGTGAAGATCACATGAAACTTCTCTCTCTTTTTTTTGGTCTATAGTTAATAATAATATATCCAAAACTTTTTGACCATCCAACTAATCCATATAATGATTATTAATAAAATTATATTTACATATTTTACAAGAATATTCGATTAAGAGGACAACACCACCACTAATATATATATATATATATATATATATATATATATAAAGGCTTTTAGGTTGTGGGTTCACACCACGACACCACAAGTGAAGTGAAACTAACTGTCAACTGTACTAATTATCAAATAATTTATTCTTTTAATTTATTGTATGAATATTTGTTCATTTTTTTTTGCAATATTTATACAAAACATCGTGTGTATGTGTGTGTACATGGAAATCATTAATTAGTGTCAAAGTCTAAGTACCAACACCGCGTACGGTATAGCTGTGTTACTCAATCACATAGGATAGCTCCTCCAGCTGTCAAATTGAGTGTTCAAGGGGTCACCACCTGATTTATTAATCTAGACCGTCCGATCAATGATCAAAATGCGAAGAAAGTACATCCAGCAGAACCCAATAGTTTCTTTTTCTTTTTTTTATTTGTTAATCAATGATCAAGAGAAGTTTATTATTTTAAAAGAATTATTTTTATTTTTATTATTATATGGTTAGGTCGAGCATGAAAGCAACTTAATCCTTAAGTCTTAGCATAAACATTTACACATTCCATGTAGAATCTCGTCGCTGTTTCTATAACCAATTTTTCTGGATTCCATTTTATTAATTACTTATAATAATCTTTCATCAATTAACAGATCCAATTTTTATGGAAAATTAAGGAAACGAGTTTTGCAGTTGAGAGAATTGCAAAATCCCATGCCGACCAACAATTTAAGTTCCATCCACAAAGGAATTAAGTCGTTCCTTTTTTTATCTTACAAGTCTCCTGAAAGAAATTCATTTACGAAATTAAAGATCCTCCCAATGTACTGCATATATACTTGAAAAGTTTGGTTTTTATTTTCTTTTCCCTGTTAGACTTGTTAAAAGGTCGAAGTCGTTCCTTTTTTATCTTAGCAGGTGAAATCTAGTAAGTCAGGTGACTAGTAGCTGGTATCTGCAAAATGTTTTTTTTTATGGACTTAGGGACTCTCCGATGATAAAGTCAATAACACAAAATAATATGTATTTGATCAATATAAAATACCGAGGGACCCGTGTGCGATTCGAGAAAAATTCATGGTGATTGTTGAGCTCGAGCAAGGTGTCTGATCCCATTAGAAGTGAAAGTGGATCTGAGCGTGTTGCCTGGACCCAAATTCACTAGGCTCAAGCATGGCAGCCCGAGCACACGAGGGTGCTGGGGTGTATGCCCAGCACTAACTGGGTGTTTTTTGGGCTTGTTTTCTCTTTTAATGGATTTCTTTTGGTCTATTTTTGGGAATTTTTTTGTCCTTTTTATTCGGATCCATCAATAACCCCCAAGTCTTTATGGTATTAAACCGTAAAGACTTATAAGAATACTCGGTTACCACAATTATTTTGTCAAATTTTCTTCATATGGAAAGAGGGGTTGAAACCCTGGGTAATAAACTAGAGAGCACATGTGTAGGGATGTGCACCATGCTTAAACAAATTTCTAATTATATAGATGGGAACCATGAAGGAACCCATACTTAAAAAATGGTTTAAGAGGGTGAGGTGAGATATAAAAGACTTCATACTTAAAAAAACTTTTTAAGTGGTTAGTGGAAATCCATAGAGGTTGAAACATATAATTCAATTTTTTTTTAAAGAGCTGAGGGGAACCCAAAGATGGTGGCGGAAACCCATGAACAGTGACCCCTGATGATACCCATACTTAAAAAAAAATTAAATAGTGAAGGGGATAGATTTATAGAAAATGGTTTTATTGCACTAAAAAAACCAAGTGCATCCCTTGGAGAGTAGTCGCACTAGAGTGTGAGAGGTATATGACTTTTCTAGATGGCATAAGGCATGAGGCATGAAAGCCTTTAATTTAAAAAAAAATCTCATTAAAAAATGGGAGGGATGTAGCCTCCTTGATGATGATGTGAGGGCTTATAAGCCCCTAGAAGGTCTATAACCTCCTTTGTGATGGTGTGGGGGCTTGGAAGCCCCTTACTGAAGATGGTCAATGGTTTGTGAGAGATATGTGACATCTCTAGGATGATATCAGATATAAGATATAAGATCCCCTCACTAGAGAGTGATGCTAGTTTGAGTTTGCATTGCAGAGGTGGGAGATCCAAGATCAACTCTTGGTGAATTGGTGAGAGGCCTCTAGGCATCACTTGGAGATTGGGAATCCCAGATCAACCCCTAACAAATTAGTGAGAGGCCCTTAGGCATCACCTAGAAAATGAGGGATCTCGAGTCAACCCCTTGCTAATTGGTGAGAGGCCTTTAGACATCAACTAGAGAATGTGTCAGTCCGATACTGCATTGGAGAGTGGGGGATCTAAGACCAATTCTTGGCAAATTGGTGAGAGGCCCTTTGACATCACATGAAAAATCTGTCAATTCGAGACTACACTAAAGCGTGAGGGATCCAAGATTAATCCTTGGTGAATTGGTAAGAGGCCTTTTGGTATCACCTGGAGAATATGTCAGTTTGAGACTGCATTGGAGAGTAAGGGATTCGAGATCAACCCTTGGCAAATTGGTGAGAGGTCCTTTGGCATTACCTAGAGAATGTGTCAGTTCGAAACTGCACTAGAGATTAGGGGATCCAAGATCAACCCTTGGCAAATTGGTGAGAGGTCCTTTGGCATCACCTAGAAAATGTGTCAGTTCGAAATTGCACTGGAGATTGGGGGATCCAAGATCAACCCCTGATAAATTAGTGAGAGGTCCTTCGACATCACCTAGAGAATGTGTCAATTTAAAACTGCACTGGAGAGTATGAGATCCGAGATAAACCCTTAGTGATTATGGGGCTATTGTTATAGGGGGATCAAGTCAATTCCCTTTAAAGATAGTGGCCGGAAGGCCCCACTAGATATATCATGAGGGGATTTGTTGAGATTCAGGGAACCTGCAATATTTGGTGTGAAACAACGAGGTTGGTAATTGAGGTCCATTTGACAGTAATTGCAGGAGCGTGTCTAGTGTACCAACTATGTGCACGGGTATCACAATGACTTGAACAACCCCTAGCTGGGTAGAAGTGTTAATGATAACAAATAGATTTGTCATATGTCTAAACCAAGAAGTGTTTTGGTTGTGTTCCATGGAATGACATGGAAATGTCAGAAACAAGTTTTAGAAACTAATGGTTTTTTATCAGTTTTCCATGGACGGTGCCAATTGATGAGTCCCAAATTCCAAGATGTTTAGGAATAAGGTTGATGTGTTGAATAATTGGTTGATCTCTTAGTTCAAGCAATCTGATTCATTCTTTATAGTTAAGGTATTTAACAACTTGATATGAAAATCCAAGAGGGTTGGTAACTAGTAGCAGGTAATGTCTAAGCCAAGTGATCGGTAACTATTATAGTAACAAGTGATGCCTGGTAAGCTAAGTAACTAATAGCTGGTACCTGCAAAAGGTCCCCTTTGATGGACGTGAGGACTCTCCAATGGTAAAGTCAATCATTTTGTAGAGAGAGAAAGTGCAATTATATTTTAGAGACATAAACTCTGAAACTATTTATGCTAAAAATATTAAGAATGAAGAGATTGTGAAACTTTGACTTGAAGGATTCATAATATATTTATAGCGCATGAATCTTGTCTTTTTATGGAGAGGAGGGGTTAGAGTGTAATTTTATCTTTGTGGTATTTGAGTTGTATTCTACTTAAAATAATACGATTGGATTAATATAAAATACTGAATGACTTGCACGGGGTCCAAGAAAAATTCTATAGTGAGTGTGGTGCACTTGGCGTACGCTGAATGCATTACACAACGCCCATGCATTGTTCTTGATGCGTAGGCTCGGGCTCCTTACTCGAGTCTATGTTTCTTAGAAGCTGAGCTTGGGCTACTATACTCGAGCCCATGTTCCTTTAGTGTTTTTAAAGTTTTTTTTTTTTTGAGGATTTCTTTAAGCCTATTTTAGAAGATTTTTTAAAATTATTTTATTTGAATCCATCATTTGTCTACTACCTCTCAAATCCTTGAATCACTTAATTGTTTGTGAATATCCATAATTATCAATGAAACCCCAATTGAAAAACATTTGACATTAACGTCCTAAGCACTTTAGGCCAAATCTCTCCCAAATCTTAAATATAAAGACACATTAATTAATTTCTTTCAAATCTCTCAATTTAAATTACCTCTCTGTACAAAATAAATCTAAAAATAATAAAAAAATCAAAATAAATGGATGTGAAAATGAGTTCTGAAAATTATTCAAGAAGAAACTTAATATGAATTGAAGTGCAAGCTATTTCGAGAACAATTTTGTCATTAAATAAAAAAAGAAAACTATTATTTACAACCTTTGCTAGTCATGAATTCATTCCTTTAAAATAAGGATAGAGTTTCAGAAAGCCGAAAGAACTCACCCTAAACAGATACCATTGATTAGTGGCATTGGGTCGGTCCATTCGATGATTTTGCTTGTCGGGTGATTAATTAATAGTGTTAGTGAATGAAACTGCCGAAAACAGGAAACTATGAATGATATTTTCTAAATTAGTACTCCAAGGGCACCCATTCGATGGGCTTAATAGAAAATTAACCTCAAAATGATGGTGGATTAAGGGAAAGAACAGAGGGTACAGGGTCCTAAACAAGGGTATGCCTATGAGCCATGAAATTTGCATGTCAGCTGCCTATAATGCCCGTACAGTCAATCGTGCTGCGGGACCAAACGCCACCGACCCACCAGCCACCAGCATCTTTCCATGCTTTTTTTTAATCTTTTGGCCGTACAGAATGGCAATTCATTAGGAAAAAGCTTGAGAAAATTGAAAGACAGATTAGGTTTTATTATATGATATGGAATCCCACTAGCTTATGTCTTTGTGGGCACTATTTTTTTGTACCTATCAAGTAGAATAGTTCCCACCTGTTTCGCAGTTACTTCCGACTCTTGTCATTGCAAAATCCAGATCTTAATCCTTAACTTCAAAATTATATATATAAAAAAAAAATATCCAAATTCAAAGGTATAAAGGAAGAATTGAGGACAGAAGGAACAAACATGTCGGTTTGAATAGATAATTTAATTAATAATTTTAAAAAATAAAAAGTTTTTATTCTATTAATTTTGTTTTTTAAAATCAAACCAAACCCAAAATACTCGTCTCTAAGTTTATTTTTGTAAATGTAATACTTATTTATTTTTGTAGATAGAGTTTGATTCTTCATGGAACCAAGAGCAATAAAGGATTTGATGGCAATATGATTTGTCAGAAGCCTGAAGATTAGCCAATGGAAAGCACTTAGCATGCTGTAATTTTCTCTCGAGAGGGATAAAGTCAGTATTGCTTAATTATCAATCTCAGTATCTTCGTCAGCCTTTCCGCTCGAATATAAAAATAAATTTAGTCAAATAAAAGGGAAAATTAAGTGGTCCAAGTTTGAACGAGTGGAAATAATAATTGCTAAGAAATTAATTTGTTCGGTGTCCAACCGTACAAGTCGACTACGGACACTACGACTTTATTACTATATTTTTTTTTTTTGTCTGAAAATTTATTTACAGGTCAGGGCTCCACAGGTTGGGCAATAGGTATGAACAAGAGTGCTTGCCGATTTCAGAGCCCATAAAAACACATGGTTGCCTTCCACGTTGCGCACAGAAATGAGACAGCATGAATAACTTCTCTTTCCCCTTTCCATAAACTTTCTTAATTTTCAAATACTTGATTTTCCTATTTTAATTTTGAACCAATATCTTCAAATCCATTAATAAATATCCTTAATTACAAGAGGTGTAGTTTAAATAGTTAGATTTTAAATTTGTTTTTTAAAAAATACCAATTCAAGTTCTACAAATCTCAGAATTATCAGATACTTATTTGGTTGTTAATTTCAAGACTCGTGAGATTAGTCGAGATGCGTACAAAATAGTTCGAACACCCGTATTAATAAAAAAATAATAGAGTCTCACTACAGTAGTAAGCATGAGTTGGATTTTCTTTGAATCAAATGATTTTTGGCCACACTCTGTTTTCTATGATAGACAAGTAATTCTTTTATTTTTTTTAATGTTGATAAAACCACTCCATATTGTTACAATAGCATTTCATTTGAGAAATTCATTTAAACTTTTAATAGCATTATGTATTGAGTAAAGTGTCAATATCAATGGTCGTTTTCTGAGATATATATATATATTACAACCATCAAGGAAAAAAAAAACCCTTATAGACATAGTAGAATAAATTAAATTTTGGTTTCTTCAAGGCATGATGAACATAAGCTCATGTGTACGCATTTTAAGACGAGCCCCTTTCAATATTGAACACAAAATCATCCAAAATAAAGTCTTGGAAGGAGACACAAGTAGATGTTGGTGCTTGAAACGAGACCCTCTTTCCTGGGGAAGGTTTGAACGGGAAGCAACTTGATCTGCATTGAATCTTTTATGTTACTT
>Ga0325405_1008034_pt1 | contig 10538 bp, 8 predicted proteins | sample PopdelMetagenome_21_FD_205663 | JGI IMG/M metagenome (GOLD analysis project Ga0325405, IMG submission 205663) | Populus deltoides microbial communities from Bellville, Georgia, United States - Xylem-Control-R2 | ecosystem: Host-associated > Plants > Phyllosphere > Stem > Wood/Secondary xylem...
ACGCAATGTTCTTTGTGTACTTTGACAGTTCATGAATGCTATTTTTCTTGCCTTGTGCAGGTGGGATTCCACTTTCCAGAATGGTAGTTTAGTTGAAGAGGTAGATGGACACACAGCAATACTCTATCATCGTCTTCAGCTGGGCTGGTTTCCAAAGTACTATCATCCCCTACACCCCCAAATAAATCGCTTCCTTGCCTATGTCAAAATAATGAATGCATTTCATATGGAGTGTTGTTGGTCGTGTTTTCTAGCATGAAATTTCCAAAATAAAGCCATAGCAAATCCATATTAAGCTATATACCCTAATATTTTCCTTTCTTCTTTTCCAAGCCATGTATGCGCAATAATTAATTGTGTTATGAAAATCTAAGTTGCTCTCCAAGTAGGGGCCTAAATACGCCAGGGTTTAGCCATTTTTCCTTGAGAAAGAATAAGTAGGATGTGTTATACATAAACTACATCGAACAGTATTTTTAAGATTACTAATGTATATCCATATTTCAAGAGTGAAGTTCCTTTCGTTCCTTCAGAAATCACATATTATCTTCTTCTGTCACTTACATATAAATGGGTTGCAGGTTTGTGTGGCCTCGTGACCTTTGCTACGTAAGGTATTGGCGGCGAAATGATGATGGAAGCTACGGTAAATGTTTTAGCTTGTCCAAATCAATTTTGATCTTCTAACTTGTCACAAGCTTAACCTTCTTGTTATTGTGCAGTTGTGTTATTTCGTTCTAGAGAGCATGAAAACTGTGTTCCACAATCAGGTTATGTGCGTGCTCATGTTGAGAGTAAGTCCCAAATTCCCGTCCCTTTGGTTTGTGTTTGGGAATCTATCATCGGAGTTTCTGATAGTTTTTACCTACATTCTGACTTACAGGTGGAGGTTTCAGTATTTCCCCTTTGAAACCTCGTAATGGGAGACCTAGAACACAGGTGCTGCATCTTATGCAGATTGATCTAAAGGGATGGGGTGTGGGTTACATTCCATCATTTCAGCAGCATTGTCTTCTTGAGATGTTAAATAATATCGCTGGTGAGTTCCTTCTGTGATTAACTCACTGAAATCTGCCACTCTTGTCAGAAATTGATAGGTTTATTTGGCCTTGTTGTGCTTAAAAGTTAAGCTGCTTTGATCTAACATTTTCTAGAATAGTAGTGTTGTGGAAAAAAGATCGAACAATTTATCATAGAAAAGCAGCTAAAAGCTAAGTGTGGAAGAAGCACCGCTTTCCGCTTCTCTTATTAACCATAGCAAGGCAAAACAATAGTATTGTATGCTAAAATTTCTCAACATCATATATTGTCATTCTTATATGCTTTGCACTACTTCCTCTTATCTGGAAGTCTGGGTTTGGGGTTGGGTTGTAGGTGCTAATTTTCCTTTTGTCTGATTCCTTTAATTATTTTCATTCTCATCAATATCATATCTTGTCAAATTTACCAATTCTTTGGGTTTTTTTTTTTTAATTTCATTATTGATCAAATAGAGTTGATGCCAAAGGCTAAGAAGTAATGAAACATGTAACTGTTAAAAGGGACATGAAATATAACGATTTGGCAAAGCGTACTCCTCAAAACTTCACTATAAAAAATTGGAGATTACATCCACTAATCAAACACTACACAAATACCTTATTATCAAAAACCCGGTTACATCTAGAATCTTCACAACTACTAGGCCTCGCAAAGGCAACCATTTCACAAAACCCACCATGGCACACACCAAAGAATTCTACCACCTAAGATTTGTGGTTGCCGCCAAACACCATCAATATTAGAGGCGCATAAAAATTAGCCACAACACATGATATTTATACTTGCAATAAAGTCTTATTTTCATTAGGAAACATACTTCAAGTCCAACTCCAACAAGAAAAGTCTCTTTTCCTAAACAAAATATATCAACACATTTCATTCTTGTTTAGGACACAACTCCATGCAATTACCAATCTACCCTAAACCAACTCACCAATTTAAGCCCCAACTCAACAGTAACTTGATGTTTGTAATTCCTGTATGGTCATTGAGTAAGCACTCCTTCAATCTCAATGCTCCATTTTTTCTGGTTTAGTAATGGTTATGTTGCCTTTTCTGACAGGACTACGTGAATGGTGTGCCCAAAGAGATGAAAGAGATGCCCATACAAGAATCCCAGCCATAGCCAATATGACCTCTGGTTATGTTTCACCCCAAAAAATTGTAAGTTCTGCACCGATGGATGAATACTCTGATGAGGATGAAGAATTTCAAATAACTGAGGAAGAAGAAGAGGTATGGCTGACATCTTGCCCTTGTACGATTTCTACATCAACAATGTAAACACTACTCTTGTTTCTTAATTTTCAGAATAACCCAACTCAGCATAAGAACAATTCAAAGAGAACAGGTGGATGATAGCCTCAACATTTCTTTGTTTTGCTCATTTTAATAAGTTTAATCTTTTATGGAACTGTTTGGGAATTTAAATAACAATCGTTTAAACAGTCTTGGAGAAACAACCAGTGGATCAAATTGATTTATCCTGTTTTTCTGGTAACTTATGTCGTGATGATCATGAAAATGCCCATGACTGCTGGCAAATATCTGCTGGAGACAACTTCAGAGTTCGCAGCAAGCATTTTTTTCATGACAAATCAAAGGTTCCCTACCATTTTTTTCATTTTTTTTGTACGTACATCTGGAGTTAGAAAGTCATCATCTTATGACCTTGTTTGTCTTACACTTATTGCACTCTATGCAATATGCATATGAAGGTCCCTGCTGGAAAACATTTGATGGATCTTGTTGCTGTGGATTGGTTCAAGGACACGAAAAGAATGGATCATGTTGCCAGGCATCGAGGTTCTGCAGCACAAGTAAAGACCTTCCAGGCTCCCCCCTCTTCTCTTTTGGTGCTGTTCGTTTCACAACTTCAAAAAACACTTTTCTGAAATAATTTGTTCTGGTCTGCCAATGGACCTTATTAAATATAAATAATCTCAATACTTTATCCAGTTGGTGTTGGTGGGCAGAGCTGCTTTTGATCATATTTGTTTCTGATTAATCCTAAGAGTTGAAATAGCTTGGTCAACCTTGTCCATTGTCGATTGAATAATTTTTAAGAAGTCTATGGTTGTCAATTGTATGATGGCGCTAACTTGCCTGTGCACTTCTTTAAATGCCTATGTAGGTTGCTTCTGAGAAAGGGCTTTTCTCTGTGGTTTTTAATCTGCAAGTAAGTTTATTCTACCAGGTGGTGTGAATTTCAGTTGCTCCATTTCAACAATGAACAACTGTGTTTTATCTCATTTATCACAGGTACCTGGTTCAACACACTACAGCATGGTATTTTACTTTGTGACAAAGGAATTAGTACCTGGATCTCTCTTGCAACGATTTGTTGATGGTGATGATGAATTCCGAAACAGTAGGTTTAAGCTTCTTCCATCAGTTCTCCAGGTAGTGTTTTTGAATCCTGCTGGGTTCATGGATATGTGCAATGAGTTCAGCTTGACTAAGTTGCTTTCTATATTGAACCATGCAGGGTTCATGGATTATGCGCCAAAGTGTAGGAAGCACTCCATGTTTATTGGGAAAAGCAGTTGACTGCAACTACATCCGTGGTCCCAAGTACCTGGAAGTAAGTACCACACAAATCTGTGACTGTGGAATTGCTTGAACAACACATTAGCATGGTCTAAACTAGTTTTATGCATCTGTAGGTCGATGTTGATATTGGTTCTTCCGCAGTTGCTTCTGGAGTTCTGTGGCTTGTAATGGGCGCAAGTCCAACATTGGTGGTTGACATGGCTTTCCTAGTACAGGTGTGTCATGCGGGAGGCTCTATTTCATAGAACCATCTCAGTTATTTATATGACCAGGAAGGCTACCAACTGAAATTATGGACAATGCATTCATACTCATGAGCAAGCTACAAGGATTAAGAGGACTAAGCCCTTATGATCACTTACTAGGATTAGTATGCTATGTTGTAATAAACAAAAATTATCTTGGTTGTTCATTAGTCTTAAAACAAGTTTCATCAATACTTTGAAAATTGGAATACCAAGTTTCGCTAGGAAATTTGGTTTAGAAGTTTTTACTTTAAGAGAGATTTGATCGATTGATAAGGTAAAACTGAAACTAGTCACTGTCCTTGAATATGTTAACGAAAAAATGAAATGAAAAAAAGCACTCTGGATGTCTCTTTCAAGCTCCCTTGGTACTGTTGCCATTGCACGTGCATCCTTTCATGTTCTACATTCATTGTAATGCTTCACTGCTCATTTCAAGTGGGGCTAAAAATAGTTGCTATTAGTGTGAGAGCCAGGGAATATAGCTCTGGCTGCGTTTTAGTAATTGCTGGTATGGTAACGATGCAAGCTGCTCTTATGCTTTGAGATTTATGTATATATAGCGATGCATGGAGAGGCAATACTAAATCATTTACCGTGGATCTGTTAAAATTTTGCCGTTGTCCTTTTAATTTTCCCCTTTTTTACAGGCAAATACTACAGAAGAATTGCCAGAGCGGTTGATTGGTGCTGTCCGTGTTTCTCATATTGAGCTTTCATCAGCTATGGTTCCCAGATTGCATCCAGATTCTTCATGACTAGCAGAGATCATTTGCTACTGATTTTGACAATAAATCATTTCTTCAGACATAAATATGCAAGTGTTTTATCACAAAAGGATAAAAAAAAAATATTTGTGCATGTGTTTCATTCCAATTTTATGAGTTGTTTTGTATTGATCAAGAGTAGGCAAAAGTACAAAACTACTGAATCAGATGATGGCAGGGGGAGAAGATTTATCATCCACCAGCGTAGAAGGATGAAATTCCAAGATAACATCATGACATCAAATCATTGTAACATGAGATTATGGTTCAATAAATTGAGTGGTATTCAAGAAAAAGGCTGGTGGAGGTCATGAAAAGGGAGAAGTGGTGGTTGCTTCCAAGTTTCTTGACATATGGTACCCACTGGATGCGAGAGAAGCTCTAGGAAGCTGATTCTTGAAATGGACTGCTGACCAGCGGAAAAAGAAGTCCTTGCTCTTTGAGAGTAAGAAAAAGAAACAATTATGCACACATTTGCTCATTTATGAATTTATGAAAATATTCATCTTTAGGCGAGCATTAGTAGGGTTTTTCTTTTTTTAGCCAAAGGGCCTATTCAATAATCTTATTTTTAATGGTGCTTAACTTGACTAGTCATAATGCAACCCTTTGACAAAACAGAGATTAAGCATGAACTAGCCAATTTGCAGGATCAGATTGTGCTTGATTGAGAATCAAGATTTTAGCATCTGCATTGGAGTAGCAAAGTGTCTGAAGTATCTACACCAGGAGAGGACGTTCTGCAATTTGCAGAATCGGCTAAACAAATCTCTTAACACTAAGGTAGGTATCAGGACTGGCGATGAATTCAAATTAATTTCATTTAGAAAGAGAATTGGCGGCCAAGAATGTACATGGGTGTAGCCCGAATGATCAAGGGATCAGTTCCAGAGATTTCCTCCAAAAAAAATAACAAGGCGTTGCTGTGAAATATAGTTTCTCAATTTGCTAGATCCTCAGGATGATTTTTCAATGCTTCATGCCGGATTCCTGAATAAAGATGCTAATGGGGTTTAAAATACCTGATTGATCTACCGGTACAAATTTTTTAAGGGGCAGAGTAAGTCTGGAACAGCATTTGCTTCAGCTTCAATAGTTCTAAACACGATCTACCTCATCTTCAGCAGCAGGAATAGGTTCGATATGATGTGAGGCGTGAAACTTGCTAGAAATGGTATACACTAGAGTTCTGAAACCAAATTACTAACGAAAGCACATTTAAGGACTCAACAAGGAGATAACAATTCAAAAAGAGCACACAAATCTAGACATGCCAAGTGTGGCTATCTTCATGTAAAATCCAGGGATTACATTAACAGCCAACTCGTTTCTTACCCTTGTCAAAGTATGAATTATATGTATTCTTCACGGTGTCCCTGTGCCAAGAGCATAAGCATTGCCAAGAGCATAGGGAAACGATAATAATCAAGAAATATTGTTGAAACCAACCAAAATGTTCTGCCACATGCATGCTTAAGGGAATCAGGACCAACTTGAGAAGATATGGTGAGCTTATCAAATCACACCTTGTGATGCTGGGCCCTGTATGACACCATATGGATTGTAGGGTTTTGATGGTATTCAACTATTGTTGAAACAAAGACAAAAGGAGCGATTTGCCTTGCTGCGTCAAATATGTGAATGTCGTTTCCTGCAATTACAAGAGGATAGAAAGCTCTCACACACTATGACTATCGTTTCCTGAGTTTTACCTGGAAACATGCATAATCAAAGGTTAGTAGGTTATATATGTGAAGGTTTGGGAAAGGAAACAAATAAGAGAATTCCTGACTATCAGTAGCTTGGTTAGCAGATTGTCACAACTCAGGAAAATACTAGTAGAGTTTTTCCAGCAAAAGGGATTTACAATTTTCAACAACTAGGTATCTTGACATCTATCCAATTTCGGAATTTTGATTAACAAAAGTATAGCAATACAAAGACTTGTCATCATTAAAGTTCCAAGTTCCAAAGTTGGCATTTTTCATTAAAGTCAAAATGAAAAATGCAGTTCCTTAGAACAAACATGACTTAGCTGTAAGGTCTTTCATTCTCAGTACTCGAGATAGTTTTGGCTAAAAACGAAAGAAAGCTCGTGCACAAGGAACTTGTCGATTGGTGATGCCAATTTCGTTTTCATTCTTCATTGCATTAAACACAAGGAAATTTATAAACTTCTCTGTTTCTGCTGCGTGGATAAGGCAATTCAAGGCCTGTTTTCGAACATGAAATCCAGTAATGCACAGAAACAAGAGTTCATTGGTGTTAAAGAAATGTACAGAAGGAGCAAAGGAAAAGGAGGGCATTGATGCAAAATAAACAGTTGATGTTCTTGAGGTCATTTTGATTTCTTTTTGTTGTATAAAATATTTGATAGCTACAAGCGGGACAACAAATATACATTCCCCCCCCCCCCCTAAAAGAAGGCAAACTAGCATGTGGGTCTATGCTTTGGTTTGATGCTCTAAGCTTTATTTGCCTAGTTGATGAGAACTTCGTCTCTTACTATTTCTGGGATGGTTCCGGCACTGGAGTTTGGGAGCACAAAAAGAATTAATCTTGTAATTTTGGAATTTCCCATAACATTGTTAGATTCATATTGGAACTCAAAGTTTACACACTATGTTTTCATGGCATCCAGGCTCATAACACGTTTTGATATGGTGGATAATCTAAAAAGCTCAACAATCTCTCCATGTATTTTAAATGCCTACCGATCAAGATCTCTGCTTCTGACTTTGAACTTTTGCTATGGGATATTCGTTAATTGTTTTAAAGCAATGTCTTTTTTATTATTATTATTATTAATGTGAATGCATATTTTAATTTGCATGCATCTCAATTAATTCTACAAATCCTAAAAATAACAACATGCAAGCTTCTAATTACCCTGAAAGAACTCATTTTGAAAGCAATAGTACTCTCCTTCATGAGAGATGGTTTCAGTTAGAGGATCTAAAAAGTAGTGAAGGGAAAGTAGACAATTCAAACCCAAGCCCTAATCCTCTCTTGAAAAATTGACGGGGGCGGCTTATCTGTAACAATATATCATCTAGAAGGAAATGAGAATTATCTTCAGATTTTGTAGTCACTTTCCTTGACTTGGAGAGAAAATACCATTAAAAAAAAATACGTTGATTTTTCTTCTTCGAAAAAGACACCGAGAGCCAAATTCATGAAGAAATTTCGTTAACGTATTTGATCATTTACCAAAATTCACATGAGATAACCTTCACTTCCATCCTATAAATACCACCTCTACTTATCTCATACATGTACCACAAAACCATCCTTCAACTCCAAATATTCTACTCCTTGTCGATCTTCTCTGATCATTCTATCTATATTACAATGGGTGTCATCACTTTGGAAAATGAATTCCTCGTTGCTGTGTCTCCAGCCAAGCTTTTCAAGGCATATTGCCTTGACACCGACGCTCTTATGCCTAAAATTCTACCAGAATATATTAAGAGCTCTGAGATAATTGAAGGAAATGGAGGAGCAGGAACTGTCAGGAAGATTACTTTTGTTGAAGGCAAGTGTGTGTTAATCTCTACCTAGTTTTTACACTTGAAATTAGTTTAATATAATCTAGCTTTTATTTTTATTTTTTAAAAAAGATTGACCTTCACCTATAGCTTCAAGTAACAATCTAAGTTTGTTGATCACAGAACATGCATATTTTGATCAAACAAGTAACAATCCAAGTTTTCATTTATAGGAAAAGGGCTCAATTATGTGAAGCAAAAGATTGAAGCAGTCGACGAAGAGAACTTCACTTATAGCTTCAGCGTGATTGAAGCTGACGTTTGGAAGTTCGCTGAAGTTGAGAAAGTTATTTACGAGAACAAGTTTGTGCCTACTCCTGAAGGAGGATCCATCTGCAAGAGAACCAGCACATATCACATCAAAGGTGATTGTGAGATCAACAAAGATAAAATCAAGGATGTATATGGCAAAAAGACAGAGGCCTTGTTCAAGGTCGTCGAAGCTTACTTCTTGGCAAATCCTGATGCCTAAATCTGAAAATTTCTATTTTTATTTTATTATTATTATTTTTGTGAGATAATATAGGCGTGTATTCGGTGTGGCTTTCATGTTTTTACTCGTAATAATTTGTGCTTGGGGTTATGGTCATATGGTTACTTGTATTGTTTTGAAAAGAGTAAAAGTTGCTGTATTCAAAATGCATAATAAAAATTATGTTTTGATTGTGATCAAAGGTTATTGAAGAGCAAGAACTCGTGACTTTTCTTCTCCTTTCATATTTGCAGGATTTAAAAAATTCTTCCACATTTAGGAGCTTTCACGGTCATTAATGGCAGAAAGCCAGACAAAACTCCTCCTGCAATCTGGTAGTCTAATTCATATTTTTAGTCACTGTAGTTTACCTGTCCATACCAAGTTACGGTCTGCACTATTTGTGTAGACATAATCTCATAACAGCTACTTATGTCTGTACAAACAGAATGTAATGCATGAGCCAAAAAATAGCGACCGTTGATTGAAAAAATGAAATAAGTTAAAGAAGCCAAGTCGAGCAAACCAACAAAATGAGAGGGGGGGAAAAAGACAGATGAGGAGTTTGTCCAGCAGCACACAGGCCCGCATTTGGTTCAGCAAGAGGCACTGAAAAAGGTACAAAAAAGCATGTACAGAACAAAAACAAAGCAGTATGCGAGTGGGGTGATGAGCTGGAAACTGAGATGGTACAAGCATGAAGCTGTGCCAAAATCCTTGACAAGATGGGTGGTCAGCTGCTAAAGCCTGGTAGTAATTCGTCCTGTATAAGAAAAGAAAAGAAGTATGTGAAGCTGCGCAAAAGTGCAAGAAGTCTAATTGTAAACAGGCTTTTGCATTAAAAAAATGAAATGCATGAGTAAAAAGAGATCATAAACAGTTGGAATAGAAAAGATCCCAATTAGAAGTGTGGTAAAAGCCTGAAAAACCATCATTATTAGATAGGATGAAGGAACTTTCAAATGGTAGCTGAAAATTGCTGGGGACAATCATGAAAGAGCTTCAAAATGGAGAGGATCAAAGACCCAACAAAATCAAAAGTGTCACAAAGAGTAAAGAATAGTGAGTTCGAGCTCATAAAGTTTGCAATGTTTGCGCGCATTGAAAGACAAAACAAACAACTTTGCAACGTGTGAAAATTGCAGGAAATTGATGGGCTATGCGCATCAAAGGTCAGAAACAAACAAAGCACAGAAAATAGCAAGTCTGAAGAACCGGGATCAAAGTCTCGCTCAGACAAGTATCCATTTCAAGATGGAGAGTAAGGCTGTAGGCATTGGAAAAACTCATATGCTAGTACGAGATTGCAGTAGTGATCACTTGGAAAATACTGAGAAAAAACCCCAAACCAGCTGAGTTTTTCATGTCACGGAACAGCCATAAAAATAGAGCATCAGGTATCCAATCAAACTTGGCGATCACCCAACACATATCGACAGGAAGTTACAGAGCCAAGCCATACTTGCTGATGAGAAAAGCAAAATGGAACATGGAAAAAGCTAACAAAAAAGCATTCGTACAAATAAAAGTTGCCCAGCAAAAAATAGTAGTGATGAAATCAACCTTGTGCTGCTGCAGAAAACTCCATGAATGTGCAGCGACTAAATCTTAAACTTCAAGGAGCTGAAGTGTTTTCCACCTGAAAGATTTCTGTAATAGAGAATTTCAAACATAACAAAGGCTATATGCTTGAGAAAAGGAGATGAATCAACTTCTAGTTCCACCTAGACCCATGCCTGAAACAATTTATTCAAAAGCGGGTATAATCTGAATAGTCAAGAACCGTTCAATCTCATTAAAATAATCAATTTTAAGTCTAAATGCCATTGAGCAAGCAAGTAGAGTTGGTATCATAACTGATATTTGATGACATGGTCCTCAACTTTCCATTTGAAAACATCTATGTAGATGC
>Ga0325405_1008042_pt1 | contig 10529 bp, 9 predicted proteins | sample PopdelMetagenome_21_FD_205663 | JGI IMG/M metagenome (GOLD analysis project Ga0325405, IMG submission 205663) | Populus deltoides microbial communities from Bellville, Georgia, United States - Xylem-Control-R2 | ecosystem: Host-associated > Plants > Phyllosphere > Stem > Wood/Secondary xylem...
AGGTTGGAGACTAAAATTTTGGTTTTCAAAAAGATAAAGAAAAAAAAACCCCGAGGGAATCGGTCTTTTGCTTCTCTGTCACTCTCAGAAAGGTTACCAGACACCGCTCCACTGTTAACCATCGAGCCAGCTGAATCATAAAGGACATGGTTTCAAACTTGGAAGGTTACGTGGGGGGTTTAAATTGTCCATCCACATCGAATAATCCTCGTCATAGATCCTTCCTTTCTCTCAGCTCTTCTTTTAAGCACCAGAATTTTGTAGTGCAGACGCTTTCTGTTTACGTTTCGCTTTCTTCTTCTTATTCTCACTGTACCAAAAAAAGAAAAAAATGGTGCTGTTCAATGTTTCACGAGTGGAGACTACGCCTTTCGATGGCCAGAAACCTGGAACTTCTGGCCTTCGCAAGAAGGTTCGGTTCTTTTTTGTTATTCGTTTTCTGTTATTCTCAATTTGCAATCAGATCTGTCGCATTTCATTTTCGAGTCTTTTGTTTGATTTTCTATATTATATTTATTGTATTTGAATTGAATATTTGTGAATCCGATCTCTGCCTGTTGATTTCATCTTTTATTTGTTTGTTCCTATTCGATTGAATTATCTTTTTGTTGAATTTCTCCTGCGCGTTTGTTGCAGTTGTTACAATTGCTTTTTCCTTTTTTTTGGTTCTTTTCAGGTGAAGGTGTTCAAGCAACCTAATTATCTGGAGAATTTTGTCCAATCAACCTTCAATGCACTTACTCCACAAAAAGTTAGAGGTGAAGTTTGATCTATCAGTTATGCGAAAGAATGGCTTGCATTTTGAAACTTGATCTGTCATTAAAAACTCGTGCGCCTTAAATTTTGGATATCTAAAACAATTTTTAATTGGTAGAACAAAATGGCCTGGTGTTGCTTGAGCTTATTTCCTTTTGGACTTGTATTTCATTTTTCATCAGGGGTGTAAATTGTTCCATTACTTCTTGAAAATGTTTGTACTTTTGATAACCATATCACAGTTGATGATGTGATGTGACAATGATCAAGAGATGTAGTTTAAAACTTTCACAAATTCAATAAGGTTCTGTTTTGTTATCAATCAGTTTTGCAGATTGATTTAAGTAATTTTTTAATTTTTGACTCGAAGGAAAGTAATAAATATGTTTGGCTAGAAATAACCTTTGACTGATTGTGAAAATTTGAAACTTATTGGTTCTAACCTATAATACCTTCCTTCAGAAAAGTTGCTCTGAGTCATTTCTTGCTAAACACGCTTCTAACTTAACTCATTTTTGTCGTAAGTAATCTGTGATAAATAACTTGAATTTTGAATCATGATTCAAAGTCAAAGTTACTTTTTATTAGTCATGCTAAACGGACTCTAATTTTTAACCAATTACATTTCCGTGCATGAAATGTGAAATATGAAGTTCCGTTTTTAATTAAAAGTTTTTCAAGGTTACTGAACTATCCATTGTTGTTCTTTTGCATGCATTCCCACAGTCAGAGACATTTGATCACCACAGTGTCTGTCGAATGCAAAACTGTTGTGCGTGTCCTGTTGGACAACTTAATTTATGTCTGATATTTTGTTTTTGATCCCTTTTGCTTACCATTATAAGCAGGTGCCACACTTGTTGTTTCTGGTGATGGTCGCTATTTCTCAAAGGATGCCATTCAGGTACTGTATGTAATATATGCTGCAGTTACAATTCTCCCAGATTATGATATTTTTTGGCTGAACTATTGCTACCAAGCTGTTAGATCTATTTCCAGTCTTGAAGAGCTTATGTTTTTGAAATTCTTCCAGCTCTATTGAGTATGTGTGCACGTGCATTGCATGCATGTCTACCTGTGTGTGTTCGCCTAGCCATGCAATCACATTGCATTGCAGACTTGTATGGTTTTGTTTGAAGTTTGGAATATATCTATAATTGGGCTGTAGATGGATAGATAGGTCTAAGATTCACCATCAAGTTTTGTTGATTTTTGATAGATTGATTTCATGTATTCTGTACATTTTGCGCTGAATAAATACCTTTTCTTAAGCTCTTTAATGAGCAAAAGAATCTAATCGCCTACCAACACATTATATGAAAACTTTTCTGATCATCACCAATACCCCTTGAAGCATTTGAGCTACAAATTCAATCTTCTGTCATCGGATTGGGTCTGCAATTGTCTTTCAATTAATACTGGTTTGGAGGTCATCCCAGTAGACTGAGGTGTTTAAAATCTCAGCTGAAGTTTACACTTGATGTTCTTCCATTTCTACTCCTCCCTAACTAAAGTGTTCCAACCGAAAAGGCTTGTATACTGAATGTATCAACACCTGACTTTTTGTGTCATGTGAACCATGAAAACAACTTCTTTATTGAATATGGCCACGAACTCTCTGAATCACTTGTCCTAAAATTTAAACTTACTTTGTGTAATATAAGCTCTAAAATATGTTTTTTCTTGGGTATTTTACGAGTTTTAAGTGAGCTGAATTAACTAGCATCTCCTTTACCCGTGTGATTCTTTTGTGGAATGCATGGACAGTATCTCTGACAGCTGTGTTGTATTGCATGCTTGATTACAAGTTCTTTGTTGACTACTGGTTTTGAGCATGGCTATGCATTCCTGTCCACAGCAGACTGTTCAATATTGAGCTGCTTCCAAGTCTATGCAGTCATCTTTTTTTTTTATTGTTTGTGACTTTTAATAGTTTGCATGTTCCATGCAATCAAAACCTCAATGGAAAAGCCATATCTGATCCAAATTTATATCATTCGATTGGCAGATAATTATTAAGATGGCAGCTGGAAATGGAGTACGACGTGTCTGGGTTGGTCAGAACGGACTGCTTTCAACTCCTGCTGTGTCTGCTGTAATACGTGAAAGAGTTGGGGTAGATGTAAGTTCTCAACTTGTCTCTATAAGCTAGGCTCATTTCCTTCAACAATAGTGATGGTATAGTCTTATGCATAATGAGTTTTTTACTCCTGAACCTGAATATCAGGGATCCAGAGCAACAGGAGCATTTATATTGACAGCAAGTCACAACCCAGGTGGTCCAAATGAGGTAACTAGAAACTGTTCTCTTTTTGGTCTGGGATTGTGGTTCACAGTGGCAATTAGAGCTCCTCTATCTTTCCTATGTTTTGGATGAAAGGAAATGGGATATGATGCCTCCTCAAGGTGGAGAACAGAAAGAGAATGCTGATATGTATCAATGATTATTTAGCATCCTGCCGTAACTAATAAAATGGCCAGATTTGTTATTATTTTTTTCCTTTTGACAAAAGAGAATGTATGAATGCTGAAAGAAGTGGAAGTACAATTGCAAAATGGAGGGCTTCCAATCTATGGGAGCTTGACACAAACAAATTAAAAACTAAAGCAGCCTAATCTTGCCAAATATCAGCTAATGATGCATGTTAAAATCATTTGGAGCATGGCAGCACAAGGATGCAAGAGAATCTACTCTTATCCCGTAACAAATGGCTGGGAGTTATTTTATTTTGTGAAAATAAGGAATCCCCTGGCATGTTATCTAAATCATTCTTCTTTTTGTCCCTTTATTGTAGGATTTTGGGATCAAATATAACATGGAAAATGGTGGACCTGCTCCTGAGGGAATAACAGATGAGATTTATGAGAACACTAAAGCAATAAAGGAGTACTTAACTGCAGATCTGCCTGATGTATACCCTTCACCTGGCCACCTTATGTGTCATTTGCCTTGTAGACTCGTGTATTTCTGTCAAACTGCTACCAGGGTTTCGTTAACTCTGTTTGTATGCCATGATTTTTCAATTACATCCAGGTGGATATTACAGCAATTGGTGTAACCAGCTTTGGTGGGCCTGATGGACAGTTCGATGTTGAGGTTTTTGACTCGGCAAGCGATTATGTTAAATTGATGAAGTAAGCTCTTTCCTGTCTAAAATGCTAGTTTTCTGTAGTTGTGTTTTTATGAGTTGTCCTCACTGAATATGATTGATGATGCTATTTATTTATCTATATACAATCACATGCAGACATATATATATATATATATATATATATATATATATATATATATTTCTGTTTGCATAACTGTGAGCAAACTTTAGCTTTTTATTGTCTTCCCCTTTCTTTACTTCTGAGTTATGCACTGCTATTAGTTTACTGAATTATCCAAACATGATGATTGTTGGCATTGATATATGATGCAGAACAATACACTAAAATATGAGATACTCCTTGCATGCCCATCAGGAATTTCTTGGCTCATTTAAAGTATGCAGAAAAAGTGAAATGAAATGAATTTTTTTAATCTTCAAAGTGTGATTTTTATATCATTGTCAAAATTGTCTCAGCCCCTTTGCTCTTTGAAGTCAAGCTTCAAGAATTTGCACCATGTCTTCTCTGGCATGCTTTGCATGATAAGTAGTCGTTAATTTTTTCATGGTAGCGTTGTATTAAATTTTGCTTGATGGTATTTACTGAAAAAACAAAGTATGAGTGAAGGATTAATTGTTGTATCTATGCACTTAAAAACAAAATAAAAGGGAAAAAAAGGAAACCATAATGACCTGTTTTTGTTAATTTGATTGAAATTTGTTCGATTACAGAAATTTATGTTTTGATAGAAACAAAGAGTCATGCACATTGTGAAATATTCTTCTCAAAAGTCTATGGGTTTTGGCATAATACATGTCACCAATAATTACAAGGCAATCAGTTCCTGTATACGCTGTAGAATCTTATGGTATGATGTTGTCTTGCTCTGCAGGATGGACACTGCAAAGTTTTTTTTCCATTCTATTTGTATGAATGATAGGCTGTTTGATGATCATGTGATCTTTATTATTCAAAATTTCATGCTGTAATTGATCATGTTGTCTTCTCTTTCAAAATACTGAATGCTTCTTTTAACAATTGCCCAGGTCGATTTTTGACTTTGAGTCCATCCAGAAGCTCTTTTCCTCTCCAAAATTCACTTTCTGGTATCTAGATGGTCTCATTTGCATCATTTGTAAATTTCTGTTTCTCATATATGCTTTGTCAACTCGATGATGACTTTCCTTGGGTCATCATGTTGTAGCTATGATGCGCTGCATGGAGTTGCTGGGGCTTATGCAAAACGCATTTTTGTGGAGGAGCTTGGAGCACAAGAGAGTTCTTTAATGAACTGTGTACCCAAGGTGCTGCTAAGTTTGTGATACTATACGGGATAAATGATTAATAAAATCTCTTTCTCACTGTGAGTGCTTATTATTTATTTGAATTTTCATGCTTGTGCTTGGCCAATGCAAACAGGAGGACTTTGGAGGAGGGCATCCAGATCCCAATCTCACATATGCAAAGGAATTGGTTGCTCGCATGGGATTGGGTAAATCTAACTCTGAAGTTGAACCGCCAGAATTTGGTGCTGCTGCTGATGGTGATGCAGATCGCAATATGATCCTTGGTAAAAGGTATCACCAGCCTTCTTTTTCTTCTTTTTTGTTAGAAAAGTTACTTACACACCAAATCTTTCATTTACAACTCTTGATACTTTGGCAGGTTCTTTGTTACTCCTTCAGATTCTGTTTCCATCATTGCTGCAAATGCAGTGGAGGCCATACCATATTTCTCTGCAGGTCTAAAAGGAGTTGCTAGGTTCTATACATTTCTCTGCTTACCTTCTTTATTTTGTGTGTATGTACGGTATTTACTTGCTCACTGTTAGACTAGTAAATCTAAATGGATGCAGTGGACAACATGCCCCTTAACAACTAATACTCTATATGCAGGGCAAAAAGTGGCATGCTTGACATAATATTCTCTGTCAAACTAGATTATTATCATCTTTAGAGTGGAAAAGCTTCTTGAAATTCTACATGCAAAACCATAGCTAGTAGTTAACATTGATATATTAATTTTTTAGACATCAAAGCTTGTTTATTCCATGTAACTACCATTGCAAAAGTTGTCAAAGAACAAGATGGAGTCCAAAAGAAGAAAAGGATGAAGAGTAAAAAGAATAGGATGATAGGTAACATATTAGATTAAGGGTTGTATTAGTAGCCTATTGTATTAGCTGTATAAATGATGAACGCTGTTGTTTCATTGAAAAAAGCTTCCTTTTAAGATGCATTATTGAGAATCATTCAAGGTAATTAGTTATGAGAAGGAACACTAAATTATATGTATACTTTTTTTTTTTATTTCAAGCTTATATGTGCACATGTCATGTGCCGTGTAACATTTTTCTTGTTTTGAGTATATGTCAACTGGTTTAAAGTGCTTCAATTATATCTCATGTTTGCTTCCTGCATTCTATATCATTAAAAACTTAATGATTCAGTAAACTGCTTGATAATATCTTGAGACCTTAGGCCACATTTCGACAGCTGGGTGATACATATTTTTGTTATTTGATGCCTTTTCTTCAGAAATTTTTGTATAATGTTTCTGTATTTGCTGTTTCTAGGAGCATGCCAACTTCTTCTGGCCTTGACATTGTGGCAAAATGTCTGAACTTAAACTTTTTTGAGGTATGCCATGCCATGATTAATTTTTTATATGGATCCTCCTATGCTACTGTATGGTCATATCATTTGGTTATTCACTGTTCAAATGCCAGGTTCCAACTGGATGGAAATTTTTTGGTAATTTGATGGATGCTGGTTTATGTTCAATCTGTGGGGAAGAGAGTTTTGGAACTGGTTAGTCTTTGATGTTTCTGTATGTTCAGTAAATCATCTTATATTTGGAATTCTTATTAAGTTGTGGAAGGCTGTTTTGTTGTCATGGCATCTGCGAACAGGCTCAGACCACATACGTGAGAAGGATGGAATTTGGGCAGTTCTGGCTTGGCTATCCATACTGGCGTTCAAGAATAAAGAAAATCTTGGTGGTGGAGAACTTGTAACAGTTGAAGATATAGTTCGCAACCATTGGGCTACCTATGGTCGCCACTACTATACTCGATATGACTACGAGGTACTATGTTTTCTTGATGTTTCACCCTATCTCTAGAAACAGATCTCAGATTGCCATGTAACTGGTACATTGTTCTTGAAGAATGTTGATGCAGGTGCAGCAAAGGAACTAATGGCATACTTGGTCAAGCTGCAATCTTCCCTTGCTGAAGTTAACGAGTATGTCTGTTAATATTTAAATCGCTTACTTTAATAAACTAGCATTTCCATTGATCCTTTTAAGGAATGGGATGCAACTACTCTATTGAGCGCCTTTTATTTTGCCCTAACTTATTTTAAGGTACCAACTAAAGCACTTTCCAACTTGTATTTTAAGTGCTAAAATTCTAACTTGGTTTATTTTGGCTTCAAGGTTTGGAATAATATCTTTTAAATATTATATTGAGTTGCTGTTAGCTATGTGAAGCCTGGGCTTGAACATATTGAATGCTTTCACTTTCTGTGATTTGGTTTTGCCTACAGTCTTAGGTGCCAAATCCTGGTTATAATTTTCCTAGACCTTTTATAGTGTAATTTCAAGGGTCAACAATTTGGCTATGGCTCCCCTATAGATAAATTGTGGGCTCAAATGTTAGAATGATTAGATAACATTGATGAAGATTGTAGATCAGAGTCAGCATGCCAAGTATGCATGTGTATATATGCACACTGGCCGACACATTGGATGTATATTGTGTGCCCCTTGGTGACTAGTTTTGTTCTTAGATTTGCCACCTTGCATGTTTTTTAATCAACTTTACTTTGAAGAAAGCATGATTTGTGTTAATTATTTATACAAACTTGGTTTGGTTATAAAAACATGATTATTTTAGGCTTTTTTTTAATGAAAAATAAGAGAGTAAAAGTTCTAAATAAATTTGGAGTCGGTGCATTAAATGGCTAAAAGCAATAGAAGGGAGAGAGCAGAAATGCACAAATTATGGGGTTAACGTGGCCATGATAAGATGATGAAGGCTGGGGAAACTTGTAGAGATGCAGGGTTGGAGCTAGAGCTTAACCCAGTTTTTCTGTTTGGTGAGGGGTGGGGATTATGGCCACCTCAAAGCACACGAGTGCTGCCCCTGCAGAGAAGAACCAATGGAGGGTTACCAGTGCCACTGTGCCAGTTATCTGGAGTTTATATCTGTCTCAACCTGAAGAAAATATAAATGTCTTACGTGGTTATCACTATGCTGTTGGTGACATGGACTAGAAACTTCGCAACAAAAGTGGAGCTAAAATTGACATCTCTGACATAAGAGCTGGAGTAGACTGCCTTTGACTTAGATTTGATGAATGTTTTTAGCATTAGTACTCCATTCGAATCACTCTTTTGCTGCCCACTTGATCACTAAATTGATTTAGTCAGTTTTTCCTGAATAATTTATCTTTTTATTAATCTAAAATGATTTCAAGAGAAGGAAAAAAGAGCCTAATATCATTTAATTAATGGCCTGAAGTTTTTTCAAAATAGCTTAATTTTTAAAAAAATGATACAAACCAAAAGGAATAATGATTAATTTATTTATCATCCATATTTTTTGTTTTAATCAAATAATTGAGGAGGCTGTGCTGTTTATCTATACAGGATTGTCAGTGGGATACGATCAGATGTGTCAAAGGTTGTTCATGCTGACGAGTTTGAATACAAAGATCCTATTGATGGTTCTATTTCAAAACACCAGGGTATTCGATACTTGTTCGAGGATGGCTCAAGACTGGTAAGATAATTCTCTTGTTTGCAAAGCTTTCAGCTTGAGTAAGGTCTTTGGAATGGGACTGAGCTAATGTGCTTTTGTTTGAAGTCTACTTTGATTGTGTTTATCCTTGGCAGTTTGCATTGCAATTGCTTGCTTTTTTGTTGTTGTACCTCTAAGGAATTAATAATTTTTGTGAAGCTCAGGCATCCATTTCAGAGTATTTTGTGTTTGATTAACCTGGAATACCCCGAATTATTTAATCGTTACATATTATTCCTGTTTGAAGTAAAGAATTTACTGATCATCCTCTCCATGAACATTGGTGCAGGTTTTCCGCCTCTCAGGAACTGGTTCAGAAGGTGCAACCATCAGACTCTACATCGAGCAATAAGAAAAAGATCCATCAAAAACTGGAAGAGATTCTCAAGATGCACTTGCTCCTCTTGTATTATCCCATATCTCATCTGTTGTTTAGTGTCCATCACCCATCTCATCGGTTAATGAGGCTGATTTTTATGGGCCTCTTTGCAGGTGGCAGTTGCTCTTGGTCTTTCTAAGATGCAGGAATTCACTGGCCGATCTGCACCAACTGTCATTACATAGATTTTCACTGCTATGCGCAGCGGTGGGGACTGATCGCCTTGAACATGGAAAGTGCATGCTTCATAAGCCGTGCTTTTATATGATCAAACTTTTATAAGAAACCCAGTTAAGTATACCAAATATGCTCTTCCTTTTTTTGCCTTACCGAAGGCAAAGTTTTGACGTTCAAAATAAATAAGCCAACTCTTCTCATGTTATCCTACATGTAATATGGGGATTAATGGTAATACAAACTTAATAATTATTATTTTTGTTGCTGGCCCGTGGTTACGTTCATATCACTTTTCTTCTAAAGCTAGTTTTTATTCAATTTTGTCCATAGACCTCTCCCTCCCTCCCTCTCTCTCTCTCTCTCTCTCTCTCTCTCTATATATATATATATATATATATATATATATATATATATATATATATGGCTACAGGATTGCTCTTATAAGCTCACAAATTATAAATTTGCTACCACTCAATTTCAATTAACATATAATTCTGTTATTAATATCTAGTGCGTGTTGACGTAGTTCGTTATTAATGCCATTCGCTTTGCTTTTAATAGCAGGGTTTTTCATGTGACTTTGCTTGCTTTGGCATCTATATATATATAATTAATACGGATAAGGATGAGAGTTATTATTAGTCCCTCCCTCTCTCAACTATTTAATCCATCCATTAAAATTATAGTAGTCGATATTCAACGAAGAGATCCGATTCCAATCTCATTGGACATTCGGCATGCTGAACTTTATGAAGACCAAATATGTTCGTGCTTCCATGATCATGCCTCGGCTGGTCTTGAAAGTCTACATCGATGGATATAATCAAAATGTTTTTCAGAGTTTGTTTGGTCCTCACTCTTAACTCCTATGTTTAAATCAAAGAGAGACTTCGTGAAAGAATTCAGATTTTAATTATTACCTAACTTTATAGGAAAACAGTATCAATTAAATTGGATAATAATTAAGGAGCGCAAAACGTAGGGAGATATGTTTTGTTTTGTTTTTAAATTACAGACATGCTTGTTTAATTTAATTATTAAAAATAGCCTTCTAAATTAATTATTAGAAAAGAGAAATCATTATCACTTCGAATAATTAAACGAGAGAATATTAGGGAGCTAATCTCAATGATCAATATATAAATATTAAAAGAGACTGGCATATAATTAAAATCTAGAATGGATGTCTCATTTAAGTTTTTTTGAGATAAAATTTACTTTATGGCCTACATATAACTCTTGAAACCTAACATCGATCCAACGATATGCTATATATATATAAACTAATTAATTCGTGCATCAGTAATAGTAATAGTCAGT
>Ga0325405_1008043_pt1 | contig 10529 bp, 4 predicted proteins | sample PopdelMetagenome_21_FD_205663 | JGI IMG/M metagenome (GOLD analysis project Ga0325405, IMG submission 205663) | Populus deltoides microbial communities from Bellville, Georgia, United States - Xylem-Control-R2 | ecosystem: Host-associated > Plants > Phyllosphere > Stem > Wood/Secondary xylem...
AAGATATAATACGAAATGATGTCCTTTAGATTATTAATAAATATGGTAAGATTTTATTAAGAAATAAAAGTCATAATATATAGTATAGTATAATTAGTAGTTGTAAGGCGCATAACATGGTCCGTGTTGAAGGGGGTGTGCTTTGTCCGCCCTAAACCCTAAACTAATTAATTAATAGCATACAGATTAGGGATTTGTTCACCTGCTTAGTCAAATCATTTAATTTATTGTTATTTTCAATATTGGACATGAAACGGTCTTCAAAGGTACTTCCTGCCATAAATTAATTCTCCTATAATATTATTGCAAGCCTGCTCCTTGTTAGGTACTGAGTTATCTTATTACTTGTCAGGCAAGTCCAGCCAGGATGCAGGAATCTTCTACTGATCTTTTCCCTTTTATTTACTGCTAACGTGATCTTCTAATTACTTGTTTTGCAGGAACACCAAGAACTCATGCCCATGGAAATTATATGATCTATTCTTAGGTAAAAGCAGTTCAATGATCCAATTGAATATATCTTCAGCTAGCATAGAAGATTGTAGTGAAGGATGGGACATTCCCAGCGGGGGAACTATCCTGATCTCAGCATCAATCTTAGCAAGGTAATCTCAATCCAAATTCAAAGATAAAATAACTTGAATTTATATAATTTAAATTTTAAATATAAATAAAAAGTGTTGGAAGGCAACATGGACAAGTGGTCAAAATATTATTTGACTCAAAAAAATTCAAGGAAACATCCTTTTTTATATAAAAATATTGAGACGACAACATATTAGATCGATCCAAGTCAATTTAATCTAACCTTTTAAATTCATGACTCGGGTTATGAGACTATAATAACCTCAAATTGAGCAAATTATTATTTGGCCGCAACGGGATTGGAACATTCCAGTTCAAATTTGGATGGAATTTCCAAAACAGGTTGAGATTCTGAGCAAGATGAGATTTATTCTAGTTTGTTCCGTTTTTTAACTAGAACAAGATATATCAACCATTCAGGATAGAACATAAAGGAATTGACAACCATGTTTCACGCTTTAGTCGTTAGAGTATCTCAAAGGAAAGATGCTATTTTAAAGAGCTAAATTGATAAAATAACACTTTAAATAATATAAATATGGCTTTTTTTAATTATGTATACTCCAATGAAAAAACCATTTGAAAAAATAATTATATTGGAGTGAGAGAAATAAGTGTGTTGTTTTTTTTCCAATAAATTTGATGTTATTTTTTTTCACATGGCTGCATTTAATTAGTTTATTTTTTTATTGGTCTCACTTTATTAATTTTGGTTTTTTTAAAGATATATAGAAATAGTATTTTTGGGAGAGAAAAGATATTTTGACATTTTATTTAGCACTCCTTTTGAACATGTAAAACAAGCATAGAAAAACAAAATAATATATTTTTTTATTTTTGGCTTTCCATTTAGCACACCTCTTGGAGTTGCTCTTAAAAGTCCATGGTATTTCATTGTAGTAATGAATAGTGAAATGCAAAGACATTTCACACTTTAGTCCTTAAAAGTCAAGATTTTTGAGAATTTTTTTTTCAATTTCATCCTCCAACATTAGGTTTATTGGGTATTGAACTTCATAATTTATTTTGATTTGCTTTTTATGGAGTTATTCTGGTCTTATAACCTGGATCATAAGTTTTGCAAGTTAGCATTGTTGACTTGAATCATTTTCCCCCTTTCTTTTAATTTTTTTTTCTCAACTTCATATTTAAACATTGAGTTGATTGAGAATTGAGTTTCATAATCATTATTATTTTTTTCTTTGCTTGTATTAGGTTATCATGATTTCATAATCCGAGTTGCGAGGTTTGAGGGTTAGCCAGATTAACTTAGGTTTTTTCTTTTCGTCTTTCAATTAATTTTTTTTTTTTCAATTTCATCATTTAACATTAGATTGATTGAGAATTAGACTTTATATTTTTAAAAAACTTTTTCTTTTTATATAGTTATCTCAATCTCCTCACCCGGGTTTGACAAGTTAATGCAGGTTGACTCAAGTCATTGTTTTTTTTTCCTTTTTTATTTTATTTTCTTTAATTTAATCCTTCTACATTGGGTTGATTGAAAATTAAGATTCATAATTTATTTTTTATTTACTTTTCATGGGGTTATCATAGTTTTATGACCCGGATCACGAGTTAAGCCGGTTGACTTGGGCTTTTTGGTCCTTTTTTTGGATGAATTTTTTTTTTAATATTGAGTTGTTTGGGAATTGAGCTTTATTATTTATTTCAATTTGTGTTATATGAGGTTTTCATGACCCGGGTCACGAGTTTGTTCGATTAACTCGGGTGGTTTTTTGTGTTTTTATTTTAATTAATTTTTTATTTCACTCTTCAACATTGAATTGATTATGAATTGAGGTTCATAATTTATTTCAATTTATTTTTTATAAAGTTATCTTGCTCTCATAACTTAAAAAAAAGGTTTTGGTTTTTTATAGGATTATCAGGGTCTCGTGACTTGAGTATCAGATTTGATAGGTTGATCCGAGTTGATATAATATGTTGTCATCGTAATATATTTTTTAAAAATATCTTGAATATTTTAAATTAAATTATATTTTTATTGGTCATCTAGATTATATTTATACTTGTCAAATTAACTAGATCATATAAATCTTTATATAGTCTTAACCTCTTTTTATTAAAAAAATACATTAAAATCACTTTATGTTATTTTTTTATCCAAAAAAATATTTAATACGACCCGTCACGGGTGTGTATATGTATGTTGAACCATTCATTCAAAAGATTTGAAAGGGCAGGGGAATCCATGAAAGAGATGAAGAAAGAGACAAATGATGGCCCCCACGTAATTAAAACACAAATATGGGACCCTTCTCTTTCTAAAGAGACAGCTTTGCTTCATTTCATCTGTCCCACTTAGCTAATTCACCATGCAAGCAATAAAACACTTAAAAACAAAAGAATTCACATTAAGATAATAATTAAGGGAGAAAAACCAGCACAGAAAGCTGAGCAGATGAGATCAGTGCAGGCAGCATTTTGCTAGTGCCTCGCTCGCTACCCTAAAAGGCTACGAGCTATAGAATATCTCAATCTCACCTCTCCTTGATCTACTCCTCCAATCCATGGTGCCAGTTAACCCAAAAAGGCAGCCCTCCCTTGCCAGGCCATCATGTTTTCTTCTTTACTGCCCCTTTGACTCGTGACTTTACACACACACACACACACACCCTTTCTCTTTCCCTCTCCTCTCCTCTCCTCTCATCAGGCAGGTGCCATGACCCATCACGCATCATCATCATGCTCGTACTCTTATTCATATCACTGCCTGGTAGCTACACTTCTCATATACCATGCCATAACGTCCCCCCCCCCCCCTCTCTCTCTCTCTCTCTATATATATATATATATAAAGCCATTATCAAAACAAGTGGATAAAGAAGTAGCATTACTGTTTAAGCCCAGTAATCAATTAAAGGCTTGCTTCTTTTCATAATCCCTTGCGTGCCATGCTATCTATCCCCCCCCCCCCCCCCAACTGGCTGTGTGAACATTATGATCATATGCGCCAATGTCCAATGTCCAATTGCATGGTTAATGCAAGCTCAACACAGCTAGCTAGCAGAAGAATAAAGGGGGGCCTGCTTTTGACATGCATCAGTGTCATTGTTTGTACACGGTCTAGCTAGGCAAGGCTTATAGTCATATCAAAGCCAAAGCTTCTACATGCATGCACTTGTTTAATGTTGTTAGAATATGCCCTCTCTTGAAAATGACTTCCAAGTACACAAATTTATCCATCCATGATATTAATATTATTGGCTCATATTTACCTATGCCAAGACAACGCAAATACAGCCATATTATATAGATCGTGGAACAATTTCATCCAAAAGAAGAACACCTAATTTTTTCATGTCTTAAATAAAATATTTATAAAATCTTTCATTCATATCCTCATCAATGTTCTTTTTTAAATGCATGCACATGGACAATCAAATGCAAGTGAAAGTAGTTTAGCGATCAAAATGCAGCTCGAATGATTGTATAGAAAGGAAATAAACATCATGAGAGAGAGAGAGAGAGGAGAGTTAAAACTAGATGGAAATTTCTTTTAGGAACACTTGACTCCATTGTCTTTCAGCCAAGTTCCTAGTCGACTATTATTCAAGGATTTGCTTATACATTGTCTAGTTTTTGAAAGCTTTGAGATTTGCCTAACAAGCAGAAAGCCTAAAAAAGTGCCATAGACTCAACATCGGTACATTAGAAATAAATACAAACTTTGTCTGAGATCCCAACCGCAAAAATCATACAGGCTGTCTTTGATAATTAAACCACCACTATTTCTTCTATAAAGTCATTTCTGAACCCAAAAGTTTCAGGCAACGGTAGCTAGTTATGGGAGAAGCTCAAGTTCAGTGCCTCGATGTAAACCTGCAAAAGCACAACTGCGCAGAAAAGGTCATGCAAGCTAACCACGGTGACTATGAAAAGCTTGGAGAATAAAACAGCGATGCTGATCTTGCCACGGTGACTATGAAAAGCTTGGAGAATAATACAGCGATGCTGATCTTGGATGACCAGATGAGTTTGATGCAGCCACGAAAGGATTCTGTTGCAACACGCTGGGACCTTCCGATGGACAACCCCACCTAACAGGACTCGTATTAACTAGCCTAGTGGCAGTTGCATGAAAGTTGCCATTGTGCAACAATGGTGTTCCACCAAGTGGAGGGTGGTCTTGTGACTGATAACAAGTAAAGGGATTCACATTGCTCATGTTATAAACTGGGATGGTTGGAACGGAGATACCAGATGGAACTGCTTGTCTTTCCCTCCAGCCTTCATTGTATCTTGTAATGTCACTGATCACAACAGTTTGACTTTCAGGAACATCATCAATGATGATGATTTCTTTTACAGGATGAGCAGATGAATCTGCACGCTTGCACTGGCGGTCAGGAGTTTCTGTAGCTTTCTGCATAGTACACGTAGGAAACGCATCTAGTCTTCTCTTTAGCCTGTTCTGAGAACTTGAGAAATTATAATCATCTTTGCACTGTTGAGGCTTCATGGATGTCGTTACAAAACCACCATCATTTTGTTGGTCACAAAACATGCCTGCTGGTAACTGCGATGGTGCCCGGGGTAGCTTAGAATCAGTGTGGCTTCCAAAACTGTTGGACAACCCAACATCAAAACGTTGAACTGCTGTCTTGTAATATGGATCCCGACTAAAGATGGCAAAACCTTGAGGGGTGACGCGATGAAATGAATGACTGTCCTGATTCTGAATATTGCCAGGAGAGACTGCAGAAATTGTTGGAAAGTGAGGAGTTCGATTGATTGTTTGAGCACAAGGTTGGACCTGCCCAATTGGCATGGCTACATGATCATCTTTGTTGACCACCATTAAGTTCTTCCCCATCAATCTGAGTATAGGATTAGAAGCAGATGGACTAGCAGAATCACCATCTGCACGAGCTAAGGATCTCACTGCAGAATTATTGGGAGAGTCCTTCAAAGGAATAGGATCTCCGGGGGGCTTGATGAGTGGGAGAACCATCTTTTCAGATCCTGAAGCTGAGTAACTGTTCAGGGAAACTAATTCAGGCCTGACATCCAAATTAATCGGCATTGGGTTTGAATTGCAACCCATTTGCTTGCTAACAGAAGGAAATGTCATCGATGGCATTTTCCTCCGCCTTAGTAGCTGTGATTCTTGGTGATTTAGAGCAACACTCTCAGCAAACCTCTCCTTTCTTTGGCAACAGCATGGCTGATCATTTTTTAAGCCAAAAGATTCCTTCTCAATGGGGATCCCATCAAGTTTCACGTACTCTCCCAAGAAAGTAGCTCTTTCAACTCTTGTAGTTGCTGCTTGTGGAACTGCATCAGCATTCTGTGCCAAAGGTTCAACTCCAGCAGAAATTAAGCCTGACCTCATATTGTCTTGAAAAACATAATGTCCTGCTGATGATGGCGGTTCTGAATAATTGAAATCAGGTCTGCCAGCCATGGAGTTAGAGATGGTCGATGCTGCAGATAGAGGGGAATCTGATGAATCTCCATCAATCACATCATACTGATCTGGAGATGACTGAACCTGGCTACTAGTCAATGACGAGTTTCCTTGAAAATCTTCAGAGCCCATATCTCTAGGACTTGGCAAAAATGACCCCGGTGGTCCTGGAATCAGAATGGGATCAACCTCAGGAAAAGAGTCTACTTTCGCAGCTTCAGAATCCAATTCCACCACCCTCATATCAGCATTATGGCCCATCATGCCATTGCCAGCTTCAGCAGCAGAAAACATCCCTTGGTCGTGAACAAAACCTGGCTCAGTTGGACCAGTTGACCCATCATTTTGCCTTGAAAGTCCTTCATAATCTTCAATAGACCGAAGACATTTTGATGGGACCTTTGAAGAAACACCTAGCTCATAGAATCCAGTGTCAACGGATTTACTCGTACCAGAGGTGCTCGTCCTCCCATCCAAAGTCTTGGAAGATGGTTCAACAACAATGTCCTCATGTATTGGAACTTGTGTTCCAGGAGATTCTAGGGGATCAATTTTGCGCAAATAATCATCATCATCAAATCTACCTGAAGAATCTACATTTATCTCCTCATCATGACCATAGCGAGGTGTAGATTTTGAGCTCCTCAAAGACAAGGCTTCCAGCCTTTCAGAACTACATGACAATCTTTTTTCTTGCCCAGTTTCCCGGATGGAGCTTCCACCAAGAGACACCTCATCAGTTATTTCTTCTCTTTCAAGTACATTTTCTGTATGATCCTGCATCAAATCATACTGTTCATCAACCTCAGAATGCCTGCCCATTGCCTCTTCATCTATTTCTGTTGTCGAAGGCTCTTCAGACTTGTCAAGGGTTGACCATCTCCTAACTTCGCTGGGCCTGGATTCAGTCACAGAAGATTGGCTGCTGACAGACAGTACACTTTTCCTAAAGGAGCAGAATCTCAATGCTTTAGATACAACTGTACGAGAACTCCGGGATGATTTTGTGCTAGCAATGGGAGAGGTATCTGAATTATTACTTGTATCAGCATCAGTATAGATTGTCTTCTTGGTTAGTGAAGGGACCTTAATCCTGGGAGAGTCTGGAGGTCTTAGCAAACAGGTATCACGGATAGAAGTGCCATCTTTGCTCAACTTCATTGGTGGAAACAACTTATCCACTTTGCCATTAATCCTGTCTCTCACTGGGAGATTTGTTACCATCTTTCTTCCAGGAGAGTGCTCCATACTCTCATTTACTTGGTCTTTATGAAATGGCTTCTCCGTCCTCTCAATGTTTCTATGAGAAGATATTGGGTTATCAGACAAAATGACAGATTTCTTAGTGCGGCTCCTCTCTGAAAGACTATCATTCTCAACCAGCAAGTCTTGAGCCAAATGCCATTTACATCTCACAGGTTGATGATCCTCTTGAGTTGGAATCTTCTTTGGAAAACCTCTTCGTTTGGAGCAAATCCATGGTCTTAAAGTCCCGCCATCATTGGGATTGATTTGCTTCAACATCCGTTGTTCTTTCTCACAACTTTTCCCCTCTCCGTTAAATTCTTCTTGACCTCCAGAAATCTGTTTAACAGCAATATTGACAACCGTATATAACTGACATTAATGTTACTGACTTTGCAACAAAAGATGGTGTAAAATTTGTAAATTAAAGTACAGGATAATCACAAGAAATCTATAAAATATGTTATAAAAGGGCTTGAGGTGGAAAGATAGTGTTTTAGCAATTTTTCTGCACAATAATTCCATCCAGTTAACAAAAACACTTAACAGATGGACGCGACACAATATCAGCTGAAGCATCCAAGATGCATTTTGCCCCAAAACATAACATCATTAAGCTTCTCGATGGCATTAGAAAACAAAAGGAAAACTAACTGATCTATCACATACTCAAAATTCTCAAATTTCTTGGCTATTGAAAATGGACAAGGGTAGTCAGTGAGATGATTATATATAGTTTGGGAAGGGAAATAAGAATATGTAGTGCAAGCGAGAGACTGTACCTGAGCGCAAGGCGCCTTGTGGAAGAAAATCTTTTTGCTCTGAGAAGCAAGTCTCAGATACTTTTGATGCTTTTGTGCTAAGCGTTTTTTCTTTTTCTTTGAAATGTATTTGCTTGCTTTGCCTCCTTTCAAAGATTTCTTTGCTCCAATATCCTCCCTTCTTGCACCAATATCCTCGCTTACTTTTGCTACTGGTGGTGTATCAATAAACTGAGATAAAATCCTAACTTTGGTACCATCTGCATCAATATAAACTGGACCTACATCAGCAGCATCCTCAGGATGAATTGGGGACACCCTTTGCTTTTTCCCTTCATTAGGTGCGTCACTCTTCTCAGTCTCTTGAGCAGGCAAGCTTGACATGGTGGCCCAGCTCGTACCATTTCTTCGATCAAGGTCTTCTAACGTGCAATATTGAGCTGTAGCGTAAATATCCACCATCAACCGATTCTTTCTCGGCTTAATTCTATACCTTGTTGGCTTAGAATCTGATGTCCACTTGGGTGTTGACTCCACAGAAAGGCACTGATCAATGTGAGCATTCAAGGTGGTGTTTGATGAGGATGAGAAAGTTTTGCAAACAGGACAAACTTTTGAAGCCATTGTTTCTGATGTAGTAGTACAATTAGAAGCAATATCTTCAGCTGAGCTACGATCAGAGCTGCCACCAAATTTCACAATCAACCTGCACTTCTTAGCCAACGGCCTGGAGGTGCTTTCAGTCTTGTGGGTCACAGGAGCTTCAACTTCAACAGCGGCTTTGACCAAAGATTGAGTTTCTAATGGTGATCTAGGTTGCCTGTTATCAGGAACTGAGTTTATCTCACTTGTTGTTGTCGATGGGAAATCATTTTCTTCTCCAGATCTACATGAACTAATGTCTACACAGGATTCTGCTAGCTTGTTATTTAAATATTGAGCATCATCAGACGAGTCTAGCAGCACACGATTGTCCGGCCTAGAAGCCTCCTTGTCAAAATTGCTTCTTTTGCTGATGTTTTCCTTCTCAACTGAACTGGTTTCACCTGTACATCTCTTAAAGAACTGGTTTCTTACAGTATCATGAGGCTGAAATTTTGGCAACACGTCCTTCACGCCATGTTTCAAACAAAGTTGCAAATTGTTTTGAGAAAAAGGCCAGCTATTCTTGATATCCTTGCTCCTGGCTTTAAATACATAATCTCTGCAATGCAAACCACTGTTTCTGTTAGTATTAACTAAGATCAAGCTTTCTATAATAAGCTAAAAACATCAAATTATATATGTAAGCTATAACGATCTTATTATGTACATAAGAACTGGAACCCTCTTAATTATATCATATGTTAAAAACAACAAGTTCGCAAGGGAAAATCTGGTTCATGGAACTGGAAGTGAATCCCAAAACAGTAGGAAAACAGCCAAGCAAAATCCAAGGGAAGGCAAGATTCGAAAATCTAGTGACTGAGAAAAAGTCTGCAGGTTGCAGCATGATATGGCTAGAACAAGTACAGATTGTTTGTACAAAGTGACATGAAATCACAAGCAAAAATAATCAACAGAGATTAGAAGCAGTGAGTAATGACACAGAAAATCATTAAAAAACACAAACATATGAACCCCAAGAAGAAGCCTTCAATATGATCATTAAAAGCCAAGCGAGAAAAAAGTCTTCAGAGACCAAAATAGAGACAAGATGGGAGGTGTGCCCATGTTGAACTGAGCCATAAGGGGAACATGTAACTCTGGATCTGACCCAACAAAAGATCTTAGAGATCGATTAGCTGACTTTGATCAGATCACCACCATGAGAAAGGAAGAAACAGAAAGAGGAGGAGTCAGCTTAGCAAAGAAAAGCAAGAGAGCCACGACAAAAAATAAATAAATCAAATTAAAAAAAAAGAGTACTATTCATATCCCTGAAAGAAAGGATCAGATAAGAAGAATGAATTGTTTTACCTTATGGAGAAATTAGGAAGTGGGGTATGATGATGATGATGAAGAGAAGGGTTTGTGTTTGGCAGATTTACTACTACTACCTCTGACAAATTAGGAGAAGGAAGCTTATTATTAGTACTGGTGGGAAGCTGGTAAGCCCTCTCATCACTACTATTCAGCTGGGAAGAAGAACATGAGGGATCTGGTACTGGAGGGTTTTCAATGGATAACATCTGATGCTATTATTCTCTCTTCTTGTGCTGTTTCGGTAACAGTCACAAGCAGCAGCAACTTCAGCTTCTCCACAACTAATTCCAGTACTGCTGCCTTGCCTTATCTTTATCTTCTTAGTCTTCAGCATATATATAGCTAGTACCTAGTAGTATATCACTACAGCCCTTCTCTTTTTCTTTCTTTCTTCCACTTATAACTTGTAGTAGTAGAAGAAGTATTGCCTTTCTTTTTATCTTTCTCTCTCTTTCTATTTCAAAAAACCCCACCACCAAAGAACTCTCACCACATGCGATTGACCTCCACAGCCGCAACAACAACAGCAAAGACGCAAA
>Ga0325405_1008045_pt1 | contig 10526 bp, 5 predicted proteins | sample PopdelMetagenome_21_FD_205663 | JGI IMG/M metagenome (GOLD analysis project Ga0325405, IMG submission 205663) | Populus deltoides microbial communities from Bellville, Georgia, United States - Xylem-Control-R2 | ecosystem: Host-associated > Plants > Phyllosphere > Stem > Wood/Secondary xylem...
TGACTTTTCCAACCGTTACTGTTTGACTTTGAACTGTCACTGTGTGACTTTTCCAACTGTTACTGTTTGACTTTTCCAACCGTTACTGTTTGACTTTGAACTGTTACTGTTTGACTTTTCCAACTATTACTGTTTGACTTTGAACTGTTACTGTCTAGACATTTGAACTGTTACTATCTAACTGTTCCTGTCTAGACATTGAACTGTTACTGTCTGAACACTCATCATATTTTTAACTATATCTAGACTTATAGAACTCTGTTCCAAACGAGATTAGTCTCGTTGGAAAGCTAATACACGAGGCTACAAGTTCTTTGAAAGAAGAAGAACCCAATTCTGCCTTTGAGATAGTCAAAATTGCTCATCAACAAACACTACCCTACAAGGTCTGTCAAGACCCAATCTCGGTTGATGACCCATAGCTGGGGTTTTACAGCTCCATATTGAGCAAGACCAATTTCTTAGTTAGCTAACATCCAAAACTACAATTACTATGAGAAACTTGATCTTAATTTCCTCATCCTTCTACTCGAATTCTCTCCAAAAGTTAGGAGACGAATCTGTCCAGATTCATCAACCTTTCCATTTACACACAACATCCACAATTTAACTTTTTCTCTATCATCTCAACCCCTGGTCATATCATATATCGTTTAAGACTGTAAAAAAGAATATCTTTATAAGAGCCAATTTATCTTATTTATTTAATTCTTCCCTCTTAATGTCAAAATAGAACATTCTTGTCAATTTTACAAACTTTCCGAACAATATTCTTCTAAACACAATCCTTGACACAGTTCCTATCAACCATAAATAACAAACGAATAATATTCCAAACAATCTATACTGTCAAGTTATAATGCATTATTATGAGTATAACATATCCAAATATTAACTTCATCAAATGGTGAAATTTCCAGAAATATGGGTTTAACCAAACTGACCTCAAACTTGCAGACCTACTGTGCGAGATACACAACTTCTATACCAAATATGTTTTTCAGATCTCCACCGTTCAGAATCTAGACAAAATCAGGAAGAAAAACATATCCAAGTTATAGCCTAATCCAACGGTAGTCGAAGGATAAAACAGACAGCAAAGAAGACTGTCCAGAAGTGTATTTTTCCCAGATATTTTCCTCCCTCGATATCTCCCAAACGGGGACTGATATAGAAAATCCCTACGGTGACAATGTACATGACATGGATGAGAACAACATACCCGAATATCGTACTGATCCAACGGTGGAAGGTGGCGTTATAGTTGTCGGTTGATTTACCATCAATATATCTTCTCTCCAGTCTCTCTCTAAACTCTCTCTTACTCTTGCCAGTCCCTCCAAGAGAGAAAATAGAATGATATTTATAGTTCTAACATCTTGTTAATTGCACATTTATCCCCACCCCTTTCTATCATTTATACATAAACTCCCAACCTTTTGTTATTTGAATATTGACCTCTCTTGATCTTACGTATTCATTTTGTCCTCACAAATGTTTTTCTTTTCAATGGTTTAGTACTATATTCACTTTTCATTTCATTAATTTCACTATTTTTATCTTGATTAGGTTTCTTTAATTTAATTTAACCCATTTTACTTTTGGTTAAATTTCTCATCTTTGAAATACCCAGAAAATTATAATCGAGGGTTTACAGTTTTATTAATTTCGCAACATCTATTCTGAGGAATTTTACTGATGACAGTATTAAGTGTCCATACAGGAAGTGTAAAAATTTAAAGTTTCTGCATCAAGATGTTGTAACAATGCATCTTCTAACCAAAGGGTTCATGGAGGATTACCTGTGTTGGTATGCACATGGAGAACTATTTGTTCTTAATGAGAGCATGGAAGAATGAGTGGTTGAGTCAACTTCTAGTGCTAGCAACATGCATGAAATTAGAAATGAGAACAGCAATCATTACAGGAATACGGTTATTGATGCAATGAGAATGAGTGAAGGTAATGTCAGGGAATGTCCAATTGTAGAAGAAGAACCTAATGCAGATGCAGCAAGGTTTTTTGATCTCTTGAAAGATTCTGACGAACCATTATGGGATAGCTGCATGAACCACATTAAATTATCAGCCGTAGCACAGGTATTCACCATCAAGTCAGATCACGGGTTGAGTGAGGCCGGTTATGATAAGATTATCGAATGGGCGAGAAGCATTTTACCTGAAGGGAACAGACTGAAAGAGAACTTCTATGTTTGTCTTCGTCCGTTGATTGATGAGTTGACGCAATTATGGTCCTCTAGAGCTTTGACTTATGACATCTTGAGGAAACAGAATTTTGTTATGAGAGCGGCTTTGATGTGGACTATCAATGATTTCCCAACTTATGGAATGGTTTCTGGTTGGAGCACACATGAAAAGCTAGCATGTCCATACTGTATGGAGAACAACAAGGCATCCACGCTAACAAACGGGGGTAAAGCTTTTTTTTTTTTTACTGTCACCGTCATTTCTTGTCGCCGAATCACAGGTATAGAAAGAACACAAATGATTTCTTTGTTGGAAGAGTTGAAAAGGATGTTGCACCCCAGCGTCTTTCCGGTAAAGAATTGTTTGATGTTGTGTAAGAGTACGTGACATTGTGTTTGGTCTCCAATCAGGTAAGCAGAAGTTTCTTGGTTTTGGTTTGACCCATAATTGGGTGAAGCGAAGTATTTTTTGGGAGCTTCCTAATTGGAAGACCAATCTTCTCCGTCATAACCTTGACGTCATGCACATTGAAAAGAATGTGTTTGAGAACATTTTCAACACCGTCATGGATGTGTAGGGGAAGACAAAGGACAACATCAAGGCTAGATTGGATGTAGCGGTGTTCTGTAACCGTAAAAATATAGAGTTGGTTTGTGATGGGTCACAGGTCGCAAACCAAGAGCAAGCTTCCTGTCAGAGAAAAACGCATAACTACTAGTCTACAAATGGCTTAAGAATTTGCGTTTTCCTGATGGACATGCCTGGAACATATCAAGGCTGGTTAATACGGAGGAATGCAGATTATATAGAATAAAGAGTCATAACTACATCTATTTATGATTATATAGAATAAAGAGTCATGACTACATCTGTTTATGCAAACACTCATCCCATTAGCTTTTTGTGATTTTTTGCCAAAGGGGATATGGGATGCACTAATGGAGATCAGTCATTTCTTTAGAGATATATGCTCCAGCAAGTTGAATGTTGATCACATTGAAAGGCTTGAAACGAATATCATCGAGACAATAGATGATATTCCCTCCATCAATTTTTAACTCAATGGAGCATCACCCGTACATCTACCATTTGAGGTAAAAGTTGGAGGACCAGTCTAGTACAGATGGATGTATCCATTCAAGAGGTTAGATATTACAGGAGCTATGTAATTCATAATTAATTTTTTTTAATTGATAATTTTTGATTAATTATATATATATATGTAGGTACTTGTGCAATCTTAAAAAAAGGTTAAGAATAAGGCGCATGTTGAGGCGTCAATATATAAGGCCTATATTGTTGAGGAGATCTTAACATTTATCTCATACTATTTCGAACCTCATTTGAGAATGAGGATCAACCGTGTTCCACGACATGATGATGGTGGTGAAGTGCCTTCAAGTGGGAACTTGTCAATATTCTCCAATCCTGGACGACCCGCACCTTAAAATGCCATGAGGGGAAGATATTTGTCTGAAATAGAGTTTAGACAAGCACACAATTATGTCCTATTTAACTGTGATGAGCTGAGACCTTTTATTAAGTAAGTAGATGTTCGACTTAAACTTTGACAAGAGTGTACTATTTATGTTTTGTGATACCATCAACTCATATAATTTGGAACAACCTTGCAGGCAACATCGACGATACTTACTGTCCAATAACTCACAGCTGACCGAATCCCAGATCTTTCAATTACAAGATGAACAATTTGCCACATGGTTTAGAACACATGTAAGTCCTATCACGAACTCATTATCTCTTGCAATGTAATTAATTATACGTCAATATTACATAATATCCGTTTATTGATTATTGTTGTATTTAATTTACAAGGTTTATCAAATGGGAGGTAGTGCTGCTATTTCACTGTCTTTACTAAGCCTGGGCCCTGAAAGAATAGTCAAGTGTTATAACGGGTATTTTTTCAATGGATATGTCTTTCATACTAAAGAATACGGGCATGGAAGAAAGACATACAACATCGGTGTTTGTATTAAGGGATCGACTTCTAGTGAGTTTGAAGTTGACTACTACGGTAGATTGGAAGAAGTCATCAAACTGCAATATCATAGCGAGCAAAATAGAGTGTTTTTATTCAAATGCTATTGGTATGACACAACTGACAGAGGAATTAGAGTAGATCCTCACCATGGTCTCGTTGAAATCAACTCAAAAACTAGACACCGCAACGTAAACGACGTCTTTGTTTTCGCAAAGCAATGCCAACAAGTTTATTACACATGCACCCTTTCCTTTAGAAAGGACCGATCAAGAGTTGATTAGTTATCCATTTTAAAAACAAAACCCAAGGGTCGTGTTGAGGTTGTTTAGGATGAGAACGAAGACACAAGTGTGATAGATGAAGTCTTTCAAGCTAGTGAGTTGGTTGAACCATAATGAGTTGCTCCTTGGATTGACTTAGAAGAAAATTCAATTTTTTGTGTTTTGAACAATAGTCTTGTTGATGTTGACGCATAGGAGTTGAATGCTGTTTTGAGCTCTACTAGTGGAAAAGAGAATGTTGTTGAAGAAGATGATAACCACAGTGAAGAGTGCGATGAAGCTGATGATAACAATTCAATTGAAGACGAAGATGAAAATTCTGACTACTAAACATGTTGTAAAGCCTTATTTTTATAATGTAATATTTTGGAACATGAAATATTTATTCTTCTTTAATTGTCAGCTCTTGTTATTATGTTGTGTGTGCTGTAAATTTGCAATTCAAGATTTTGTGAAGGGGATACACAAAAAAATAAGAAATATTGACGATTTCACAGACGGCTACACTGACGGACTATAACCCATCAGTATTTCATAGAGAGTTGAAAAACATTTACGGGATTGTGCCACAATCACCGATGGCTACACCGACGGACTATAACCCGTCGGTATTTCACAGAGAGTTGAAAAAAATTTATGAGATTGTGCCACTATCACCGACGATCATACCGATGGACTGAAACCCGTCGGTATTTCACAGAGAGTTGAAAAACATTTACGAGATTGTGCCACAATCATTGACGGAGTCACCGACGTATATCACCGATGGTTTACGCACATCCCGAAGCGCACACGTGTTAGAGGCACAATTACTGACGGATTGGTCGACGGATCAAAAAGTCTGGTGGGATTTTTGAATTTTTTTGGTGCGAATAACAATTAATTACCAACGGTATTACCGACGGAATTTAATGCCACCGACAACAATAAATGTTCGTCGGTAATACTGTCGGAAAAATTGCTATATAAAACCCCCCTCCCCCCATTTGGTTCATTTTTTCTCTCGGCTCTTCATCTCCATTTCTCTTCTCCTCTCCGTTTCTATTTAATTTTTGGAAGAGATTTTATTGTTTTGGTGGTAGTTTTAAACATATTAAAATGTATGTATTTTTTTTTCTTTATCTTTGTATTTTTTTTAATTATGATTATTTTTTTTGGTGTTCTTTGTTTTGTGTATTGTTTGTAGATAAAATATTGCAAAATTAACACACTATTAAAGTAGGCATTTTTTAATTTTAATTGTTACTTATGAATTTGTATTGATTTTAGTTGAAAATATATAGATGTTGAATTTCTATAGATGTTAGGTTGTATACGTTAGGTTGTATAGAGTTGATTTTGCAATATTTATAGGTATGAAAACTGTGGGTACTCTCTAATATAACTGAAGTCCTGTCAAATTTTTTTAAATGATTGAATTTCTATAGATGTTAGGTTGTATATATGACGTTGCTCAAGTCAATTGGTTTGTGGTTATTGTAAAGATTTGCAGGTTTGAAAACTGTGGGTAGTCTTAGTATAGGGAAGGTGCTGCCGAATTTTTTTTTAAATAATCAAAGTTAATTATGTAATTATTCATATAAATTTGTGTAGATGCATAGAATAAAATCTATAGCACGTCGTCAGCAGACGGTTGCAGCTAGTTCTTCTAGCAGTGAGAAGGACATGTCCTTAGGTGCTGATCACGGCGAGGAATTTGCGCCAACTTGTGATGCTGCCTCTTCTAGCACGGTTTCACAGCGCAGAAGTGGTGTGCCTTCACAGCAGGGTCAATTCACCCGCAAGTACCAGGTACAATGGAAGGATCACCTCTCAATGTAAGCACACTGGTGGATTCATCCCATTCAGCGCACATGCAAAGCGGATGGTAAGATTAATTTTAATGAAATTTATCATTAATTAATTTGTCGTTCCTTATAATATATTTAACTTGCAACCTATTTTTTCCATACAGGCTGCATCTTTTGGACGTGAGCCGAGTCCAATGGAGCTGTTTGTAGAGACGCATGTGCAGAGTCAAGACCGCCAAAAGGGGGTGCAGCAGTTCGTGGACAACTATGCTCAACACTTCGTGGTATGTTCGTTCATTCATTTTATTTTGTAAATTATTATTTTCTTGAATTGAATATGATGATTATTTTAAAAATTTTCAGGAGACCTATAATAGCCGGTTGAGGGAGATATATGGGGACAATTCTTCGACCCATCCAGATTTCGATCCAGATTTGTGGATGGAGGTGGGATCATCTGGTGCACTCGAAAAAAATCGAGTCTACAGGCTCTCCAACACTACGGCCGAAAACTGTGGTCGGCCTGTAGTGTCTCAACCGTTGGGAGCTCTCCATTAGTATCGAGCACCCAGTCTGAGGAGTTCATTGCCTTGAAATAACAATATCAACAACTCTTGATGAATTATGATTAGCTCCGTCAAATGGTCATAGAGATGAGATCAAAGATGGGTGATGATACATGTGCAGCTCCTTTTTGGTCGTACGGTCCCGGGAACAACCAGCCTCCTCCTCCTCCAGCTCCGCCTCTATTCTAGTTTAATTTTGTTTTTTAAACACATTAAATTTGCAATGAATATTTGGATGAATATTATTTAACATTATTTTTATATTTTTAATGTTTAATTCAATTTTATTTGTTTATTAAGCTTTTTTACTATTAATAAATTATTTTTTATATATATTTTAAATACCTACCAACGGCTTTACCGACGGATAATTTCCGTCGGTATTTCACAGAGAGTTGCTAAACAATTACCACCCATGCCATAATTACCGACGGAATATTTCCGTCGGTGTTTACCATAACTATTATCAACGGACTATCCGTCGGTACTTACCGTTGAAAATTCAGACGGGTGTAGTCCGTCAATAATTTTCTCGCGGGAAAGTTTTATTACTGACGGACTAACCGTCGGTAATTACTGTTGAAAACTCAGATGGGTTTAGTCTGTCGGTAATGTTACCGCGGGAAATTTTTTTTTACCGTGCGTATCCATCTGTAAGACCGTCAGTGGATTTTTTTTTTATTTCCGACAGAAGTAGCGACGAAAAGGGGTATTACCGATGATTAGTATACCGACGGACGAAGGTCGTCGGTGAGACCGTTGCTAATAATTTCACCGATGTATTGCATGCCTTAGATCGACAGAATTATTCCGTCGGTAAAACTGTTTAATGGTGTAGTGCAATGACATGTGATGCCAACAGCTAAACCAATGGTTAAGCCCATCGATTACACCCCATATGGCTATGCTAGTGGCTTTACCCAAGGAAACACCCACGATGATGCCCACAACTACGTCTATGGCTATGCCCCAATGCTACACCCATAAACAACTTTTGTATCACCCGGATATCGCGGCGACCGTTAAAAGTTTTCATGGAAAAAGAATAAATATCTAGCATCTTGTTTTTTAGGGAAACGATCTCGTTTAAGAAGTTGCCACCTAGTCTAAAATTGCAAAGTGTTTTGTCCTCCCTTTTTTAATTTTACTATCATGTTCTTGACTCTAGCGTCAATAAATAGTGCATGTGAATATTTCTAACTCTGGCATTGGTAAATATTGTACAAACCCAAAAAAAAAATGATATTCTTGACTTTGACGCCAGTGAATAAGTTCATGAAATTTTGAATTTTGAATGAAGAAGAAACAATTTTTCTATGTCTTTTTCCTTTTTGTTTACCCTTTTATTATTTACTCTATTTAGACAACAATGAAAAAAAAAAAGCATTAAACAACATATTTGCATTTAACAGTAATGGTCCAAAAATTGAGTATATTGCAGAAAAAAATAAACAAAACGCAAAAGAAAAATAAATAAAACAAAGCACGAGGGGTCCACAAATAAATCCACGAAGATCCCTATATATTTCAGAATTTTCTAATATTAAAAAAGGGCTTGTTCGACCAAATTTTAAAATAAAAGAGAAATTAAATATATTTAAATAGGGGCTTGTGTGGTAGTCTTCCAGCACACCTCTTCCTTCTTAGAAGGAGGATAAAGCTCGTTGGGGTGTTAGTATCCTGCTGGTTCTCGGATTCCAGGAGTCCTGCCACTAGAGGGCTGTTGGTGGCGGCTTTCTTCACGCCTCCAATGGCGTCTTGTGGGAGATGACCTAGGAAAACAGTGATGGAAGTCGTGGGGATTGCCTTGCGTTTATGGGTTGTCTGTGGTAATCGGCCTTTTCCTTTGCAGGGTGACTCCTCCGTTTCTAGAAGAAGAAGACGATGAATAGAAATGAAAAAACGACGCCATTTCTGGACTAGGGTGGCCGTTTTTCAATTTGGTCCTCTAAGTTTTAACATTTCTTTTAATCGGACACTTGGGCCAAATTGTAATTGAACACCTACATTGCGGCACCGTTTACAGAACGGTCCTTGGACTTTAATTTCTTGCAATTTAAACCTAAATTAGTTCTGAGCTTTAATATTTCTTCAATTAAGCTCATTAGTTTCATTAATTAAACTAATTCTAAGCTTAATTAAATCTACGACTTATTAATTCTTTCAATTTCTATCAAAAGTGAATCCTAAATTTATATATCCATATTATTTTATAATAATAATTAACAAGAACTAAAAAAAAAAGAGGGTACTTCACTAACCCTTCCTCTCACAAATCATTGTTAATTGGAATAATTATTTATTTTTATTTTTTAATATAATTTTATTTTTATTTCTCAACATTAGATTACTACTAGAGATTGAATTTTTTAATTTTTTTTCTATATGGTTATTTTATTCTCATGATCCAAGTCATGAGTTTTGCAAATTAATTTAATTAACTTAATTTTTTGTGTCTCTTTTTTAATTGAATATTTTTTTTAGTTTCTTCTTCAACATTGGGTTAATTGTAATTAAATTTCATAATTTGTATGGAGTTATCCTAACCTCGTAACACAAGTTTGGAATGTTAATTCGAGTTGATTCAGGTCATTTTTTTTAATTGATTTTATTCTTCAGCATTGAATTCATTAGGAATTGAGATTAATAATTATTTTTCTATTTGCTTTTTATAGGGTCATCATAGTCTCATGACATGTGTCTTGGATTTTACTTTTCTTTTTTTAATTGATTTTTTTCAATTACATCCTTCGTTATTGGGAATTGATCTTTATAATATTTCTCAATTTGTTTTTTATAGGATTATCCCGGTCTCATGATCCAAGTTCGACAAGTTAAGCGAGGTTAATTCAAATTGTTCTTTTTTAAATTGACTTTTGTTTTCAATTTCATCATTCAACATTGAGCTAATTAAAAATTGAATGTTATTTTTTTCTTATTTATTTTTTATAGGGTTATTACAGTCTCATGATCTGGGACGTGGATTCGACAAGTTGACCCGAGTTAATCCGAGTCAATCTAATATGTTTTTTTCTTAATATTTACAAAAAAAAATATAATCTTGAATTTTTCTAGCTTGACAATTATAGCTAGATACTAGCTAAATTATTGTTCTTGCCTATTAAAAAGTTTAGAAGACAAGTACAAATAAACAATCACGTCAAAAGACAAATAAAAAACATAATTTGTTTTTTTTTTAAATGATAATAAATAAATAAAAAGAAATAATAATATGAGGCAATTACCCAGATTCAATTTAAAAGAAATAATAATAATAATATTAGATTTACTTTACTAATTAGTAAATGTAACATATTGAAATATTCAAATTGTTTTTGAAAATCAAGATAATAATTCTCGTATGAATCTTCTCCTGGTATTTTCTATGGTTCTCCTAGTTAGTTGCAGGTTGCAAGATGTTGAAATTTAAAAGATAAGGAGGCAGGCGCATATAGAGGCATTTGAGCCACAAATTTATTGACTACAAGCTATTATGTTGAATGATTCACATCACTAGCGGCGGATGCTAAAAAGCATTTTCATTCACAAATTTATTTTTATTTTTTATATATCTAATTGTTCAAGCAGCAAAACGAAAGGGCATAGAATTTTCCGCAAAGACTTTTCACAACTTCAATGCATTCTTGGAAGTTGCAATGTGAACTCAAGTAATCTCA
>Ga0325405_1008047_pt1 | contig 10525 bp, 9 predicted proteins | sample PopdelMetagenome_21_FD_205663 | JGI IMG/M metagenome (GOLD analysis project Ga0325405, IMG submission 205663) | Populus deltoides microbial communities from Bellville, Georgia, United States - Xylem-Control-R2 | ecosystem: Host-associated > Plants > Phyllosphere > Stem > Wood/Secondary xylem...
AATTAATTGATATGCGCACAAATTTTTTTTGAAAATCCCGCCAAACTTTTCGATCTGTTAGAAAATCTGTCGGTACGTGTGCCGAGGGACACACGTCTGACATGCGTTTGCTTCGGGATGTGCGTAACCGTCGGTAAAGCCGTCAGTGATTCCGTCGGTGATTGTGGCACAATCCTGTAAATGTTTTTCAACTCTCTATGAAATACCGACGGGTTATATTCCGTCGGTGTACCCGTCGGTGAAACTGTCAATGTTTCTTATTTTTTTGTGTATCCCTGTCACAAAATCTTGAGTTGCAATCTTACAGCACACACAATACAATAACAAGAGTTGACCATTAAAGATGAATAAATATTTCATGTTCCAAAATATTACATTATAAAAATAAGGCTTTAGAACATGTTTAGTTAGTTAGAATTTTCATCTTCATCCTCAATTGAATTATTATCATCAGTTTCATCGCACTCTTCAATTTCGTTATCATCTTCTTCAACAACATTCCCTTTTCCACTAGTAGAGCTCAGAACAACATTCAACTCCTCTGCGTCAACATCAACAAGACTATCTTTGAAAACATGAAAATTCAAATTTTCTTCTAAGTCAATCGAAGGAGCAATGATTAGTACTTAAAAGTGCATTTTTATCAATGTTTTATATCATCATTTTGCACTTGAAGTATCAATAACTCCTTAACTAAAACATGTTTTTATAATAACAAGTCTGATACCATAAGATACCTTTAATTTATGGTAAATGTTCATCTTAAATGCAGGCCTATCATATAAATGAAAGGATTGATTGATGAGTTTAAGTACGAAAATTGAAAGGAAAAAGAGAGGGCTAAACTTAGAAAAGAGATGTTGATTCAGTCCAAACTGGAACACTGTTTGGTAATTGGGTCATATCTGGAGCTGTAAATCTTGGATTTAGGTCTTCCTTATATGGATGGAAATCTAAGACATAGGCCTAAAACTTTCATGAGGAGTCCAAGATTTAAAAAGGCCGTTTTCAAGTCCAAATTATAGCAACAACAGAGAAGTCCAAATCTGTCATGCAGCCCAGACACTGTTCAGTGTTCAACCCATATCTCGAGTTTTAAAAGACCAAATGACGTCAACTTTTTTTTTCCTGGAAAGCTGAGATAATTTTCTAGAACTTTCATGATTTGAGACTGTTCAAATTATGATGTTATCAATTATGTTTTTGGCAGACAAGAAGATAAGGATTGTAACCAAGTCAAGATGTGCCCACCCACTCAACAATTAGTCAATAAATCAATAATTCTGAATTTTGGCCTATAAAAGGAGGCATTTGCCATGTATTTGGGCATCTTGGTGTTCAGATCAAGATCATGCTCTTGCTCTCTCTTTTTGTAATGCTTAAGTTTTGCTAATATTAATCTCTTGCTTATGCTTTTCATTTCCTTTCCTTTTCTTGTTTATTTATGTTTCTCTCTTTCATTATGTTTAGCTAAGTTTATCATGTCAAGGTGAAAGGGGTACATTAATGGTATAAGAATAAGTATAATATAAACAGCATGGACCTTAATGTTTGATATTAACAGATTTTATATTTGTTATCTTGTTCACTTTTAATACTTTGCTTGTTAAATGGTTAATCTAGATTTATGTTGTATAACCATTGGTACAATAAATACTTGGCACTTTCATAACCCAACTGTATGGTATAACTGACACCTGTGCTATGAACATAACTTGATTTATTGTTAACATAAGTTAAAATCATGAATGTCTGACAACATTTACAAGTATTAGCATTATTTGAATAAGATAACTAATGTAATCATGTTAACAATTTATAATCTGATTGGAACCTCCTTTGTGTGTGGTTTCCAGTTGAGTAATAAAAAGAGTTTATACTATACTTGTTTGAAATACCATTAGTGGATCCTCTAACTTTGACAATTATTTTATCCTTGTTTAATCCTTACATCAATATCACTTCTCAAAGCTCTCTTTAACTTATTATTATTGTTGTTGTTATTATTATTGTTGTTGTTATCTATAATTTATATAGTTAACCTCCCTGTGGTTCGACCCCGGTCTTGTCAGGTTATTTATTACTTCGACACTCCTACACTTGAGAGAAGACATCAATCTTTTGGTCGTGTCAAGCAACTCGGTATGGTTCAACCAACTCACTAGCTTGAAAAACTTCATCTATCACACTTATATCTTCGTTCTCATCCTGAACAACCTCAACACGATCCTTGGGTTTTGTTTTTAAAACGGATAACCAATCAACTCTTGATCGGTCATTTCTAAAGGAAGGGGTGTATGTGCATGATGCAACCATATTATTCGATAGTTTCACCCATATTTAACTAGTGTTTTGCCTATGTAAAATGCATTGATATTCTTTGTTTTATGTTTTGAAGGCACTTTTGGATGAAAGATGCAAAAAGGAGTACATTGGAGATAATTGGCAGATTTGAACTTCAGTTGATGTTTTGTGCAGAGCGTGAGCTCTAGAGGTTGAAATGAAGTGATTCTAGTGGCATTAAAAAGCTAACATCCATACCTTTCTGGACATCTAAAGCAAGAAAATAAAATGAAGAAGAGCATGGAAATCACAGTTTTCAAAATCAAATCTCGCAATCTGCCAGTGTTGATCTTCGGCTATTCCGACTTGAATATTTGGGGCTACAGAAGTCCAATTGATGCAAACTCAAAGATGTCATATGAGGGAGATATGATTTTTCAAAGATGGCATATGAATTTTGCCAGCAAACAGGTTTGGTGAAGAAACGAGTCTAAATTACGTTCCAAAGCATTTAAACCGATATCCAAGTTTTTATTTCAGCAATTTAGCTCCTCTAAGTCAAAGCTTGAAGATTTCATGCAAGGCTATTTCTCTTTTTTTAGAAAAATAGTTATTAAAGTACTTAAATGTAAATAGTCTACTTAAAGGAGGACTATTTTGTAAAATAAAGACTAGGGTTTCCTAGGATATAAAAAGAATGAGAGAAGAGAAGGGGAGCAGCCAGCCAAGATGAGAAAAACGCCCCCTTCCTCTAAGAAACCCTAAATTATGCATTCTTCCTTCTTTTTGATTAGTTGTTCAACAAACATGCAAGGTTAAACACTTTTTCTTGGTTGCAAGGACACGGAAACCTTTGGATTTCAAGAACTGTGAGATTTATTTTACCATTTCTTTTCAGTTTATATGATGAATATGTTTGTTCTCCTATGCTTATTTTCCTATGATTGTTTACTTTAATTGCTAAAGCGGACTCTAAGTTATTATTGTACACAATCTATTGCTAAGTTTGATATCAAAACCGGAGTTGTGGTATATGAACTTGTGAAGCAACTGAGTTTAATAATTGTGGAGGATCTACGTTATTAATCTTAGGGAGAACATTCAATCAAATCAAACATAGACTGCGGACAATTATGTTTTCTTGATTAATCAACTTATCTAGTTCTTAAGGCTGCCATTGAATTAAATTACTAGTGCGGACACTGTGGTTGTTTGATGGTTAGGGTTAGTTATACGGGGGATCGGTTAACTAACCAACGTTAAGAAGAGATAAATATTCAGAATATAAATTGATGTTTCGTTTCCATGATCAGTTCTGATTTCTGTAGGTGGATGTGTGCTTTTGATCAAGGTTTGTTCTCTTGATAATTTTCTAATTTTATTAAATTTCATTTGATAGTTTTATGTTTTCTTTTGCTTTAGCCTAGATAACGTCCAAACCTCTCCAAATTGCATATCATCTAACATAAAAATCTTCCTCGTGGAATCGACCCCTTGCTTGCTCTATACTATCTTATGTGTTGTGTTTGAAGCTAGGGTAATTAATTTGAATAAAAACACTCTATTTTGCTTGCTATGATATTGCAGTTCGATGACCTCTTCCAATCTACCGTAGTAGTCAACTTCAAACTCACTAGAAGTCGATCCCTTAATACAAACACCGATGTTGTATGTCTTTCTTCCATACCCGTATTCTTCAGTATGAAAGACATATCCATTGACAAAATACCCGTTATAGCACTTGACTTTACTTTCAGGGCTCAGGCATAGTCAAGACAGTGAAATAGCAGCACTACCTCCCATTTGATAAACCTAGCTTGTAAATTAAATACAACAATAATCAATAAACGGATATTATATAATATTGATTAAAATTAATTACATTGCAAGAGATAATGAGTTTATAATAGGACTTACATGTGTTCTAAACCATGTGGCAAATTGTTCATCTTGTAATTGAAAGATTTGGGATTCGGTCAGCTGTGAGTTATTGGACAGTAAGTATCATCGATGTTGTCTGCAAGGTTGTTCCAAATTATATGAGTGTATGGTATCACAAAACATAAATAATACACTCTTGACAAAGTTTAAGTAAAACATCTACTTACTTAATAAAAGGTCTCAGCTCATCACAGTTAAATAGAACATAATTGTGTGCTTGTCTGAACTCTATTTCAGACAAATATCTTCCCCTCACGGCATTTTTAGGTGTGTGTCGTCCAGGATTGGAGAATATTGACAAGTTCCCACTTGAAGGCACTTCACCACCATCATCATGCCATGGAACACGGTTGATCCTCGTTCTTAATTGAGGTTTGAAATAGTATGAGATAAATGTTGAAATCTCCTCAACAATATAGGCCTCACATATTGACGCCTCAACATGCGTCTTGTTCTTAACCTTTTTTTTAAGATTGAACAAGTACCTGCATATATATATATATAATAAAAAATTATCAATTAAAAAAATAAAAATAAAAACATTTAATTATGAATTACATAGCTCCTGTAATATCTAACCTCTCGAATGGATACATCTATCTGTACTGGACTGGTCCTCTAACTTTTACCTCAAACGGTAAATGTACGGGTAGATGCTCCATTGAGTCAAAAAATGATGGAAGGAATATCATCTCAAGTTTGCATATTGTCTCGACGATATTCTTTTCAAGCCTTTCAATGTGATCAATATTCAACTTGCTGGAGCATATGTCTCTAAAGAAATGACTGATCTCCGTTGGTATATCTCATATCCCCTTTGGCAACAAATCAGGAAAAGCTAATGGGATGAGTGTTTGCATAAACACATGGCAGTCATGACTCTTCATTCCATATAATCTGCATTCCTCCGTATTAACCAGCCTTGATATATTCGAGGCATATCCATCAGGGAAACGCAGACTCTTAAGCCATTTGTAGACTAGTAGTTGTGCGTTTTTCTCTAACACGAAACTTGCTCTTAGTTTTGCGACCCGTGACCCATCACGAACCAACTCCATATTTTTTCGGTTACAGAACAGTGCTACATCCAATCTAGCCTTGATGTTGTCCTTTGTCTTCCCCTTCACATCCATGACGGTGTTGAAAATGTTCTCAAACTCGTTCTTTTCAATATGCATGACGTCAAGGTTACGGCGGAGAAGATTGGTATTCCAATAAGGAAGCTCCCAAAAGATACTTCGCTTCACCCAATTATGGGTTAAACCAAAACCAGGAAACTTCTGCTTACCTGATTGGAGACCAAACACAATGTCACCGTACTCTGACACAACATCAAACAATTCTTCACCGGAAAGATGCAGGGGTGCAACATCCTTTTCAACTTTGCCAACAAAGAAATCATTTTTTGTTCTTTCTATACCTATGATTCGGCGGCAACAAATAACGGTGACAGTAAAAAAAAGAAGCTTTACCCCCGTTTGTTAGCGTGAATGCCTTGTTGTTCTCCATACAGTATGACCATGCTAGCTTTCCATGCATGCTCCAACCAGAAACCATTTCATAAGCTGGGAAATCATTGATAGTCCACATCAAAGCCGCTCTCATAACAAAATTATATTTCCTCGAGATGTTACAAGTCAAAGCTCTAGAGGACCACAACTGCGTCAACTCATCAATCAACGGACGAAGACAAACATCTATATTCCACCCTGGACTGCTCGGACCTGGTTTGACCATAGATAAAAACATGAACTCCAGCCTCATACACATCCCCAGTGGCAAGTTATAAACCGTCAGTATGACCGGCCAACAAGAATAAGGAGCAGTAAATGACCCGAATGGGTTGAATCTGTCTGTACACAACCCAAGACACACGTTCCTTAATTCAACTGAAAAGTGAGGATGCACACTGTTAAAGTGTTTCCAGGCTTCACCGTCAGAAGGATGAACCATCACTCCATCAACCGCATGGTGTGATTGGTGCCATGTCATGTGCTCAGCAGTCCTTGGTGACATGAATAACCTCTGCAGCCTAGGTGTGATTGGGAAGTATCTAAGTTTTTTATATGCCACGAGAGTCTTCCCTCTACCAGTTCTGGGTTTGTAACGGGAATACCCACATGTCATGCACTCGGTCATCTTAGCATTTTCAAGGTAGTATAACACGCAAAAGTTAAGGCATATATCAATTTTCTGGTATCCTAAACCGAGGGGTTTCATCATGGACTTGGCAGTATAGAAGTTCTCTTTCAGCCTGTTCCCTTCAGGTAAAATGCTTCTCGCCCATTCAATAATCTTGTCATAACCAGCCTCACTCAACCCGTGATCTAACTTGATGGTGAACACATGTGCTACGGCTGATAATTTATTGTGGTTCGTGCAGCCATCCCATAATGGTTCGTCAGAATCTTTCAACAGATCAAAAAACCTTGCTGCATCTGTATTAGGTTCTTCTTCTACGATTGAACATTCCCTAACATTACCTTCACTCATTCTCATTGCATCCATAACCATATTCCTGTAAGGATTACTGTTCTCATTTCCAACTTCATGCATGTTGCTAGCACTAGAAGTTGACCCAACCACCTGTTCTTTCATGCTCTCATCAGGAACAAATAGTTCTCCATGTGCATACCAACACAGGTAATCCTCCATGAACCTTTTGGTTAGAAGATGCATCGTTGCAATATCTTGATGCAAAAACTTTAAATTTTTACACTTCCTGCATGGACATCTAATACCGCTATGAGTAAAATTCCTCAAAATAGATGTTGTGAAATTAATAAAACCCTGGACACCGTTACAATAATCCATCCTCCGCAATCCTTAGGGTGAGTTCTGATACATCCATGAACGATCATCCATGACTTCTATTGAACCTCTATAAAACATAACAAAAATGATGGTTTTCCCCGACATTATCCAACAAACTAAAACAACACTTATGTTAAATATTTATTATCAATTATCAACTATCAACGTTCATACACACAAATTTATACATATATAAATTTACAGAAATCACAACTTCAAAATAGAATTGATAACAATTAAAAAAGACCCGTTAAACAAGCTATTAATTATTTATTTCATCACAACACATTTAATTCGGTGTAATTCAAACAAAATTTCAACAATTTACAAACAAATATAATTTGACAAAATCTAAAACAAACTATAACACCTACAAAATTATACATTCTTACTACAAGTTTCTTTGACAAATAACAATCAAACAAGTACATACGTTAACAAAATACATATACTAAAAAAACAATAAAATTCACATTTAAATGTTAAAACTAAAAATGATAGATTTATTTACAAAAAATGATAAAAATCCACAAGAAACGGATATTGTGACCACGTACAAAGTATAAGAAACTTGAGTGCTTGTGTTGAGAATAGTGGAGAGTTGGGATGGGTGGTTGGCTGCAGTTGGGGAGGGGAGAGGTGGGAAGGGAAAGAAGAAATGGGAGAAACAGAGGAAAAGAGTGTCGGCAGAGGGGGTGTGTATATAATGGCTTTTACCGATGGAATCACCGATGGAATCTATCCGTCGGTATTTCCATGGTGATTCCATCGGTGACAGTGCCACGTCACTATACGGCTATATCAGTTTGAATTCCTCGGTCATTCCGTCAGTAAAATCATCTGAAAAAACTCCACGTCACCACACCGTTGCATCTTTCCAAACAAAATTTATAGGCCGTCGGCGATCCCGTCAATATATACCGACGGAAATATTCCATCGGTATATACCGACGGTATCTCCGACGGATTTATATCGTCGGTATATACCGACAGATTTTGAGATAGAATTATTTCCGTCGGTAATAATTACGGACGAAAAAAATCCGTCGATAATTCCGTTGGTTTTCACCGGTTTTCTGGTAGTGTGTATGCTATATAAATAAATAAATAAATGTAAGTCAACTCATATTACTTTCTCATATCTCTTGAACTTCTCTTCCATGATAATCTAGCCAGCCTGATGTGCAGACATTTTATAAAAACATTATTTAAAATTGAAGGAAGAATCTTGGCATATATCATATAAGATTGTTGAAATGGTCTAGAAAAAAAAAACATAAACATAAACAAGTATGTGAGTCAAGTTCACCGAGTCATATGCGATCCTAAAACTTTTCCAGCATATAGAAACATTCCAAGAGAGATTTAAGAATTAATTTACCTCCATAAACAAACGAAGCTGATGCATATGATCTATGCCAAGAAATAGAGGCTTTTAATCTATATATCATCTCCCATTACAATTTTTCAGTATAAAGTCTGATTAGTGTTCTATAATTTTCTTTAAATTTGTTATCATCATCTTAATTAATCCATTGTTTCTTTCCATCAATTGTTTTTTAATTGGGGTCAACGTACAATGGCTGTTTCTGTTGGAAATTATATTAATAGTGTTTTGATGTAAATAGGAAAGTTATATCTTGAGATAAGTAGGAAAGATACGTAAAAATATTTTGTATCAATCTGCATTCAATTAGTTGTCATTCCTTATCAGTCTCTAATGTATAAAGGAACCCTAATGTATCTTGTATATATATTGAACTTAATCAATACAGAAAAGCATTCCGCTTGAATAGCTTTTTACTTATATGGTATCAGAGCAGGCTACGACCTAACCCTATTTTTTCTTCTTCTTCAACGCATCTGTTTGTTGCGTCTCTGCCTTGCCTCCTTTTTATTCTCTTTTAAATCATGGCTGCTAATGATATTGATTTTTTGAGTTCTGGCGATTCATCCGCTGCTCCCAGCACCCTTGGTTCTCCATTATTCCTCCACCACTCAGATCACCCCAGTTTGCTTCTTATTTCAAAACGATTGAATGGTGACAACTATAATTCTTGGCACCGTGCTATGAAAATTTCTCTGAGTGCCAAGAATAAAACAGTTTTTATTACTGGCAAAATCAAAGAACCCATGAGGCCTCAAATCCTGAAGAACATGCCCTTTGGCAGCGCTGCAACGACATGGTGCTTTCGTGGATCCTAAATTCTCTTGAGCCAGAGTTAGCCGATTCTGTTCTTTCATGCAACACTCCTCATGCCATCTGGGAAGATCTTCGTGAAAGATTTTCTTTAGGGAATGCTCCCCGTATTTTTCAGGTTCAGCGAGACATCTACAGGATTGAGCAAGGTCAGATGTCAGTTGCAGCATATTACACAAAATTGAAGGGTTTATGGGACGAGCTTGTATCCTTTAATTCAGAAACATGTACCTGTGGTGCACAGAATGATCGAACCAAACTTATACAGTTTCTCATGGGACTCAACGAGTCATATTCAAGTGCAAGAGGTCAGATTTTACTGATGAACCCTTTACCATCGGTTCGTCAAGCTTATGCCTCTGTTGTGCAGGAAGAAAAACAACGAGAGTTGGGGGCCGCTGTCACCATACCATCAAATACAGCAGCCATGGCTGTGCGTGGCAATTACAACATGTCCAAGGGTCGGCAAAATAATCAAGTTCATGGGAATCAATCAAATAATTCACGTAATAAAGAGCCTTTTCAGTGCACTTACTGTGGTGATATGTATCACAGGAAAGCAACCTGTTACAAATTAATTGGCTACCCTCCTGGTCATCCAAAAGGTAAAGAAAAGGCACCACACCAGCGCCAAGGCTATGACAGGCATAACTCACACTCTGCATCTGGTAACCCCTCTGCAAATCAAGTGGATTTTAATCCCACTTTTCAGGAACTCCAGGTCTCTCTGCCCAACTTAACTGAGGATCAATATGTTCAGATACTCAGTGCCTTGACCACCAAGCCTGTCACTCCACAGGCTAATGTTGTTGCTGACTCAACCTTCAAACATACATCAGGTTTATTACCGGTTGCTCACAATCGCTGGATACTTGATAGTGGGGCAACCCATCATATTACTTCTTCTCCTACATTATTAAAGCATGCCAACAAGAATCAATCTTTGGCACCTGTTTCCTTACCTAGTGGAGACGTGGCTAAAATTACTGTGACTGGCTCAATTCAACTTAACAATTCTCTTCAATTGAATAATGTCCTCTGTGTGCCAAGCTTTAAAGTTGATCTTATGTCTGTTGGCAAGACAACCGATGATTTACATTGCTCAGTGACTTTTTTTCCATCTTGGTGTATTTTGTAGGACTTGGCTACGAGGACAATAATTGGCTTCAACACCTCCTTCTACCCGTTTTGCTTGCAATTTGATTATCTCATCCAATCTCTGGCATCGCCGATTGGGACACCTTTCTTCTAATCGTTTACAATTTTTAGCTGATAATTCGCTTAAAT
>Ga0325405_1008049_pt1 | contig 10525 bp, 6 predicted proteins | sample PopdelMetagenome_21_FD_205663 | JGI IMG/M metagenome (GOLD analysis project Ga0325405, IMG submission 205663) | Populus deltoides microbial communities from Bellville, Georgia, United States - Xylem-Control-R2 | ecosystem: Host-associated > Plants > Phyllosphere > Stem > Wood/Secondary xylem...
AGAGAGGGGAAGATGGGTCATTTACCCGGGATGGTGTAGCCAAGGCTCTGAATCTCGCTATGGTATCCGCGGAAGGAAAAGGCTTGAGGGAGAAAGCAAGTGAAGCTGCTGCGATTTTCGGAAACCAAAAGTTGCATCGGGATTACTATATTGGTAAGTTTGTTGATTTTCTCAAAAAGAAGAAATGAAATGTTTGAAGGACATGGTCACAACTCGCAAGGCAGATTTGATCATCGCCCATGCTTGAGATTTTATTTAGGTGCTTTCGTGTTCTCGAGTATTCAAATATGGAATAAAAACAGTTTTTTTGTTTTTTTTTGTCAAGAAACCTCTTCAAAATAGCTATTTTAATGGACACCATGCAGCATTTAGCTGCCTTTATAATGAATTCATGGGCACCTGCGCACTGTATTAATTTGCAAACCATGGTGTCCGATGAGAAACAGAGAGAAAAGACGTGAAATAAAAGACTTCATTTCTAGCTGAGCTAGATTAGACCGTGAGCGGTTCAGCCTGGAATGGGATTGTAGCCCTCAACGAAAAATCCGATTCCAATATCCCTAGTAATATATCTTCTTGGTATTTCGGAGTTCCATAAATCCATATATTTGTAATTAGGTCTCTGCTATGCCCTTCAATTCTACCCAAGCTGAAATGGCTAAAGATCTTCACGCAGTCATCTTTCCGCGGACTGCCGGTCCGTTTCACTGGTTGAAGCTTGAAATATAAGACATTCATAGAATATAAAAACCAATTATTAGTTGCCTTTCCGTGTCTGATCCATCAACATCAGAGACAAAATAACATTCCAATGGAGTGACTAAAATTGAGTATTTAATAACATGGTGTTCAATTATTTGTCATTGTCTCGTCCATCAACAACAGTTCATCAACAATTTAAAAATGTTATCTTTCCAAATGAACAAGACAAAGTAAATTATTAATACTCGATGGTCAACTGGGAATTTGGAATACAATCGCCAGGCGTTGGAAATCTAGACCCTTGATGATGAGTAATGATATGCAATAGCGACAAAACAAATTAAATATCACAAGCTTCTGGTATTGGTTTAATTAAGTTACCGTTTGATAACGCGGCTGCGGCGGTGTTTTTAAAAATTTGAAATTTTTTTTTATTAAAATTTAATATGGTTTGTACGTTTTGATGTGCTGATGTCAAAAATAATTTTTAAAAAATAAAAAAAATATCATTAGCATGTATTTTGGCACGAAAAATTATTTAAAAAGTACCCGCAATCACATTGTCAAACACACTCTAAACAATCCTGGTACATACCATAAAGGCCCGTGATATGCTGTGTATGTTTTTTGTTTTTTAATATAAAAAATATCTAAGCGTATTTTCTGACATAAAAAAATTATAATCATTATTTAAAATTTAAAATTCTAATAATTTTAATGTAAATAAACTAAAAAAACATAAAAATAATATAATTCTTACACATCATCACTAAAAACTTTCTGTGAGTACTATTAAATCCGGCTCTATTGATAATTTTTCAAATCTATTTACCCGAATTCTTACTTAACTTGGATTTTAAATTAAACAGTGTTAGGAGCTTGATCTAATATGATTTAATTGACAAATCAAAAGTAAAATGAAAAATTAGAATAAAACATGGTTTGCCTATTTTTTGGACACATGCTATTTTTTTTAAAAAAAAATATTAAGTTGGTGACATATTGGATCGATTTAGGTTGACTCATCAACTAAATTTAATAAGTTTATTTTAAAAAAACTTTTTTATTTAATCATGTGACAATAAAAATAAACAATTACAGCAAAGTGACCAAACAAAATTAAAAAAAAATGGTTATAGAACAAAGTCAAGATTAAATGAGATTTTTAAAAAATAATATCTAAAAAACTCTCATTTAGTTATATATATATTAACCGAGTAATCTAGATCTAGTGTTTAGTACTAATATGCATAATTAATGAATAATCTAATGGATTTGACATGTACAAATTAAGAAAATTAGGTTTTCGGATTCATAACTTGGATTTTGAAGGAGAGAAAATGAGGTGTGGAAGAGAAAGAAAAGTACATGCATGTTGTTTGATTGATATATAATATACAAGAGAGTAATTTGATTATTTTATTAAATTTTAAATTTTTTATATAAGTTTTCAAAACTTAACTTGCAATTTTGACTTATTAATTGCTAGGCATAATTTTCCCTTTTATTTTTATTGATAACTACTATATTCAGTTTCTTGTTTCAATCGCACTCCTCCCTTCTCCATCTGTCTGTTCTTTTGGGACTTGTTTGGAAAAATCTATTAAAAGGGGGATTTTGTGCTCACGTCATTGTATTATTGTCGTCACTAATACCGTTCCCTTCTCTCCCATCATTGTGATTTACCTGTGTATTATTTAAAGGTTTTTTTTTTTTTTAAAAAAAATGATCACAAAAATCTCTGCCCTATACACCAATCCCCATTTATCTCATCTGGATTTACCGTTGGCTTTACATCTGTACTGGATTTCATGCACCGACACAAAGCAATTTTCATGCGTAATGAAGATCCCCGTCACTCTTTTCTTTCTTTTTTTACACTAAAAACTTACCTCAGGGGAAAAAGAACACCTTTACCCATTACCGAAAATACTAAACACGTGGCTTTTTTAATGTGTAGACATTATAGTGTTTTGAAATGGCCAAATGATGCCATTTTTTTCAGCTTACTATATAGCCTTGGCCACATGATGCCATTTTTTCAGCTCCCTGTAGACTTAGCCAGAGCTCTCCTTTATGTCAACTCCAAGAAACATCCGAAGACACCCTAAATATCCTCCAAGTCTGGAGATTTTGATCAGCTTAGTGGAGTTTCCAATGCCATCTTTAGAAATGAACTCTTGTCCAGTAGTGCTGAAGCTGCTTAGACATTCCGTTTGAGAAAATTCGGTACTTGAAGGACGTCGCATATGATCTCCTGAAACACCCCTTCGGGCAGTTAATAGCTGATCAAGCACCTGATTGGATACTTGTCAATTGCATTCCCCATTGGGCCACTGGCATCGCCATGAATTCCACAGTCCCTGCATGTTTGTAGGGTTTGGTAGGGAGCGCAAGCTGATTAAAGATCAAGTCTTTGAGATTGCTCATGGGATAGTGCTATTTGAATTGCCATTTTCATGGGCCCTTAGAAAACCCAGTTGTGCTGTTCATGATCTTGATGCTATGCCAGTAGGTTTTCATGACAAGATATTCAAGCTGCCCCAGTTTGAAATTTTAGCACATTCATCCAGGAGCGGAACTAGAAATTTAAGATTGGTTGGGCGAAAAAGAATGTGCTTGATTTTTGGGGTGCCGAACATGTAAAATTAAAGGATATAATTAAAAACTATAAACATTTTAGGACTGAAACGAAGAATTCCCGAAACTTTGGGGGCGTCCTGCACCCCAACTACACGCAGTTCCGCCCCTGCATTCATCCATTGGAGGGCCATTGTTTCACTCTGGATGGGCTTCTGTGAGTGAAACTAAGCAATTCGGACAGTCTCATTCTCTTACCTTTCATCATTGATCAGCCTTTGAATGCAACGGCTTTGGTGGAGAAGGGCCTGGCTGTGGAAATAGAGAGAAGTGAGATGAGAAGTCGATTCAATTGTAAGGGGAAAAAAAAAAGAGAATACATGGACGGTGTTAAATTTTGAGTTGACAATATAAAATCTGAATTACACATCAAAAGCTTTATCAATGTGTTCATAAAAATTAATAGAAAACTATATGCATTAAAAAAATGCAAAAAAAAGTTGTCAGTGACAAATAAAATTTGGATGGGAGCACTGGGCCATGGATATAAATAAATAAATAAAACATAATCTCATGAAGTTGATGTTATTCATTATATTTATTTAATTATCTATTTTTTTTTTTTTTTGCGAATGAAAAATAAAAAGCCTAATCACAATTTAATCGTCCCGTTCGACGCCCAAAAAAATTCAGGACTTTGTGGTTTCCCTTAACAAAGCAATGAAGCTTATTTCATGATTGATTTCCCAAGTTTCTGTACAGCCCTCCCTTTCATACAATCAATCTCCCTCGTTCTAACTACTAACAGAATTCTTACTAACTGGATAGCTAACTACCAACAACTCGCTGTGTAAGAATTCTCCTAACTAACTCCAGCTACAACACTTCTTCCTCTACTGTAACAGTTTAACTATTTCAATTGTTCTTCTCGTTGTTTTGCTTTTGAAACTCTTCTTGACGTTCGTAACACATTGAAGAGAAGAGATAGGGTTAGAATGGCTGAGATCAATTAACGCACGACAGGTTTCATGGTAGGTAAAGAGTGATTAGTGGTATTTGTTAGTTGCTTTCTATAATATGCTTTGAGGAAAGAATAGATGGATTCAAGTACGAGGGAAAAAAAATCCTAATCTTAAATTTTATTGTCTCTCCTACTTTTTTTTTATTTTCTTTAAAATGAATCCTAATAAATAACTAATAAAAAATCACTGGTTACTCTTCGTGCACCGTAAATTTCCAGTTTCATGAGGATAAACAAGAATCAATCCAATTAAGTTTAAATTCAAATAAGTTATAGATCTATTTAAAAATGCAATGTAATTAGTAGGATTTCATCTTAGAAGTTTTGCAGTTTCCTTCAAATTCTTGAAAACCCGGACTACCTCGAATCAGTAGAAAAAAACTTCTTTTCTTTTTATTTAGTCCTTGGAAGTGTCAATTTTTAATCCAACAATATCCCATATTAGTTACCAATCCAAATCCAATTCAATTTATTGGGTGTGTTGCACATGCTACAGTATAGAAATGCATAATTAATGTCCTTGTTAAGCACTATGTTGTATTCAGTAAGCATGCTACACTATCTGCATGCGTTCTTTCGGTTCAAGATGCGTTATTTGAAGTCGACGCTCTTTAAGACTGCTGTCATAGTCTACCGCTACACAAAGCAAGAATAATCCTCATGAACCATGTTTTGATTTTCTGGTTTTTTCTTTACAAAAAAGAAAGAAAGAAATGATACCTTTTCAGCTGAACAAATGGATTCAAAACTTTCAACTACTGTTGGTCAAGAAAGATGAAAACCTGTTCTTCAGTCTACTAGAGTTTGCATCTTGTCAGCCGTTACACCACAACAGTTTTTTTTTTTTTTTTTTTCAGATGCACCAAAACAACTCGAACACAAGAATCAACATTATGATACAGGTTTCTGCACAGTATGATATTCAAGTTGAGTGCGTGTAGAGAAGGGTCCAAGCTTCACCATGCGGAATCTCGTTTACCAGCATTGTCACTGTATCACTGACTGGTAGTAGTGATGCCTAATCTAGCACCATGCTCCTTTATTATCCTGACTGACTGCAGAAGAATGTCTTGCTCCGTGGAGTATAATTCATTTTTGCTCTGCACTCAGAGCAGTACAACATCTATTAGTAAAAACAGTGATGACAACAACAATAAAGCCTTAGTCCATACCACATGATTATAAACATATACTAGCATAACAGAAAAGGACATGTGATGGACTCTTTGAGAGGACAACGCATCCAAGTATTGAGATTCAAAACAGAGCTTCATGAGAAGAAAACTAGATCAATGACTACAGTCTTCTTTTATTCAATGGTGAGCATCAAGAGATGAATAAGCAGTTCATTTGGTCCTTGCAAACAAACAAAAAAAGGGAATGGCTTCTCTGCAATTGCCTTGGTTATATCTGTATGGCAATATTTTGGAAATGTCATCAACAATATGAACCCTCAAGTTTGCATGTTTGGACATGTTATAAATACAATTCTGCCCTACAAAGCTTAACTGAATTTGATGCCAGAATCCTTATGTGATATCATTGAAGGTTATAAAGGACTAGGGTCGCATTTATTAGCCAACAGAGCAGTGACAGCTATTAAAAAATGTCTTTATTCCTTGGTCAACATGTCTTTTAAACTAGAGAGACAAGCACAGAAGACAGTTCCAATTAACAGCAAACTAGATATATGATGTTCAAATTTCAAAGAATCAGAGCCAGGTACAGATGAAAATCAGCAAGTGAACACAGCTCATTTGCGAGCATAATGGTCGATTTTCTGTCCTGCATCAAAAGTAGAAAGAATCGATGGGGGAGATTCGAGCTTACCATTTGTTTGAGATTGCACCCAAGAGTCAATTCTGCAAATGAACTTTCTATTCTAGACAAGTAACAGTAAGGAGCCTCCTTTCCCAAGAAAATGTTTGCGTTGGATTTTAGCATGTTCTTGATGTCATTTGATATCTGGGGTATCTTCTCCACATCATCAACTGTCACAGGAATTTTGGAGACCATCGCACGCCATTGGGCACGAGACTTGTTCACAATTACCTATAACTTTATATGTCAGTCATCAAAGATTATTCAGGCAACAGTATTAGTATAAACATGGCAAAGAAGGTGCTCCTGAATAAGCATTCAAGATGCCAGCTCGTTATTAGATACCACTATAATGTGTGTGCACGTGTGCAATGCACATGTGGAAGACACATATATGTGGGAGAAAGATAGAGATGATATGCTTCTTTAGATAATGTAAGGTCTCTGAGTGGATGCTTATCAAAAAACACACACACACACAGTTTCAGTCAGAGAACCGAATCAATGATGGATATTCATATGGACACTTAAATCAATCAAAAATTAAGGATGAGCCATGAACCACTGAAAACTTCAACATCCAAATAAAAGCATAAGAAAAAGGAAATAAAAGGCTTGAATATGATGACATCAGCAACTAGGTGTGTGATGTAAATATCCTTGGCAGAAACAGAGATAGAGTCCATGATAACACAGCTTTAGACCATGGTTTCCCAAAAAATGCAATATGAATTGTAAGGAAAATGGCCTACCTGACTAGAAAACAATGCATTTGGAACTAAGACGGGGAATTTCTCAGCATTCAATAATGAAGTGGTGGTAAGTCCCATTTCGACCACTTGACCTTCTACAGCTCCAGCCTGCAATCAAAGAATTTCAGTGACTCTTTAAAGAGAAAAGGGACAAGACAAATGGGCTTGCCTAAAATTGCTGAGATTATTACAAATGCATAAGAAGAATAGCCTCTCTTCCATTTTCACGAGTATTGACGAATAAAGAATCAGAATGGATAGATACCCTTTTTCTGGTAACAAAATATATATCTGCATGTAAAAATAAAAATGATAGAGATAATTGGTTGGGATACTATCTACACAACCATCATGCTCATTCCTAACATGTTCTACCACAAGTAATGAGGGGCTGGATGAAAGGTGCTTGGCAGTATAATTCATAAAGTAACAACAAATAAAAACATAAACTAAGTTATGGATGTCTGGTGAAACAATGCTCTTGGACATTGTGAAAAGAAACTTCAGAGAACTTTCACAGAAAGCCATAATTTTGATCTTTACTCATGGACTATTTCTTTATAAAGATTTTTCACTATCCAAAGACAAAAACTTCAATCAACCAAGGACCAATGACATGTTCTCACCTTTATTGTATCTCCAAGTGAAAAGGGCTTTGAAAATTGCATAGACAACCCACTGAGCACATTCCCAAGGACGTCTTTGGCAGCAAAAGCAGTAGCAACTCCTACATAATTTTATAATAATAAGAGAATCAGGTTTTTATATATGATTACAAAAACACAAAACTACGATACAACATAGGATTGACCCTAAGAGAAAAGTGAATGGGTGGTCTAGATTGAGATATCATCAATAAGATGCATTTAGTTTTGGGTAAAATGTATGCGGGACCCATGTACTATTGGTCAAAGCACAAAGAGTTCCTGAACAAACTATTCGGCTCAAACAGTCCTAGAACAAAACTGGAGGTAAAAATTAGTTCTTCTGCTAAATGGCATTAGGTTTCCATCCAATTTGGGTTAAGTAAAATCACGTGTCACCATAGTCCACTTTATAGAAGGATCCGATTTCAGTTGAATAATTTGTTGGGGGATTATTTGCGCTTCGACCAATAGCATAAGGGAGCTTGACACTTTTTACCTTAAAAAAATTGGATAAAAACCTAACGTCATTGACCAGAAAGACTAATTTTTACCCCTAATTTTGTTTAGAGATTCTTTGTTCTTTGACCAATGGTACAGGGGCACTCTACGTTTTACCCTTTAGTTTTCAATGAGAAATGTAAAACTATCAAGCAATAACTAGCATTCACGTGAAAAAAGAAGTGGTAAAAAGATGTTAAGGTGAACAAATAACATGACTTGAGTCTTTTTAGCCACCAGTGTAAAAAAAAAAAACTAACTAAAATAGCGGACCAAAGTCCCAACAACATAACTAAAGAGTATCCCTCCATTCATATGGAGAGCTTCTGAAGAGAACAAACAGTGTTACACATACATGAAGTTTTGGTAGGACAGTCTCCATAAGGTGTAAAGAAAAAATGGCAAAAACATTTCCATATTGCTCGCCAAAACTAAGTGACAAGGGAAGTCAACAGATAGAGAGGGAATAGAGAAGTAACTTTGATTTAAGAACTTGTAGAGTTAACGTGTGCATTCAAGAAATCCATTAAGCATTTCAAAAAAAAAATGTTAGAATGTTAAGATTGCACTACAATCACAAATAAATAGGAATTTGGAAGCATAAATCGAGCAAGAATAAAAAATCAGAAGATTAGTTAAATATCAGAATTTTTCATGCCAAATATTCCTATCATCACAATTACTGCATGTGTAAAAGCACAAGCCATTTACTAACACTGACCTCCAATGCCACCCACAGTAAGTATAGACTGCACTGCAACCCCACATGCCTCAGCTAAAGCCATCACTCCAATAACAAAAAGACCAACAGAAGAAACTCTATCAAGAGTTAACAGCTTTTCCCGATCAACTGTTGCGGAAGCTATCACACGATTAAACACATTTGTCTTCCACCGATGCAGAAACCATACAAAAGAAAGAATAACAGCACCCCTCCATGCTTGTGCTATATACTGAGAAGCAATTGTAGTAGGTGCCACCATCACAGCACTGCAAATCAGAGTCCAAATATATTAGTCACCTAATGAAAAATATAAAAAAAAAAATATGAACATTCACATATCATAAAGTGGAAAGGATTATAGTTGGAACTACTAACATTTGTGAAAATGCCATAAAGGTGATTACATATCTTAAAGGATCTTCCAAAGCACCCCAAATGCTCTTCTCATATGAAATTTGTTCACCAGATGTGCCTCCAGATAGTAAAGCAACAGGCGTTTGCAATGAATACTTGTGAAATCGCCTCAAAAGTCTAGGCATAACCACCCAAGCCACAACAGTACCAGTCAAAGTCCAACCAACTGGAACAACCACATTTTTAAGATATGGATGCGAATCAAGCAACTGCTGAACATAAGGGGTCAGTTCAGCGGAGATCTCTTTAGCCTTTTGCTCAGAATAAGTTACTGCATGCACTGCGCTTTGCCAAGCTTCTTTAACCTTATCAATCCAGTCACTTCCAATACCACCACTGTTACTAACGTCCACATCACTTCCACTGGAAGAAGCTGAAACTTCACTAGCCCCAGATTTATCAACTTTGCCACCAGAAGACCAAGAGAATGATCTACAGCTCAGCCCGGGGCTCATTGAAAAGAAAGGAACAGCACTTCGAAGCAACACATTTGACGAAGTTGACAAAAATCCTCTCATGGGTTTATTCTTATAACATTGGTTATTGACACAAGCATCAGATCTCATAGCTATAATATTTGACAGATTTCCAGCCAATTTTGATTCATCTTTGTAATAATCTCGATTTATGATAGCAGATGCTGATCTTAGACTACTTCCATTAACATTATAAAATCGAAGCGATTGACGTTGTGAAGTGGGGTTGATGGAATTACAGAAAGACTTTTTTAGCATAGAAAACCTAAGTCCAGCCATGATAGCAACTTACAGCATGAGATGAATTCAACTAAACCATTTCATCAAAAAAGTAAAATGTAACAAAAAATTTAGTACCAATTTGCAACCAAGAACTTGTCAAAAGGCTCTCAACCTGCAAAACACGGAGAAAAATAAAAAGATAGGAACCAGACAAACTTACTTGAAGAGATTAGAAGTAGTATAGATAAATTTGGGTCTAAAAACTAAAATAAACCACCTTAAACAGCACTTTTAAGTTTTAACTATCAAATAATAAAATGTAAAGTTTATAGAAAGAAGAAGAGGAAGAGGAAGAAATTAAAAACAGAAGCATCCTTAAACCCTAAACCTGTGCTGCAATCAAAATTTTACAGGCGAGCAAAATGAGAATTAGCTTACCAAAATGAGAATTAGCCAGATCTATATTTTGGATACACAAGATTTTGTAGCTTTTAGAGTAAAATCCTCGGTATTGATAATTAAAAAAACAGGTTTAGTGGTGTGTTTTGCTATGAATTATTGGGACTGTGGTGTGGTATATAAACTTGTAGTATTAACTAGATTGGTGTCCAGCTTCACCGCTGGTCATTAAATTTTTTTAACGTAAAAAAACATTTACAGATCATGAT
>Ga0325405_1008050_pt1 | contig 10524 bp, 5 predicted proteins | sample PopdelMetagenome_21_FD_205663 | JGI IMG/M metagenome (GOLD analysis project Ga0325405, IMG submission 205663) | Populus deltoides microbial communities from Bellville, Georgia, United States - Xylem-Control-R2 | ecosystem: Host-associated > Plants > Phyllosphere > Stem > Wood/Secondary xylem...
AGATGAATGAATTATAGAGAAAAGAAGGACTATTCATCATTTTCCTCCCCTCACACTTTCTTAAAAAACCCTAACAAAAAAACCTAAAACCCTAGCCACCATAGAAGAGAGCTATCATATTTTTTTTAGAATATGACCTGAAATGTGAAGAAATAAATTCTAGAAGAACATTATTCATTTTCTTCTACCTTTCTCCAATAAAAAAAGGCCTAGCCTCATCTTTGTTTCTCTAAAACTAAAACTTCTCTCATTGATTTCTTTCACATTTGACCTCTATTTCTAATGAGACCATAACTATTCTCTTCATCTTGAAACCCTCTAAAAAACCCCTTTATCAATTGAAGCCAACAACCCCTGCATTGTCATCAATCAAAGAGTGAGAGAAAACAACCTTAAAAACTTCTATATTTAGTTTCTCTCTCCTCTAACCTCTAAACAAGGCAAGACCATATTCATTCTTCTCATTTTGATGAGAACTACACAACTATATAAGTTATGTAATCCAATAACATGAGCATATCCAAAAGTTACAAAACAAACTAATTAAGAGAGAAAAGACCATCGGACCTTCAACTCCTTCAATCTCTTTCCATCAATGGTGGTGGATGAAACCATTGATACCATAAGGAAGAGCATAGAGTGGTATTCTAGGCAATGTTTTTAAACCCGGCCCAGCCCAAGTTCTGGGTCACGGGTTTTGACCGGGTCAACCTTATTTTTTTATAAATCAAAACGATGTTGTTTTGGTAAAAAATAAATAAATAAGTCAACGGGTTACAGCTGAGTTTTTGACCGACTCTTACCGGGTCAACCCGTCGGGTCATCCAAGTCAGCTGGGTTTTTAACTACCCCTATTTTTTCATAAACCCAGCGCGGTTTTAGCCTCGGGTCCCGGGTCGACCCGTTGGGTTAGACCGGGTTTTAAAACTATGGTTCCAGGCAGAGCCACCTATGTGTCAATTAGATGTCGATGGCGTGTGCAATGACCTGTTAACCGTGACAATCCCTCTAAGCACGTGTTAGAGACTTGCAACCACTATTTTACCACTTTCACCATTGTTTCAGTAGCTTCTGGTCCACCTCAATAACCTTTAAAAAGTTTATCTCAAACCCCAAACATCTTTTGAATAATTATATTATTTTATTGTTTGTTTTGATGTATTTTGTGATGAGATTTTCAAGATTGAATAATTTTTATTGGATTGATATTTGTATTTGAATGATGTTGGCTAAATACCTTAATCTTTCATCTTGTTTTATTGTTGATTTTGATGTGTTTTGTGATGAGATTTTAGGGATTGAACAACATTTATCATATTGATATTTGTGTTTCAATGCATTTGGTTGAATCTCTTAATTTTGCATCTTGTTTTCTTTCATGTCCTTTGCCATTTCATTGTTATTCTTAGGATTGCAACATGTTTTTCTTTGTATATGAACATTGATCGAACATTAATCTATTCAACTATATGTGTTGACATATTCTTTTGGTTTTAAATGATAGAAAACCAATACTCATACATACATACATATATACATTTGTATTAAGTTCTATAACTTGTTTATAAAACTTATTAAAGATTTGGCCCATATTAAAAAAAGTCCATTAGGCTAACATCAGAAGCCTTTTAAAACCCATTTTTGTTTTAAAAAAAATCATGTCAAAAATATTTTATTATTCACTCTAGGTATTTAGGGAAAATGGACTCGACATGGGCCATTATTTTGAAAATTAAGAGGAGTAGCCTATTCTTTTAATTTTAAATGAAAATAAGTATTAGAAATGTCTAAGTCTAATTTTCACCAAGTAAATTAGAGTATTAGTCTCTTAATTATTTCTTATACATGCATGTTAATAAGAATCTAAAAAGCTATCCATTCGTTGTGAATACATATACACGAATGATAACACTGATGTGTATAAACACTGATAAATGGTGAATAAATAAAGCTAGAATTATAAGAAGGTAATTGTTAAATAACACATCTGAAAGATAAGTGAACCTCAAAGGGGTCATTTGTCAAAAACTTAGTCCATAAAGGACCTTTATGTCATTAAATCTTATTCCAAATAGATTAACCCATGATGATCATTGTTTGGGTAAGACTGAGGCATACAATCTTTATTCATTCAACAAATATTTCAAGTGAATCTATGGTATTAAGATATATGAACCTTAATAAGATTCAATAAGCCCAACATAAGCTTATTAGTTTTTCATTAACATGGCTTGATATACTATTAATCACATGTCATGATCAAGAGTCACCAATTATATATATGTCAATTCAACAAGTGCTATCAAAATGGTAATAATTAGGAGTGACACAATGAACCAGACCTTATAATGGTTAAGCTTGAACCAATCATCTATACAGGGTTTAACTCATAATAGTAGACTCCTTATCACCCATGTAGATAGATCACTAGTAGATTAGGCACAACATACCATTAGAAATAAAAGACAAGTAACAATGCAACTTACCCCAATAAGATGCTTTAGGGTGATAATATCTTTATTTTATCATAACTGGTTCTTTACTTTAGAACTCTAAAGACTAGTTAGAGTTTTCTAGTGACCAAAATATTAAGTAGCAATTGCTTTTCAACATAAGATATTCACCCACTCTAAACTATAAAAAGCCCTTTTCTCTTTATAAGAAAGAGGGCGTGGTCACTGTAACATTAAGTGCAATAAACCTAAGGATGATAATTTCACTTGATTTATTAAGTTCCAATATCATCCAATTTAGTTGGACCAAATACTTTATCTAGTTTGACCTGGTTAAACTAGATAAAACTCTAACCCAATTTAATTAAAGTTTAATACGAAGACAAGTGAGGGGTTCACTCACTCCATCACTTGACTCAACTCTAACCTGATTTTTTAACATATTTTATAAAATTGTAATTTTATTTTAAAATGTAATTCATGTATTTTTATCTTATGATTCATTAAGAGTTTTTATGGTTTTATAAAAGGATTTGGAGATTAGACTTTATTTTATGTTTTTATGATTTATTGATGAAGATCTAATTTATTTATTTTTAAACTTAGATTTTATTTTTGTAAAATTGATTTAATAAAAACAAGATAATATCAAATACCTAGTAGGTACTTTTCTAGTAAAAAAAGTCATTCAATCAACTTGATCTGATTGTGTTAAAGATTGAGATGGATAATGGATTTAAATATTTTGAGTCAGGGGAAAATAAAGCAAAATCCAACCCTAACCCTATTTATTATCATCCTTACTAAAATCATTAGGCTCACCTATTAGTAATGAATTCTTTGTCTTACATTTGTAAAAACTCATAGATTCAAAACCATAGCGGTACGTTACTAGTAAAGGAATAAACATTTGTATAATATCAAATGAACATGTAAACATTAAGAATAAAGTAGCAAAAATCTGGCGTGAACATTTAGGATACCATTTGTATTATGCTTGACATTTTGTTAACAACTTCAATCATAAATTCAAAGACTCATATATACAAAAAGATTTTATGCGAATGTGTTCTGAATATTTAAGGCACAAATTTGATTTTTAGTATGAAAAAATGTGTAAGTTGGACCCAATATATCAAAAATAACTTTAGCAGGATTCAAAAGAAAAATGATCATTTTTTATGATGGTGCTCACTGGTATGACAATATAACAATCAATATATCTTAATCATTTAATCATGTTCGGAGAGGTGCTTATGTAATACATGTTTTCACTCTCGTGTAATTGACATTTAATAAGTGTAATAGTTATTAGGTCAAGCGGAGACGTAAAGCAAATGATTTATTCAACATGAAATAATTTGACATTTGAAAATTCATGTTGAATTAATAATTAGCAGAGATAAATCAAGAAATTATATTGTAATGTTGTTCGATACCAAACAAAAAGTTTTTCATATCAACACCCTTATAAAACCAAATGTTATCAAATAAGTTAGATGGGTAGTCAAATTGAAAGTAAAATCTTACACGTGTGGTAAATGGTAAACATTTCATCGACCATGTTCACATGTTCTTATATGTTGCGTTGAGAATCACTTCGACTTTACTTAGTTTATTGATGATCATTACACGATTCAGAACTACAGATCAACATATGACTTGACATTCTATCTATTACCAGATGAGTTATAATGGAGTGATTAAATTAGACCTCAAGTAAAAGCAAATTCATCTAGATGGAAACTCAAGTTTGGTCAATGAATGTCAACTTATTTACACAATGAGATGTATGCAATAAAAGGGTATGCACATTATATATGTCGCATATGCAATGAGACAACCCATAATAAGAAAACATTTCTTGCTCGAAAAAAAATATATGTTAGATAATACATTTATAATATACTTTGTTGTTGCTTTAAATCCATTATTATATTTTTTATATAATATTAAACTTATCAAATTTAATATGACACACGTGTACTATTACATAGAATGTCATGCACGTGAGGTGACAAATCTTCTTCTTATGAGGGCATACACATTGTGAGGATGACATGCCTGGATTATGATTATTTTGATGAAGAGTTTGGGTCATAGCACATGTCTACCAAGCCTACTGAAACTTTTTGTATTGTGGTTGCATGATAAACATATATCAGAGGATGTATTTGCCAAGATCGCAATTATATTTAACTTCAATTAATAATTTAATTACTTAACACTCAATGTACTTTTTTTTTACTTATGTTTTAAATTGTTTTGCAAGATAAGGTTAAGGTTTATTATCAAACACATAAGCGGATGAAACTACATGATCGAGTTCAACCATATATGTTCTAGGTTAGTTTTTTATACATTAATTGTCTAGATCACATCAAGCTTGACCACAACTTGACTCACAACTAATTGAGCGATGGAGATATAAGACTCATATATTCTATCTTAGACATGAGGAGATGACACTCATAGTGTAGGACATTACAGTTCTGCTTGGACTTCATATCCATAAATGGGCAATCACATCTAGTGAGGCGCGTAATCAGGTTATGTTATACGAGCATGCATTTGGATTAACACCCCCTTTTACTAAATTGAAGGGGGTAGTATACATCTTAAATGGCTTGAGGATACATTTTTAATACCATTAAATGATGCTAACGACAAGATATTGCGCATGTATACATTAAATTATGATTTGAATATGTTAAGTATTTGTTAAATATATATGAATTAGTTTGATCATTGAAAACTTATATAGGTATGTCAGAACGTATATATTATATATGTTTGACAATGTTTTATTCACAAATCTCATAAGGAGATATATGCTTTTTATTTATCTGATGCTTCTATAGGATTTTAGTGTGATCCCTATATATAGTTGGGGTTGACATGATCAAATAGTTGATGTCTTATCCCAAGTGCAGGAGTGTCAAAGTAATAAATAACCCGGCAAGACCAGAATCGATCCATAGGGAGGTCAACTATATAAATTACAAATAATATATATAATATAATAAAATAAAGGATTAAATAGAACTTTGAGGTGTGAGATTAATGTGAGGATTAAACAATGATAAAAACAATTGTCAAGGTTAGAGGATCCACTAATGATATTAGAAATAAGTATAGTATAAACTCTTTTCACTACTCAACTGGAAACCACACACAAAGGAGATTTCAATCGAATGATTTATCCTTAATAGTTCATTATAAATTTTTAGCATGATCATATTAATTATCTTATTTTAGTAACACCATACTTTTAAATATTGTCAGAAATTCATGATGCTAACTTATGTTAACAACAAATCAAGTTCCTCTCATAACAATGATGTCGGTCAAAGACTATGAAGGATCAATCATTTATTGTACCAAGTGTTATACAATACAAATCTAGATTAATCATTTAACAAGCAAGGTATTACTAAGATAAAAAGATAAGACATATTAATAACAAACTTTCTTGGATATAAACATTGAAGTTTATGTTGAGTTTATATTATATGTATTCTAACACCATTAGTGAAACCTTTTCACCTTGACAATATTAACTTAGCTAGACATAATGAAGAATAAGAACATAAACAAACAAGATAAGAACATAATTATGATATAAGTTAACTAAGAGTAATAAAGGAAATGAAAAGCATAAACAAGAGATTAATGAAAATATAATATGAAATAGAACTTGAATATTACAGAGAGTGAGAGAGCAAGTAAGAAAATGATCTTGATCTGAGAACCAAGATGCCTAAATAAATGGCAAATGCCTCCTTTTATAGGCTAAAATTTAGAACTATTCATTTGGTAATTGATTATTGATGTAGTGGTCAACTATTGATTTAGTGGACTAGGTGGATAACAACACTCAAGCATTTTAGCTGGATGAAATGACATTGATGAAATCAGAATTTGGCAAAGTGTTCTTCATGAAAGTTGTTGGCAATCATCTCTTCTTCCCACCCACAACATTTCAAAGCATTTGGATCACTACAGCTCGAAATATGGCTAAAATATTGAGTAGTGCTTTTGGTAGATATGGTGGATATCCCTCAAGCTCTTGTCTCGATGAAATATCATTGTTATCATCAGAATTGGAGCAGGTGGTCCGCATGAAAGTTATTGTAAATTGTCTTATTGTTTCACCCATTAAATTTGACATCATTTGACTTTTTAGAACTCCATCTATGGGTAAACTTCTGAGTAGTGTTCGGGCTGGATTGTAGGACAGATTCTGACTTCTCTTTTGTGGCCAAACTTTGAATTTGAAAACGACAGATTTGGGTCTTCCACTCTTCATGAACGTTGTAGGCATATGTCTTAACTTTCTAGAACAATAAACCAAACATCAATCTAAGGTCCACAACTCTATATATGATCAAATGACTTAATGATGTTCCAGTTTGATCCAGCATCTTTTCTCTAACCTTAGCCCTTCTTTTGTCCTTTTATTTTCAATAGTTAATCACATCAATCAATCCTTTGAATTGTAAGATTTGCCTATATTTAAAATGAGCATTTACCATAAATTAAAGCTAACTTATATTATCAAACTTGTTATTATAAAACATGCTTATATTAAGGAATTTAATGATTCTTTAAGTGCAATATGATGATATAAAGCCTTAATGAGAATGTACTTTTAAGTACTAATCACACCCCTCAACCAGCTTATTACTAGTCTCTAGTAATTAAAGTGTTAAAGTAGAAAAACAATTTACAAAATCCAGAAAGCAAGGCATTCATCATTTAACTTCCATTAATATATCCAAATACACAAACTCTCATTAAATTTATATATTTGCTTCATACTTCTTAAGCAAGATATTAATAAACCTTTATTTTGTGCTCAATATATCAAAACATAACTATGGGGTTTTACTTGGAAGAAAACACTATTATGTTCTAATATTTTCTAAGGTTAACTTCCTTGAGTTGTGATTATTATCTTTTTTTTAGTAATAACTTAAAACACAATGCATCATGAACCTATATAACGAGCTTTATCCTAATGATTCCCAGACCAGTTGGTCTTAGGGCATTAGATGTTGAGACACCCCTTAGAGCTTAGCAACTCGGGTTGCAGATACTAAGATGTAGATAGTGCAATGTTTGATTCCCTTAAGCTTTTTTGTCAACCCGTGAAACAAGCACTGGGCTAATAGCTCTCAAGTCAGTTGACTTTAGGGTATTAGGTGTTAAAACAACCCTTCGGGCTTAATTGCTTAGATTAGAGAGGCTACGAAACTGAACTTATCTATATTTTTATTTATTTATTATATTATATTTATTACATCTTTTTTTTTTACAAATTATATACCATCCTTTTTTCTTAGTTGTTATCTTTAACAAAAGAACATAAATAATGTAATAATCCAATGTGCAACCCACAATCATATGTTAAAATATGAGTGTGAAAATGAAGGTTTATGAATACTAGTTAAATGAGTATATGGGCATAATCAAGTGATAACAATGCGAGAGTTTATAAACCTGAATATTTCAAGAAGTGTTATGATAGACCTTGTTATGAATGTTTACTAAGATGCGTCTCAAGAGTTAATACTCATTACTCTGTCATCTTAATAATATCAGTTCTGTCAAATGGTTTTAATAACAATAAAAATAATTATTTTTTTTTGTTTTTTTAATTTAATGTATGGGTTGAATAGAAATGAAAAGAAGGAAGAGAAGATTTTATAGATGAGAAATTGAAAATGCAATTGTACCACTTATAAGTAAGCCAGCTAGAGTCTCTCTCTCTCTCTCTCTTCAAAATATGTGTATGTACAAGTAATTATGATTGTGGCTCATATTTTTCCTTAGTTTTACATCCAAGAACGGCTTAAACGCCCTCTATGGGTCGAGGATAAGCTTCTTATCCAGTTTTCTTAAAAACTGGCAAACATGGTCTTTTTTAGTTAGATTCCCAAGACTATGTCACGCATGTTCTTTATGAAATTGGGGTCATAAATCATGAATTGCATGATGCACATCTTCACTAGGGTGCGTCTCAAGAGTTAATAGAAGATTATTTAAAGACTCCTTACTCGGGCCATCCTTAATGAATTGTATTTTATCTTTATGGTTTACAGATATCATTCCTAAATAACGACATTTTGCATTACAAGTCCATCTAGCACATCTGTGACAGACTTTCAGTCGTTTTGCATGACATTTCTTTGCAAAAGTACTTTTACATGTCCCAGGCATATATGAAATAAAAGAATTAGAAGACTCACCTGATAATTGGACTTTTGTTTCAATTAGCCAACAAATATCTTCAGAAATTCCATGGTTCATTAACAATCTCAATCTTTCACACCTAAAATGGTAAATTTTTGTAATCGTATTTTGAATCAAAGCGGGAAAATACCTTTTCAATTTTTCAAGAGTGATGTCCATTTTTCAAATGAGAAGTGGAGAAAAGATGCAAAGAAAAGAGAAGAAGCAAGGAATTAAACAAATATATACATATATATCAGTTATCATGGAAAACTAAAAGAATTGACTTAAGAGTCACGGAGTACCGTTATCCGCCATTTGACCGGGTTTGGAGAAAGACTAGCAAAATAAGAGTCACACCAAAAAGAAACACAAAAATAATGTGAGAAAAAAAATCAATCTTTATAAACAGGATCACCAAAACCAATTGACTCATCTTCACTAGGAAAATTATCAAAGTAAGCTTTCAAACGATGTCCATTTACCTTAAATACATTGCCATTCTTTGGATTCTCAATATTAAAGGCCTCATAAGGATACACATTTTTCACAATAAATGGACTGCTCCATCTTGATTTTAGCTTTCCAGGAAATAACTGGAGTTGAGAATTATAAAGCAAAACTTCTTGACCAACAACAAATGTTTTTTCAAGATTCTCTTGTCATGAAACTCTTTGATTCTTGCTTTATGAATTTTTGAATTCTCATATGCATCATTTCTTATTTCCTCAAGCTCATTTATTTGTAACTTACGCAATTAGCTAGCATCATCAAGGTTTGAATTAAAAGTTTTAATAGCCCAATAAGCTTTATGTTCAAGTTCCATAGGCAAGTGACAAGATTCTGCATAAACCAACCTATAAGGTGACATACCTAGTGATGTTTTAAAAGCAGTTCGATAAGCTCAAAGTGCATCATTAAGTCTTAAAGACCAGTCCTTCCGATTAGGGTTCACTATTTTTTCCAAGATTTGTTTAATCTTCCTATTAGCAAGTTTTACTTGTCCACTTGTCTGAGGGTGATAAGGGGTGATAGCTTTGTGTGTGATTCCATATTTCTTCATTAAAGAATCAAATGGCTTGTTGCAAAATGTGTTTCATCGTCACTTATCATGGCTTAAGGGATTCCAAACCGACTCAAAATATTTTCTTTCAAAAACTTGATCACTGTTTTATGATCATTGTTTCGACTTGGAATTGCCTCTATCCATTTTAAAACATAATCTACTGCGACTAATATGTACAAAAAACCAAATGACGGAGGAAATGGACCCATGAAATCTATACCCTAACAATAAAAACTTTTGATGACAAGAATATGATTTAAAGGCATCATGTGACGTTTTGAAATAAATCCTAACTTTTGATAATTTTCACAAGTTATGTAGAATGCATGCGTGCCCTTGAACATGGTGGGCCAATAAAATCCACATTGTAAGATTTTTACAGTTATCTTCTTTGATGAGAAATGACCCCCACATGCCTCAGAATAACAAGATTTAATGACACTACTTACCTCATTGTCAGGAATGCATCTTCAAAATATTTGATCACGACAATATTTGAATAAGTAAGGGTCATTCCAATAAAAGTTCTTCACTTCGTTCAAAAACTTTCTTCTGTCTTGGGTACTCCACTGAATAAAGATAGGAGAAAATGAATAATGTTCTTCTAGAGTTTATTTCTTCACATTTCAAGTCATATTCAAAAAAAAAAAAATATGATAGCTCTCTTCTATGGTGGCTAGGGTTTTAGGTTTTTTTGTTAGGGTTTTTTAAGAAAGTGTGAGGGGAGGAAAATGATGAATAGTCCTTCTTTTCTCTATAATTCATTCATCT
>Ga0325405_1008051_pt1 | contig 10524 bp, 6 predicted proteins | sample PopdelMetagenome_21_FD_205663 | JGI IMG/M metagenome (GOLD analysis project Ga0325405, IMG submission 205663) | Populus deltoides microbial communities from Bellville, Georgia, United States - Xylem-Control-R2 | ecosystem: Host-associated > Plants > Phyllosphere > Stem > Wood/Secondary xylem...
ATTTTTTAAAGTATCAAATTACCAAATCTCCCAACACAACCCATGTTTAAATTCGTATTCTTTCCGACAAGAATCTTAGTTTGATTTAACAAATAAATCAAGTAATCTTATATCAAATCTAAAAAAAAATTAAAGGATTCTGTTATTCTTTTGTGCTCAAAATGATGTCAACACAATGAAACTTGGATGATGAGACTGAGCAGTGAAAGCTTTCAAGATGTTGTGGCCAAAAAGGGACACATTGAGAAACATAGTTAAGTAAAGATTAAAAAGGTCATCAAGAATGTCTGCACGTCGCTAGAAGTCTTTTTCTGTGCCAAAAGTAAAGAAGGAGAGTCGCTTTTGTTTTCTTTCCAGGGATGAATTGATTCTTGAATATCCCATCTGGGTAAGGATCTGCATGTACACAGATGTTGTGAAGATTGTTGCCGCCTTCGGAAATCCCATCGTTTCGTTTATTGATAAGAATGAAAGGTAGAGGAAAAAAAAAATCAACGAAAGAGAAGGTGAAGACTATACCACGTGTGACGCTAAAACTGCTATAATGTCTGGGACAAATGAATACAGGTCAATTTATTTCCATTTTTATACGAAAGGAGTTGTTGTCGATTAATTCATGGACAACTGGCTAACGCCACGGGCCTTCCCGTTCCAAACAAACGAACCTTGTCGTTTTGATTTATCACCTCCTCCCCCTTTTCGTCGTCACTACTCTCTCTGTCTGTCTCTCTAACAAACAATCGTAAGCAACCGACAATGTCATCTCTCTTTCCTTTTTCATTTTTTTAATCTATATATGGATAAATTAACGATTATGTTATTGAATTTCTGTGTTTTAAGTTTTGGATTTTCTTTGCTTTGACGATACTAGAAGGCAATGCTGTTTCTGGCTTTCATAATTATACGGAAAGATTTTTTATCTATTTCTGCTTTGGGGAATGGTAGAAGAAAAAATAAGTTCTGGGTTTATCTCAAGTCAGTAGATGTTGTTTGTATTGGATCACATAGAGCAGATTATTGTGATTGGGTTCTGTGGGTAATTGGGCTAATCCAGTATGGCATAATTGTTTTTTTATTTATTATTTTATCTGGGTTTTCAGTGTACTTTATGGTTGGTTAGAATTCTCATATGAGTGGCATCATATTTGAGTACCAAATCTGCACTGGATTCTTTTTTGGAATTGGAAAAATAATGGATTTTTAGTGAGATTTTCTAGTATCTAATAAATTTCCTTAAGAGTTTGTATAAATCTTGTTATTGGAGTGGGTAATGCAGGTGATTTTGTTTTTCTATAACTCATGTTATTGGAAAAGATTGTTTGTTTCATCAGTAGCCTTAACCGTAAAACATTGCAAGTCCTCCAATTGTTTACTACTAGCCTTAGTTAGATGATAAATTCAATGGTTTCTTATGGAACACTTCCAGTCAAAACACTATTATTATATTGTTGTTCTTCTTCTTTTTGTTTGCTTGCTTGTTTATATATCAACTTGTGTTAGATCCTGCATCATGCAGAGTGCAGTAACTAAGAATCGGCTCCTCTTTGTCAAAGGATTAATCTCCTTGATCTGTTTACATTAATTGTTTAGGTGTGGGTTTTCTCCCCCAAGAATCTTTAAAGCAGAAGTCTTTGTTTTTGCTGAATTTCATGAGTTTCAAGTGTGTTGCCTGATTCTGTAAAAATCTTTTGTTTTGAGTTCTAATGAGCAAAAGAAGAAAAAAAAACAAAAAGGAAAAAAATCAGTTGAAGTTCACTTCTCTATTGTCTGTGATATACCCAATTGCCTTACGATGGTCACAACTGTGGACTCATAAATCATAGGTTCTTGTATGCGCATCTATGATGTTGAATTCTTCCGCTTTTTTACCTTTGGGAATTCTTGTAGGGATAGAATTAATTCTCAATATATACCAATCATGCCTTTTTCTTTGTAAATACAGCATAAAAGTTCATGGATAGGGTGCGTATATAGCATCTGGTTTGATGGTTGACCACCTACCCGAATGTATATTCTAAGTCTGCATCATTTATTCCCGTGGAAAACACATGCACTACAACCATGATGAGCAGCGCATTGACTCTGAGATCCCTCCTTACCCATGTTGATTCCTTTATCTTTTGATCAGTTTCTTGGAGGACCTTGCTGATGATAAATCATTTTTTTCTCTGACAGATATTCTGTTCTGACAACGCAATGGGATCAACAAATGTATTGGTAAGCTCACCGGGGAAGCAACCTCTTTTCTCATTTGGTGTAATCTCTGATGTCCAGTATGCTGATATTCCTGACGGTCATTCATTCATTGGTGTTCCCCGGTATTATCGACATAGCATTCGTGTATTGCAAAGGGCAGTAAAAAAGTGGAATAACCACCAGAATCTTAACTTTGTGATCAACTTTGGGGATTTTGTGGATGGGAAATGTCCGCCGGACCAGTCTCTAGAGTAAAGAAAGTAAATAATGAATTTCAGAAATTCAATGGTCCTGTTTTTCACTTGATTGGTAATCACTGCCTCTATAATCTTCCCCGTGACAAATTACTACCATTTTTGAAGATTCCGGGTCTCATTGGCCATGCTTGCTATGATTTTTCACCTGGTCCAGAGCACAGACTAGTCGTACTGGATGGCTATGATATCAGTGCCATTGGATGGCCTCGAGGTCATCCTAAAACCCTACAAGCATTGGAATTTCTAGGGAAGAAGAACCCAAATTCAGATAAAAACAGCCCAGCAGGACTGCTGGGCCTTGAGAGGAGGTTTGTGATGTTCAATGGAGCTGCTGGGAGAGAGCAACTTAAATGGTTAGAAGGCATCCTTCAGGATGCAACAAAGCTGGAGCAGAAAGTGATAGTTTGTTGTCATCTGCCTTTGGATCTTTGTGCCTCATCTCAAGAAGCACTTCTTTGGAACTATGATGAAGCAATGAACGTAATCCACCAGTACAATTGTGTCAAGGCATGCCTTTCTGGACACGATCATAAAGGTGGGCATTCAAGTGATTCCCATGGAATACACCATAGGTCCTTCGAAGCAGCCTTAGAGAGTCCTCCTGGCACAGATGCATTTGGGCACTGAAATGAGCTTTAATCCTTAAGCAGACTTGAGAGAATATCAGTAAATTAAAATTTCTTTGGTAAAATTGCCATTCATGTGTACATTATATTTTTCGTCCGAGGATTCTTTTTTTTTTTCTTCATATAATGACCGTTAAATACTTCACTAGCAAAGTTTCTTTGCTTGTCATAGTCAATGGGATCACCATCATCCACCATCTTCTTTAGATAGAAAAATTCAGCTGACTTAATTTGAAGGAGACCATGATTCCCATTTACTAACACATTACACATTGATCGAAGACAGAAAAAACTAGCTTTCATTCAGTTTCTTAATCAAACAGCACTAATTGCAGGGTCCTCGTCAAACTATCCATCACATGTCAGCTGCTGGATGTTTGGAAATTTGATAATTTCAAAGTTATTTAAAATAAAAATATATTAAAAAAATATATTTTTTAGTTTTTAAAGTTATTCTTAATACCATCACGTTTAAATAATCCAAAAACATAAAAAAAAAAATTCAAAAAAAAAAGATTTAAAATTTTCACAAACACCATTTTAAAGGCAATTACAAACGCAATTATCATCCCTTAGGTAACACCTTCCCCACTAAACACAGACGCTTCTTCTTTTCTTGTTTTCCCATTGCAAAGTCAACATTTCCCCGAGGACAACACAGGTAACACCTTCCCCACCAATCACAGACGCTTCTTTTTTTCTTGTTTTCCCATTGCAAATTCAGTCAACATTTCCCCAAGGACAACACAATACAGAAGGCTTAAGAAAGTAAACATGAAACCCACTACTACAATACTCTATGGACCCATATTGTGATGTGATATCTTTTGCCTCGTTCCCTTCACTGAGGCCTCTTTGCCCTTCTCTTCTCATTGTAGAAGAAACCAAACAAGGACACGACAGAGAAAACACTAAAGCATATTGAGCAAGTATCCATTGTGACGTGGCGTCCACTGATTGCTTGGACTTGAAACAGATTGGTGGTCTTGTGTGCGTCTGTTGTTTGCCCGTAAGCCACCTCTTTTTCATCTGCGTCGTAAGCGTAGGCTCGAACGAAGTACGTGGCAGTGGGCACGTCACGCTCAACAGTCCACTCATGGGACTGGGCGGTGCTGTTAGCAGGGTTGTAAGGTCTAGAGACGATCTTGTGCTGGCAAGTCCTGTCCTTTTTTAGATTGTCTACAGTTTTCCTCCACCCACGGTCGACTTGGCTTATGGGAGCGTAGCATAGCTTGACCTTGATGGTCTTGTAGGTCGAGTCAGTCCCAGCTGCGACGGTCTGGTTCAGCCCCCATGTCACGGTGATTTTGTCCACACCACCTTTCAATACTGCAAAGTTAATTAATAATTAGTTCTGTACTGTGCCATTAAACCTGGATGTAGCACTGGATGCAGGGTGAGATCAAGGAGGGAAAACAACCTTAAATCTGAAAATAGAACTGAGAAGTTGAAAATCAAGAACAGACAAGAAAGAAAACGATGCCATGCGGATCGTGTTACCTTGTCCGGATGTTGGCGAGGCCGTGACTTCAAGAGTCCTCTGCAGAGAAGAGAAGAGCACAAATCCATAGCAAGGCAATAGAAAGCAGGAGAGAACAAGTGATGCCAAGAGAAGAGCACGTGCTGCCATTGCTAGATATATACTTTTCTTTTCTTGCAATCTATAGGTAACGCTTTTGAAGCAAATCACCAAAAGCTAGGAAAGGTAGAAGAAGAGGCTATGATCCCACTGTATATAACCGATACTAATGATGATTTGATGGAGAGCGCAGACTGTCTGGGTTTACCTTATATAATACAAGGCCGAACGAGTTGCCACGGAAGGGAGCATGACCTTAAACGAGAGGAAAGGGTGGGGGTGAAAGCGGGTTTTGCTTAATCAAGAAAAGGAGGTTTGACTTTGTTTTGGCTACAGGTACTTATTTAGTATTTTACAAACGTGGAAATTCTTGGTGGATGATATTGATGAGAAGATGTAGATGGTATCCGTATCAAATACATTTTCGTTCTTTGATTATTATTTTTTTATTTGGTGTTTTTTTTATGTTTTGGCTCGTCCCCTGGAATCTCGAAAAGAGTAAACAAGCAAGGAAGCTAGGAATTGTGAAGGGAGTTGCTGACCTAGCTAGACAATCCAAGGAAAAGCCAAATCGAATGGAATGGAAGAGGCGAAAGGTGTAAAGCTCATTTGTGAAAATTAATTCGAAATCATCCAACTCAAAACAAGTTAGCTGTCAATCAAGCCAGATTTTCTCAAATCGCACTATACATCCATCCGAATTCTGGAAATTTTCAAGTAATGAGTAATTTGGGCAGCCCTCTCAAAATAAACAATTTTCCATAAAAATATTTTCAATGACCAAGTCACATGTTTGAGAAACAAAAAGCACCGAAGAAAACTAGCCAAGTTGTCCTTGGCAATTCCATTCAACTATTCGTATTGAAAATATTTTTTAAAAATTTAAATTTTTATTTTTTTATTTCAAATTAATTTTTTTAGTGTTTTTAGATTATTTTAATATATTAATATAAAAAATAATTTTTTAAAAAAAAAACATTATCTCAATATATTTCCATACAAAAAACACTTTGAAAAATAACTGTCATTACAGTACCTAACATGCTCTGTATGAAAAATATGTGAGAATTATAATACAAAGTGAGCATCGAAACAACTCAAGAATATCAAACTAATTAGCAAGTATATATAAACACAATTAATCACTAAAGAACACATATAGAATTTATGTTGTTAGATAATTGAGGCCTATTTTATAGGTGAAAAGATGAAGAAAATTAATTATGAGAAAATAAAATATTACAATGTGTCATATAAATTGTTCTCTTACTCAAAATCATAAAATAACTCAAAAGTCATATTTTCTCTCTTCTCTCAACCACCAAAGTGTAGAGAATGAAGGTACTTACAAATAAGTCTCCACCTTAAAATATGATAATTGTAGGCTTTTATGTATAGATTTAATACATGTGTATTTCTTTTCTCACTTGGGTCTATAATTTAAGACAAATCCAATAAATGTCTGCTTTAGCTTAAATTGAGTCAACTTACAATCTTGAACTCCTTTCTAATCGCCTCTACTAAACATATTTAAAGTATTACACAAATTAATCAAATCCAAGCAATGCTTGAACTTGATTATCGAGATAGATATCGTCAATATATTTGCAGGGTTTTTAGTTGTAGCAATCTTCTTTCACTGATACAACACCTTGTAACATGATATTTGGAATGAAGTGATACCTAATAGTCAACTCACTCTGGTCCTTTTATGGTAAATCTAGTTCTAGGCTAGATAAATATCACTCTAGCTATCATAATGTATAACAATAAACTCATGTGACAAGTCAAGATTGTCAACCAAAACTATTAACCATAAAGCTTCTTTTACTGTCTTTGTCAATACCATATACTCAACCTCTATTATAGACAAGGTAACAATAGATTGTAAAATTGCTTTCCAACTAATGGCACACCTCGAGAGAGTAAAACATAACTCGTCAACAATCTCATCCTATCCAAACCATCAATATAATCTGAATCTACAAAGTCACCAATATAATTTCTAGTGTTAATAGTATCCTCTATCATATACCAAGTCATCTGTAATTCCTGTAAGATAACAGAGTATCAATTTCACAACCTGTTAGTGAACTATACTAGGATTTCCTATAAACTTGTTGACCACACTAACAACATGTGAAATGTCTAGATGTGTGTAGACTATAACATACATAATGCTTCTAACTGCCCTAGCATATAGAACACTTGACATGTGCTCCTTCTTCTTTTCAGTTTCTTGTGACAAACCTGAAGATGATATGAAATAGGCTACAAGTGGAGTACCCACTGGCTTGTAGTCTTACATACCAAAAAGTTTAAATACATTCTCAAGATATTTCCTTTATGATATGTATAACTTTTCAACGCTTAGATCTCTACGTATCTCCATACCCAAGATCTTTTTAGCTGCATCCAAATCTTTCATCTCAAACTCACCACTTAATTGATCCTTCAAACTGTTGATCTCGGACATGTTTTTGGAGACAATCAATAGGTCATAAACATACAACAACAAGTACATAAACGAACCATTTAAGAGCTTAATGAAATGCACATAACTAATATAGTCACTCCTAAAATAACCATGTTTAAGAATAAAAGTATCAAATATTTTTATATCATTACCTTGATGACTATTTCAAGTCATACAATGACATCTTTAATAAGCATGTATGGTTTTTTTTTTATCTTGAGAAATGAAATTTTCGGGCTGATGCATATAAATCCTCTCCTTTAACTCATGATGTAGAAAAGCTATTTTAACATCCAACTGCCCAAGCTCTAAGTTAGACAAAGCTATCATAGCGAGCAATACTCACATAAAACTATGCTTCATAATTGGAGAGAACAATTCATTTAAGTCAACACCTTTTCTTTGTGTAAATCTCCTAGCAACTAGATGTGTTTTAAACCTTACATCCTCAACCTCTATGATTCCATTTGTCCTCTTGCAAACTAACTTGCACTCAATAATCTTCTAGCCTTTTAGGGGTTTAACAAGCTTTCATGTCTGATTTTTATAAAGAGATTTAATCTTCTTATTCATTACAAGTGTCATAATCCAATTTTTGACTTCTTGTTTTTCTAAATATTTTCAAAATACAATGAAAGAAAAAAAAATATATGTTCTTGTTGTATTTGCCTTATTTTTAGTATTTTCAGTGTCATTTCAAAAGAATACAAATTTCAAATTTCTTTTCAATGTATTCAGCTTTTCACATGCTATTTTTAAAATTGTTGATTTTTCTTATCGAGTTGATGTTTTTTTCAAGCCTTTTAAAAAAATAAAAATAAAATAAAAAATATTTGGACAAAGGAACCAAAATGCAAAGGAAAAAACTGAGGGGCCAAGCAATTGGGGAAGAAGATAAAATTTTTCACCTATAAATAGGTGGTAATCTTACACAAAAAAGAGAGGCTAAAAATATAAACTTTAAAGAAAATTAAAAAACAACACCAAATTCCTTCCCTCATTCACAAAAAAACCCTAAATCTATTTTGTTACTCCCTAACCACTAGCAACCTCCAGCAACGACCTATTCTTCTTCCAGCAGCAATGCCAGCCTCCTCTCAAGAACAGCCCTAATAGCGAGCAATCTTTTCCTCACTGTGACCAGCCCTGGACTTCCTGCTATCCAACAACGACAACCCTATATATCCCATTGACCAGCATCAACCTTCCATTTCTAGCACTATCAACAGCTCCTCCACATCTCAACCAATGATGCTCCATCTCTTTTCTCTACTGTGGCCAACCCTACATCAGGCATCCATCAGCAGCCCCGTAACTCCAGCCAGTAGCAACAACTCTTCTTCTTAGCCACGCTAGCCTTCCACGTCATGAGTATGGGTTTTTTTCCTCAATCATTTCAACCTTCAGCACCACTAGCAATGACCACCCCTTGCATCAACACCACCCTTGAACCATATCAGCACAGTTATGCTCCTAGCAAGGAGAACCATCATCTACACCCACTTTTAGCTATTAAGAATATCCGTTTTTAGCTGAAATTTTCAAAAATTTTCAAAAAAATAAAATCCTCATTTCAACAATACAAAAAAATGTTTATCATAGGTAAACATTACCATAGTGATGAGATAAGGATCTCCGTACCGAGAAGGACTTTTATCGAACCTTAGATAGACTAACAAATAGAAACACGATTTAGAACAAACAACAAAGCAGTTTATCATATATAGGGTGCACTGAGGGTGGTATGTCTTTCCCTTGCACAATCAGTCCTTTTATCCAGACTCTCGCAGACTATTGGATTTTCTAGTGGCCATTATACTAGGTGGTGACTTCCTTTTTCTTTTTTTACTGATAAAGAACAAGAATTTCTTGCATTTTCCACCCCAATCTAGCCCAATATCTCTATGTATCTCTATACTTAATATCTTCTTAAGTACTTATGTATCTCTATGACAAGTATAACTTCTCAAACCGAATCCAAAACCCTCTAAAACTCTCTAAAACTCTAAAACTCTAGCCAACACAGGAGAGAATTAAGTAGGGGTGAGAAAAAAAACTGAAAATTGATTAAATTAAGAAAACCAAAAACAAAATAACTGAAAAAATCAAACCGTGAAAAAAATTTGATTAAACTGATTAAAATTTTTAAAAAACCGACTGGTTCGGTTTAGTTTCGGTTTTATAAGCCTGAAACTGAAAAAATCAAACCGAATCCAAACCAGAAAAAACTGAGTCAAACCGGAAACCAAGCCATACCAGAAAAAACAAAGCCAAATTTGTTCTAAAATAACCGAACCGAAACCAGTTTCGGTTCGGTTTTGTTTTTTTAACCAATTTTGTTACTTTTTTTTTATAAAAACTGAACCAAAATAAAAATGATCACCCCTAGAATCAAGACTTTTTTGTTGTTTATATAATGGGATGATAAAGAGTTAAAATTAGATCCATACGACGCCAAGGCTTTTAGATGAAAATGACCTAAGTGAAGCAGGTTTTGAACTTAAAATACATACACACACATATGCGTATGGCCTAGCTCAACTTGAGTATGAGTTTATTATAAAAAAAAAAAATTTGAACTACAAATGGATTATTTTTTGCTAACCTATTTTTCTATGCTTAGATTCGAGTTTATAAAAAAAAAAATTCCCATGAAGAATTATTTTTTATAAGTCCATTAATATGATCAGCCAATGAACAAAGTCTGTGAACAAAGTCTGATCAATCTTTTTAGTAACCTTTTTAAACCTAAATGGTTTCTAGACAAATTTTATTCAATTAAAAAACGTAGTAGCAAGAATTAATATTATTAATTATCAAAATTAATTATATATCAGTTTTATTTTCAAAATTCACTATAAAAATAGGCTAAAGAAAAAGTGTTTTCATAGAATTTTACACAATTTTACAACTCTTCTTCATCTTAATTCTTAGATTTTTTTTTTCCAGTTTTCAACTCTATTTAACCTTTGTTTTTCTCTCTTCCAATCTAGAGTTTAAGTTCAATATTTGTAAAATGACATTTGAGTTATATATAATTTTTTAGTTTGTAATTTTAAAAGACTTATTGCATATATTTTATTCTCATAAAATAATGAGTAATAAAGCTTTAAAAATAATTATTAATACTCGACAACAACATATTTTTAGCTTTGCTATATTTGAAATGTTTCAACAAAATTAAATTCCCTACATTATTTTAGTTTAAATTTAATTTCTTATGCAAGTTTATATGATACACACACACACACACACACATATATATATATATATATATATATATAAAACTTGCATGTTTATAAAGTATGATCACTATTCTAGCAAAATCTTGGACAACGATACGAAACAATCATAAATTTTTGTTTCATTTAAAAAATGTTGTCGTTATTT
>Ga0325405_1008053_pt1 | contig 10523 bp, 7 predicted proteins | sample PopdelMetagenome_21_FD_205663 | JGI IMG/M metagenome (GOLD analysis project Ga0325405, IMG submission 205663) | Populus deltoides microbial communities from Bellville, Georgia, United States - Xylem-Control-R2 | ecosystem: Host-associated > Plants > Phyllosphere > Stem > Wood/Secondary xylem...
GATTATGTGTCACCAGCGACCTAGTTTTTGCTGATGACTTTCTGCGACAGTAGCGACCTAGTTTCATTGACGAATTCCATATAAAAAATGACTTGACTATTATGATGATTTCATCGTCGATCTGATCTAAATCACTATGAAACTCAATAATTATACACTAGAACACTCGTAAATGGCCACACTTAAAACAAAGAGAAATGTTTTGATGTGACGATGTTCATTGTATGATTGTATAATGTGTGGAACACTTGAATGTGAACATGTGAATTCTTGGGATATGTATGATGATATTTATATGGTTGCTTGATACGAGTATGCTGATTATGATCATGTGATATGTCAAGTGGTACAACTGAAATTGGACCTTCGACCGGACAAGGGCACTCCATGAGAGGAGCAGGTAGGTAATTTCTACCCTCTTCTCGCATAATGTTATTTTTCTTGAAAAGGTTCCATTATGAAAGATATAGTATTGTGTTATGGTGAATATTAAACCGTCTATGAAATTGTAAGATTGAGTTTGATGATTAGCTTTGGCTAATGACATCTGATTAGTACTTAAAAGTGTATTTTTATCAAGGTTTTATATCATCATTTTGCACTTGAAGTATCAATATCTCCTTAACTAGAGCATGTTTTATAATAATATGTCTAATAATATAAAATACCTTTAATTTATGGTAAATGTTCATCTTAAATGCAGGCCCATCATATAAATCAAAGGATTGATTGATGAGTTTAACTACTGAAATTGAGAAGACAAAGAGAGGGCTAAGCTTAGAAAATAGATGCTGGTTCAGTCCAAACTGGAACACCATTCAGTTATTGGATCATAACTGGAGCTGTAGAACTTGGATTTAGATCTGGTTTATATGTATGGAAAGCTGAGACATAGGCTGAAAACTTTCATGAAGAGTCCAAGATTCAAAAGGACCGTTTTCAAGTTCCAATTATAGCAACAACAGAGAAGTCGGAATCTGTCCTGCAGCCCAAATACTATTAAGTGTTCAGCCCATATCTCAAGTTCTAGAAGTCCAAATGCACTGATTCATGTTTTGTTGGAAAGTTGAGACAATTTCTCAGAACTTTCATGAAGATTATCTCTTTAAATTTTGATGTTTTCGGCAGACAAGAAGATAAGGATTGTTACCAAGTCAAGAGGTGGCTGCCCACTCAACAATTAGTCATCAAATAAATAGTTCTGAATTTTGGCCTATAAAAGGAGGCATTTGCCATGCATTTAGGCATCTTGGTTTTCAGATTAAAATCATGCTCTTTATTTCTATCTTTATATTTTTGTAATGTTTAAGTTTTATTTTCCTTAATCTCTTGTTTGTGCCTTTCATTTCCTGTACTATACTTATGTTCTTATGTTGTTTATTTATGTTTCTTTTCTTCATTATGTTTAGCTAAGTTTATTATGTCAAGGTGAAAAGGTTACACTAATGGTGTAAGAATAAGTATAGTGTAAACTCAACATGGACTTTAATGTTTGATACTAACATGTTTTGTTTTTGTTATCTTATTTACTCTTAATACTTTGCTTGGTAAATGGTTAATCTAGATTTATATTGTATAACCCTTGGTACAACAAATACTTGATCCTTTCATAACCAACTGTATGGTATAACCTACACCTGTGTTATAAAAGGAACTTGATTTGTTGTTAACATAAATTAATATCATGAATACCTGACAACATTTACAATTATTAGCATTATTCAAATAAGATAACTAATGTAATCAGGTTAACAAGTTATAATTCGATTGGAACCTCTTTTATGTGTGGTTTCCAGTTGAGTAATAAAAAAGAGTTTATACTATACTTGTTTGAAATACCATTAGTGGATCCTCTAATATTGACAATTGTTTTATCCTTGTTTAATCCTTACATCAATATTACATCTCAAAAGTTCTTTTCAACTCCTTTTCATTTATTGTTTATAATTTTATATAGTTCACCTCCCTGTGATTCGACCCCGGTCTTGCCGGGTTATTTATTATTCCGACACTCCTGCACTTGGAAAAAAATATCAATCTTTTGGTCGTGTCACGTTTTTGACGCCGTTGCTGGGGAGGTAAATTCCTGTATAAATTATAATATTTATTTTATTTTCTCTTTTCACTTTTCTTGTATTTAAATTTTGTTTCTTTTGTTTTGTTTCCTTTCCTTTTATTTTCTTCTTCCTTTAATTCTCTTCCTACACGTGCATGAGAGTTTGGTCATGTACATTAAGTGATAGACTTTGTAGGGTATCCTTATCATTTTCAGAAAATATGGCCGAAGAAGATAACTAGTCGCTTCATAATGAGAATAATCGAGTTAGAACACTTAGAGACCACATGAATCCTACAAGAATAAGTGCACCCTCATGTATAGTTTTCTCTTCTGATGCATCTCACTTCAATTTTAAGCTAGACATTATTCAACTTTTACCTTCTTTTTATGGCTTAGATCTAGAAAATCCATACTTGCATTTGAGAGAATTTGAAGAAGTTCGTAACACTTATAATGACTTAAATTATAGCACGAACACCATCATATTAAAGCTTTTTTCCTTTTTCATTAAAAGATAAAGCTAAAACATGGCTACAAAATTTGAGACAGGATTCATTCGTGCTTGGGATGAAATGAAACAATAATTTTTAAAAAAGTTTTTTCCGTCTCACATAACAAACTCTTTCAAAAGACAAATCACCACTTTCACTCAAAAACTAGGAGAAACATTTTACCAATGTTGGGATAGGTATCGAGACTTGCTTAATACTTGCCCTCATTATGGTTTTGAAACATGGAGATTGGTTTCATATTTTTATGAAGGGTTAACTCCTAAAGATAGGCAAATGGTGGAATTGATGTGTAATGGAACTTTTGAAGATAAAGACCCTAATGAAGCAATGGAGTACCTAGACTTGCTAGTTGAAAATGCTCAAAATTAGGACACTACAGGCACTTATAAGGCACCAAGTATAACTTAACATCATACATCTAGTGGAGGTACGTACAACCTTAGGGAAGATCATGACCTCCAAGCGAAGTTTGCATCTTTAGCTAGAAAAGTCGAGGCACTAGAATTGAAAAAAAATGGTCAATTAAAATCTGTTCAAAACATTGTGTTTTAAATCTGTGAAACCAATGAACACTTAACCAATGACTGTCCAACTTTGCCTTCTTTCAAGGAATGCCTCCATGAACAAGCCCATGCTTTAAATAGTTTTTAAAGGCCCAATCATAACCCATACTCGCAAACATGCAACTCTAGTTGGAGAGATCATCCAAATTTCAGTTGGAAGAGTGGTAACAATAATGCACAAACTTCACATTTACCATTTCAAGCACACCATAATTTCCAAAAGTCTCATGGATATACACCTCCTTATGTTCCCCCTTCTAGAAGAAATCTTGAGGAAACTTTACATGCATTCATTGAAAAGCAAGAGACAATCAACACTCAAAATGCTTAAACCATGGCTGATTTGAACGATACTCTTGCAAAATTCACATCTACTCTTAGTTTTTAGGAGAAAGGTAAGTTTCTATCTCAACCACATTAAAATCCCAAGGGTCAATACAATGCAAATGCAAGTAGTTCCGGAAGCCAACACATGGATCAAGTTCAATAAGTCATTACTCTCCACAGTGGTAAGGTTATTAAAAAACCCATTCTTGAACCTTGTGAGAAAGATGATGAGTCAATCTTTGAGGGTAAGGAAAGGGTTAAACCTGAACATTGCAAAGAAAAGACTGATTCCCCACCAGTACTTCCATTTCCTCATGCCATGACCAAACAAAGGGAAGTCAATCACGATTATGAAATCTTTGAAACTTTCAAACAGGAAGAAATCGAGGATAAAAAAAGCACCAAAAATGTTGTTGCGGATCATTTGTCATAACTGACAATAGATTCGACATCTGACATCATACCAATTGATGTTACTTTCCTGATGAATCTTTACTTTCTCTTAGTTCAATACCTTGGTCTGCTAATATTGATAATTTTCTTGTTTAAGGATTTTTGCTAGCTCATTTGGATACCCAAGACAAAAGAAAGTTTTTAAGCGACGTGCAAAACTTTTATTGGGATGACCCTTACTTATTCAAATGTTGTCCTAATCAAATATATCAAAGATGCATTCTTAACAATGAGGAAAGTAGTGTCATGAAATTTTATTATTCCGAGGTATGTGAGGGTCATTTCTCATCAAGAAAGACAACTGTAAAATTCTTACAAAGTGGATTTTACTTGCCTACCATGTTCAAAGACTCACATGCATTCTGCAAAACTTGTGAAAATTGTCAAAAGGTGGGATTTATTTCAAGACATAGAGAGTCTTTAGATAATCTTCTATTGACTCTTAAGTCTCATCATAGTAGAGATGTGCATCGTGCAATTCATGATTTATGGCCCCATTTTCATAAAGAACATGCTCATCATAATCTTGGGAATCTGATTAAAAAAGACCATGTTTGCCAGTTTTTAAGAAAACTAGATGTGAAGCCTATCCCCGACCTATAGAGGGCGTTTAAGCCATTCTTAGACGTAAAACCAAGGGAAGATGTGAGCCACAATCACAACTACTTGTACATACACATATTTTCAAAGAGAGAGAGAGAGAGAGAGAGAGAGAGAGAGAGAGAGAGAGAGTGAAACTCTAACTGGCCTACTTATAGGTGGTATGATTACATTTTCAATTTCTCATCTATAAAATCTTCTCTTCCTTCTCTTTATTTCTACTCAACCCATACATTCAACAGATATAGAAGTGTGTAGAAATGACAGGTTCCTCAAGTCATCAAATAAGAAATATTTGTGTTTTTGGTGGATCCAGTCCTGAGAAAGAAAAAGAGTTTTTAGAATCAGCAAATTATCTTGGTTAGGTACTAGCTGAGAAAAAGATTCATTTAGTGTATGGGGGAGGCAACCTTGGGTTAATGAGGGGTGTGTCAATAGCTGCATTTTTAGGAGGCAGTCAAGTTTTGGGGGTCATCCCTAAAGCTTTAGCAAAAGGGGCATCATTGGAAAAACAATTGGAGAAGAACTACATGTCTCCACAATGTCTGATCGAATGAATGCAATGTTTAACCATGTTGATGCCTTCATTGCCTTACCAGGTGGTCTGGGCACATTGGAAGAGATCTTTCATATTTCTTTTTGGGCCCAACTGCACATTCACCATAAACCTATAGGTTTGTTAAATGTTAATGGTTTTTATGATAATTTATTGTCTTTTCTTGATCAAGCTGTGGAACAAAAATTTCTAACATCTTTGACACGACAAATCATAATCTCTGCTGCTACTGCTGAACAATTTATTGACCAACTACAATCTTTCATCCCTGTAATTGATCCCTCCATGAGTCGCATAAATTGGTCAACTATGAACAGCCGTAAAAGCTTAGATTGGATTTGAGCCTTCGTTTGTGAAACCTTGTGTCTTTTGGTTTTATTAATAACATAATATTTGTGTTTTGTTGTTTCCTATATTTGTTTAAGTGTGTTCCAGGTTTGTCAGCAGTCGCTGTTTCAGGTGATGTCTTCTATACTCTATCTTTCTGCCTTAGTACATTGAGGACAATGTCTCGTTTTGGTTGGGAGGAGAGGGTAGTAGTTGATATTAAAAAATAATAATTAACTAACCGTGTTTTCTATTATTAAAACCATTTGCAAAATTATTGTTACTAAGATGGTAGGGTAAATGAGGAACTTTAGTGACTCTTAAGACGTATCTTAGTAAACATTCTTAACAAGATCTATCAGAATACTTCTTGAAATATTCAGGTTTACAAACTCTCGCATTGTTATCACTTGATTCTGCTCATATACTCATTTAACAAGTATTCTTAAATCTTCATTTTCACATACACACTTTAACATATGATTATGGGTTGCACATTGGATTATTACATTATTTATGTTCTTTTATTAAAGGTAACAGCTAAGGGAAATGGATAGTATATAATTTGCAAAAAATAAAAATAAAATTAATGATAATAAAAACGTAGATAAGTTTGGTTTTGTAGCCTCCCTAACCTAAGCAATTAAGGTCAAAGGGGTGTTTTAACACCTAATACCCTAAAATCAACTGACTTGGGAGCTATTGGCCAAATGCTTGTTACATAAGTTAATGAGAAAAGCTTAAGGGAATCAAACATTGCACTATCTACGTATCGGTATCTGCAACCCGAGTTACTAAGCTTGTAGGGGTGTCTCAACACCTAATGTCCTAAGATCAACTGGTCTGGGAGTCATTAGCCAAAAGCTCGTTACATGGGTTAAAGATGCATTATGTTTTAAGTTATATGTATATATATTAAAAAAAAAGATAATAATCCCAACCCAAGGAAGTTAACCTTAGAAAAATATTAGAACAAAATATTGTTTTCTTCCAATAAAAGCTCCATCATTTATGTTTTCATACATTGAGCATATAAAAACAAGGTTTATTAATATCTTGTTTCAACAATATGAAGCAGATGTATAAATTTAATGACTAATTAGATTTGACGACTAATTAGATTTGATGACTAAGCAAATATCTTGTTTTCTTGTTGAGGTGGCTACAAACTCAACAATTAGTCAACAATTAGTCTCTTCAACTCTTTTTCTGTTATTATCTATTGATTTGATGACTAATTGCTGAGTGGGTGGCCCCATCTTGACTTGGTGACTATCCTTATCTTCTTGCATGAACAAAACATCATTGCTAACATCAGAATTTGAGAAGATAGTCTTATGAAAGTTCTAGAAAATTATCTCAGCGTTCCAACAAAACAAGAATCGGTACATTTAGACTTCTAGAACTCGAGATATGGGCTGAACACTGAAAAGTGTCTAGGCTGTAGGACAAATTCTGACTTCTCTATTGTTGCTACAATTTGAACTTGAAAACGGTCCTTTTGAATCTTGAACTCTTTATGGAAGTCTTAGGCATATGTCTCAGCTTTCCATACATATAAACCAGATCTAAATCCAAGTTCTACAACTCTAGTTATGATCCAATAACCGAATAGTGTTTTAGTTTGGACTGAACCAACATCTCTTTGTCTTCTCAATTTCAGTGGTTAAACTCATCAATCAATCCTTTGATTTATGTGATAGGCCTGCATTTAAAATGAACATTTACCATAAATTAAATGTATCTTATATTATCAGACTTGTTATTATAAAAATATGCTCTAGTTAAGGAGTTATTGATACTTTAAGTTCAAAATGATGATATAAAACCTTGATAAAAATGCACTTTTAAGTACTAATCACACCCCCAACCAGCTTATTACTAGTCTGTAGTAATCAAAGTGTTAAAATAGAAAAAGAATTTGCAAGTTCCACAAAGCAAGACATTCATCATTCAACTTCCATTATTCTATCCAGAAAAACAAACTCTCATTAAATTTATTTATCTGCTTCATACTGTTGAAACAATATATTAATAAACCTTCTTTTTATGTGCTCAATGTATGAAAACATAGATGATGGGGCTTTTATTTAAAGAAAACAATATTATGTTATAATGTTTTTCTAAGGTTAACTTCCTTGAGTTGTGATTATTATCTTTTCTTTTCTTTTTTTTTTCTTTTTTTTTGATATATATATATATATATATATATATATATATATATCTTAAAATACAATGCATCTTTAACCCATGTAACGAGCTTTCAGCTAATGACTCTCAGACCAGTTGGTCTTAGGGCACTAGGCGTTGAGACACCCCAACGAGCTTAGTAACTCGGGTTGCAGATACTGATACATAGATAGTGCAATGTTTGATTCCCTTACGCTTTTCTCCTTAACTCATTTAACAAGCACTAGGCCAATAACTCCCACGTCAGTTGACTTTAGGGTATTAGGTGTTAAAACACCCCTCAGGCTTAATTGCTTAGGTTAGGGAGGCTACGAAACCAAACTTATCTATGTTTTTATTGTCATCAATATTTTGTTTTTTTTAAAACAAATTATATACTATCCCTTTCTCTTAGTTGTTACATTTAACAAATGAACATAAATAATGTAATAATCCAATATGCAACCTACAATCATATGTTAAAATGTGTGTGTGAAAATGAAGGTTTAAGAATACTTGTTAAATGAGTATATGAGCAGAATCAAGTGATAACAATGTGAGAGTTTGTAAACCTGAATATTTCAAGAAGTATTCTGATAGACCTTGTTAAGAATGTTTACTAAGATACGTCTCAAGAGTCACTAAAGTTCCTCCTTACTCTACCATCCTAATAAAAATTTTGTCAAATGGTTTTAATAATAGCAAAAATAGTTAGTAAGTTAGTTTTTTTTAATGTGAACTACTACCCTTTCCCCCCAACCAAAACGAGACATTGTCCTCAATGTCCTAAGGCATAAAGATAGAGCATAAAAGACATTACCTGAAACAGCGAACACTAACAAACCTGAAACACACTTAAAAAAATATAAAAAATAAAAAAACAAAATAATATGTTATTAATAAAACCAAAGGACACAAGGTTTCACAAACAAAGGCTCAAATCCAATCTAAACTTTTTACGGCTTTCCATAGTTGACCAATTTATGCGACTGATGAAGGGATCAATTACAGGGATGAAAGATTGTAGTTAGTCAATCAATTGTTCAGCAGTAGCAGGAGAGATTATGATTTGTCGTGCTGAAGATGTTAGAAATTCCTGTTCCACAGCTTGATAAAAAAAGACAACAAATTATCATAAGAACCATTAACATTAACAAACTTATAAGTTTATGGTGAATGTGCAATTGGGCCCAAGAAGTAATATGAAAGATCTCTTTCAATGTGCCTAGACCACCTGGTAAGGCAATGAAGGTGTTAGAATGGTTAAACATTGCATTCATTTGATCAGACATTGTGGAGACCTATAGTTCCTCTCCAATTGTTTTTCCAATGATGTCCCCTTTGGCTAAAGCTTTGGGGACGACCCCCAAAACTTGACATAAAAATGCAACTATTGACACACCCCCATTAACCCAAGGCTGCCTCCCCTATACACTAAATGAATTTTTCTCTCGGCTAGTACCTGACCAAGATGATTTGTTGATTCTAAAAACTCCTTTTCTTTCCCAGGACTAGATCTAACAAAAACAAAAACATTTCTTATTTGATGACTTGAGGAACCTACCATTTCTACACACTTCTATATCTGTTGAATGTATGGGTTGAGTAGAAATAAAAGGAAGGAAGAGAAGATTTTATAGATGAGAAATTGAAAATGTAATCATACCACCTATATGTAAGCCAGCTAGAGTCTCACTCTTTCTTGTTTTTTTTGAAAACATGTGTATGTACAAGTAGTTATGATTATGGCTCATATCTTCCCTTGATTTTATGTCCAAGAACGGCTTAAACGCCCTCTATGGGTCGGGGATAGGCTTCCCATCAGTTTTCTTAAAAACTGGCAAACAAGGTCTTTTTTAGTCAGATTCCCAAGACTATGTTGAGCATATTCTTTATAGAATTGTGGCCATAAATCATGAATTGCACGATGCACATCTCCACTATCATGCATCGCAAAAGTCAATAAAAGATTATCTAAAGACCCCTTACTCAGGCCAACCTTAATGAATTGTATTTATCTTCACGGTTTACAAATACCATTCCTAAAGAATGATATGTTGTATTACAAGTCCATCTGGCACATTTGTGACAGACTTTCAGTCGTTTTGCACGATGTTTCTTTGCAAAAGTGTTCTTACTTGTTCCAGGCATGTATGAAATGAAAGAATTGGAGGACTCATCTAATAATCAGACCTTTGCTTTAATTAGCCAGTGAATATCTTTAGGAATTTCATGATTCATGAACAACCTCAATCTTTCACACCTAGCACGGTAAATTATTGCAATCGTATTTGGAGGTAAAGCGGGAAAATACTTTTTCAATTTTTTAATAGTGGTGTCCATTTTTAAATGAGAATTAGAGAAGAGATGCAAAGAAAGGAGAAAGAGCAAAGAATTGCATAAATATATACACAGATATCAGTTATCATGGGAAACTGAAAGAACCGATTTAAGAGTGACGGAGTATCGTTATCCGCCATTTGATTGGGGTTGTAGAAAGATTAGCAAAACAAGAGTTACACTAAAAAGAAACACAAAAATAATGTGAGAAAAACAAAATAATCAACCTTTATATACAGGATCATTCAAACCAATGGATTCATTTTCACTAAGAAAATTATCAAAGTAAGCTTTCAAACGATGTCCATTTACCTTAAAAACATTGCCATTCTTTGGATTCTCAATATCAAAGGCCGTGTAAGGATACACATGTTTCACAATAAATGAATCGCTTCATCTTGATCTTGGCTTTCCAGGAAATAAATGGAGTTGAGAATTATAAAGCAAAACTTTTTGACCAACATCAAATGTTTTTCTCAAGATTCTCTTGTCATGAAACTCTTTGATTCTTGCTTTATGAATTTTTGAATTCTCATATGCATCATTTTTTATTTCCTCAAACTCATTTATTTGTAACTTAAGCAACTGGCTAGCATCATCAAGGTTTGAATTGAAAG